>Ga0209960_1001685_pt1 | contig 26780 bp, 24 predicted proteins | sample ThiBiot_500_plan_2_FD_183947 | JGI IMG/M metagenome (GOLD analysis project Ga0209960, IMG submission 183947) | Wastewater bioreactor microbial communities from Cape Town, South Africa - Thiocy_expt_500_plan (SPAdes) | ecosystem: Engineered > Bioreactor > Thiocyanate-remediating >...
CATATTTTCTTCTCTGTCAGTTCGATTATTACTTGGATCGTTGATCCGATCAATAACTTATACGTTCGAGTAGAAAATTAACTACTCGAAATCATCTTTTTCTTCTTCTATTGCATGATTATATATACAGTGCTGTGAAAAATTATAGGGTCACCTTGCTTTTTTGCATTTTTTTGCAATTTTTTTTTGGTTATTGACTTATTTTCATCCGAAAAAGTTCATAAGTATTTAGATTCGAACATACTCTATCATATTTTATTGCAATAAAATATGATATAGTATGTTCGAATCTATATACTTATGAACTTTTTCGGATGAAAATAAGTCAATAACCAAAAAAAAATTGCAAAAAAATGCAAAAAAGCAAGGTGACCCTATAATTTTTCACAGCACTGTATATATATATACACATAATCAAAAGAAAACGGAAATATTAAATCTCAACATTTTCTTTACATTATTATTATCAATTATTACAATTCATTATGAAGTAAGTTCATCATTCGAAGAAAAAAAAATTGTGACATTCTGGATTATTTATCCATATAAGATTGCGAACAAACTAATAGTCTTAATAGCAAAGAAAACAGTAGTGTATATATCGTCTCGAATCTTTCCATTGATTTATCTAGACGACTACCGAGATCTTTCTGCATCTGGTATGCTTGATAATCATATTTATTTGTTTTTCTTTTTCGAAATAAGTGGATCTAACTGCTTAATTATGTATTAGTTCGTTAACTAGACGTCTAAACGGCACTTGTGAACTTTGAAAATAGATAAATAGACGTATTTATATATATGGTTGTTATTTCTTGGTATTTTTACATATATAAATATAAACATATCCATCAACAACGCATTTTATCTTACCGTTGACATAGCCCAGCATTCATTATGTCTTGTTTCTTTTTTATTAATTTCTGAATAGTTAAATATATGATAGAACGCGAACGATCCTATTAAAAAGCTATATATTCGTAATACACAAACAATAGTTAATCTAAGAAACAAATCGAGTTGTTGCTTTTGTATCTGGCCGAATGACAAGTATCTGTAAGCAATGAGTTGGAAAACAAAGAGAAAGAGAAAATCCGGAAAGAACGATCAAATATTATCAGTAGAATCGTCGTCATCATGTGCGATATCATTCTTAGTCGGAGACACAAAACAGTAAATGATGATGAAGAACATACGCTTAGTTCGAAAGCAATACAGAGAGAGAGAGAGAGAAATATATGATGTGTCCGATATACCCATCATCAACAATAAAGTACTTTCCATTATTCTTTTTTTCGAACCACGGGAACTACTGTTGAAAGAAAGAACTCATCATCATAATGTAAATTGATGATTTATTCGTTTATTTTTTTGTTTTGATCCTATGTGCGTGTGTATATGGTCTATGTATTTTTTTATTGAAAAGGTTTTAGTCTAACAATGATGACAACGCCAGATGAATTCCTTCGATTTGCTAACGAAATGGGTCTTGGAAGAATTCATTCAACATCATCATCTTCATCAACATCTCGATCGATATCAAATCACGATGGATACACGACAACAGGCTTAGTTGTACTTAATAATCTTTGTCGTCTTATCGAACAAATTCATCAATTAAAAGTCGAAAATCATCATTTACGCGCACATTTAGAATTAGTTGATCATATCGATAAATTTCAGCAACGTTTCATAAATCGAACGAATTTTGACAATGAAAAAGACCAAAAAACATTTACGAAATCAACAACTAACGAAGGAGACAAATCCGATACTTTATCACCAACAAATTCCTTGAAACTCAAACGTTTTTTTACGCCACTCGATGGTGAGTCATCGGAATGAATACGATTTTGAAGATTTAATTATTTGTTTTTCTTCTTTCAAGAAGATTCGAATTCTGTGCCAACATGGAATAAAGTTCGTCATGCACTTCGATTTTCTCTTCGACGAAAGCCCGAGTCTCCAACGCACGCATCTTTAGCTAATATTCAACGACAAATACCAACAATAAGTATATCGATTGAAAGCGATGACGATCAACTACAAGTTGAAAAACTTGTCAAAACGAAGAAGAAAAAACTGTTAATTACAAACGATAATCGACAAATACTCGGAGCAGAAGATACAGATCAAGATGATGAATCGACACAATTTGTTCGAACTTATCATCGATTACGATTCGATGAAAATGAAACAGTCAATTCTCAAGATACAGCTTCATCAACGAATCTACCTCAGCAAACATCGAACCTCGACGATGAACAATTATTAACACGAAAACAATCTAAAATCGGTGCGTAAAAAACAATCGTACTAAACTTCCTATTTAAACAATATCTTTGAATGAGAAGTCAGGATTGAAACAGGAATTCGTCCGTTTGCGTTGTTGTTATTCTTCTTCTTTGTATTTCTATTTATAAAAATACTCTAGTCTGAATATGATTCTCTTAAATCTTTTCTAGCACGTTATCGACGAAAACTTCGTTCAAAACTCGATACTGTTAAAAAACAATTCAGTGATCAATATTTTTCAACATCAAGTCTACGTCTTTTCAATCAATCACATCAGTCAACATTTGATACTATTGGTACGAATAAAATCTCGTCAATTTCTGCAACTATTGCTTTTTTTTAAATTCAGGTTCTGGTTATAATCATGCCCTTTTAACTGCACAATTGGCTCCAGCATTGACAAAATCCTATCAACAGAAAATGCGCGATTGGGAAATCATGCAAAAGAGTAATTTTCTCGGTAAATCGATGTTTCCGTGAAAACAAAACAAAACAAAAAAAGAACTTTATCATTTTTTGTTTGACAGTCAACTATCGTCGACAATCGATTACACCTAAAATCGATTTTGTAAATAGTTCAAAGAAGAATTCGATTAGTCAAACTGTGAATGATCAAACAACAAATCCAACTGATCCATCAGCAACTATCGAAGATCCATTGATAACAATCGAAACATTAAATCTTGAATTAGAAAAACATCTCTCGATGTTAACACCAATTTTATCACCAAAACAACGTTCACTGATTGTTCATCAATGGCGAGAGATTATGTCCGAAGAAATCAAACTTCGTTATTATACAAAATATTTACAAAATAAAATGCTTCTCGTTAAAGAATTAGAAAGTAATTTAAAACATTTGAAAACAAGCATTTTCTGTACAAAACCACCGTTAAAACAACGATCGATGGTCGATCTAACAGAAGAATTTCATCGACAGCCATCCTATGTGATACAACGTTGCCATTCATTGGAATCTTTTATATCCATGCCTGCTTCGTGGATATTAGCCGTACAAAGTGCAGCCTATTCGGATATTCTCGATGGAACATCAAATAAAACAACTGAACGTGCTATTCTATTTAATAAAGAATTTTTCGATGAACTCGAACAATTCAAAATCGATCGACTCAAATTCGAGTACGGTTCCATCCAGGATCTACAATTATTAACGCATACCACGTAAGAATCTGTTAGCTTTCTGTCGAAATAATCCGCTTATTTTGTATAAACGAACATAACAAAAGTTCTATAAATAAGATTAATGTTTGTTTTGTAAGTACCTCGTGAGAATAGAAGAGTATGCAATCTGATTATGAACTTAAAGTAAAAATTTCCGTTTCTATTAAGACGACAATCAAAATTAATAAAAAATCCATCAAATTTACATATTAAACGTCAAGTTCATCGTGCACATTTACGTAAACTTTCGCTAATCTCATCGAATGAAATACCTCATGATTTTCATCCCGATTCCGGTATACCATTACAGACAATAGTATCATATATCGAACCAACAGCTTCATCAAATGTCAGCAATGATAATCTGTCAAATACAATGCCGAAACAAACTAAACAACGTTCACGTTTTGATTTGAAAAAATCATTTCAACGTAGTCGAAGTGCGTACATGACGCAATTTCATTCGTGGATTCAACGACACCGTCGACAACATCATCAACAACAACAACAACAACATGATTCACCTCCGGTACGACGGAAATCTGCAATCGAATCCCAAACCCCGGCGCTGTGTTCAACGCCCAAATTATTAGGTTCTCCACGTCTAGCACGACTTCATCAAAAATTCTTCAAAATACCCGTTCCACCACCCTCGCCACAATTACCTCTGACGTCTTTGCCGCCACTCGAAGCTATTGATGATTCAGATACACGTTCGCAAATTGAACTACCGGTTCGCATTTATTTTCCACCATTAACACCGCCTACATTTCGTCATATTCGAATACAAGAAACCGAGAGATTTTTCTCGCAAGAATCACAATCGAACGTCACAACGCCGATGCTTGAACGAAAATATACGTCACCATCATCATCACCCTCAACATCGATTCGAACAGCAACTGCAAAAGAACGACGAGAAAGTTTTGCAACTCTATCGAACGCTTTTCATAATCGATACACGTAGAACAACAACAAAAAAAATACAAGAGAAGTTTTTTCTTTCTTCTCTTTCTCTAAACAAATAAATACAATACGAATTCAATTTTCAACAAGATCTAACAACAATAAAACGAGAATAATTTTCTCCTGACAGTTATTCTATCAACAAAGTTTATGTCTGTTTTGTTTCTTTGACACCATATATCTTCTTGTAGAACAGACTAAATAGACATGTTGCTTATGCATTCGATGTCAAAAATTCAGTCATGATATCAAGGATATTGTTTGCTGTTTTTCTATCATAAACATGCGTCGATGCTGATAGAATTATTTAAGTCTCACTATTTATCTTCGCTTATTCTTTGTTTCTTTTTTTTTCTCTTTCTTTCTTTCTTGCTTGCATTGATTCGTCTTGACGAATAATCTGCTAGAGAAATCATGTGTCGGATGTATGTTTATCTTGCATTCATGCGTGTGTGTTTTTATGTATAAATAATTAGATAAGGAAAATGAATAATTTTGACTAAGGTGTGGATTAATAGAAAACAAAACCATGGGGATTTGCCGACTGTCGTGTATGTATACGGAAAAGCAGAGAGAAATTGTTTGTCGAATCAATTTTCTAGAGCGATAACAAAGTACATATTTTGCAAATACTATATGCACTTGAGAAAGGTAGAGATAGATTAGAATATATGACGTGACCTGTTGTTTTCTATTCGTACTATTTTTAATTATCAGATGAGAATATATTTAATGGATTTCCGTAGAGAATTTAGTAAAAGAAGCGAGACATCTGGGTTTGAAAAAAAAGCGTCAAGAACGTTTTGAATATCATGTAGTTTAATTATTCAAGAATTAGTCACAAATCATCGATTATTATCTTTAAATACATTGAGTAATATCACGTTTATTCATGTAGAATACGACAGAGAACGTTCAATATTTTAATAGAAAATTTATTCATGTGTTGTTATATTCTTTTTTTTTCGGTTATAATTGTACTCTGATTCATCGGAGACAAATTTCTCTTGATTGAATAGAAACAACAAATCGTTCGTGATTTGTATGTCGATTTGTTCTTCTTGTTGCTTTTCGAGACTCGCTTAGATAATTCAATGAAATGCAAGAAATCGACGAGTTGAAGTGCGATATCAATGATAAAAAATGTCGTCTTTCATTCTTGTTCTCTGAATTGACTAGAATTCAATTCAGTCTCTCTCTCTCTCTCTCTCTTGAGTCGAATTACTATCGAGTGACGTGTATATGGTGAGAGAAAAACAATATTCAAGAGAGTTAGTGCTATATGTTTGAGTAACAATAATAACAAATTTCGCATCCAATAGAAAAAACATGTGAAAATGACGAATTTTTATAGTCGATTGTAGGTGGTTATGAGCACTCTTTCATGTCAAGTTGCGAAGATAGTTTTATGACTTTTTTTTTACTTAGACAGAAAATTAATACGCTAATGATTCAAAAACGGATTTCGGTACTTTTCTTTGATATTGAAGATAGCTTAATAAGAATCATCGAGCTTAGCAAGGTTGCATGTACTTATGTTTGTTGAAATCGTACTTTTAAGACGAACAAAAAAATTATTTTTTTCATTTATCTTTCTAGCGAGAACGTTTTGAGATACTATTAAGCGTAAAATTTTGAATTATCAATCTGAGAGCTTTTTTGTCAAACCATAAATTAATTCTAGTCGACATAAAAATGCCCTCCAGAATTTGACATGAAAAACAGCACTATTTTTCACGAGCGCGTTCGTCTGGAAACAAATTTATTATGACTGCCGATCGTTCGGAATAATATATTTTGCAATTGTGTAGATATGTGTGATAGATAGATATTTAATGAAGAAAGTGTTTAGGCATAAATATCAGCAGCTAATATATTTATTTATGTATTTATTAAAAAAAAATAGGGTAGAAACCTGTCTGATTGTATATATAACTTTGTCTATGTTTTTCTTTTTCTATCAACACAAACGAATGATCGTCTGATTTTTACTTTTGATACAAAAGAAAAAAAATTAATATTATCCGAGAATAACAATTTGGTTTCATTTGTATTTTCTTTTTTCTTTTTTTTTTCTATTAATGTTGAAAGTACCTCTTCAATCGTAAGAATCATATCGAAAACAAAAAAAAGAATCTATTCTTTGATGTAAAAAAAAAGAGTTCATCAAGGTACTTAGACTTCTTTTTTTGTGAGTTCACACAGTGATTAGCTTGATTAATAGAACAAAAAAGAGCAAGAAAGGAAGCGTGATAATGTTCGCGAAATCATTTTCATTGTCTATTATTCTGCTTTCTATTTTAATACTTATAGAAAACTTAACTCCGAGCGCAAGACAATCACTAATATATCTCGGTTAAGTGCTTGTGAGTAAGCAAGAAAAGAAATCATAAGTGAGCCCGACGATGAAGAAGTTTTATTTTCTTTTTTGTTTGTACTTTTGCGTATGTGTTGTTGTTGTCGTCTATGGTTCTTGAAAATCTATTTATTTTTCGTGACGAATCAAGTAAGAAAAAGGCAAAACACATAATGATGTGATAGTACATAGACAGAAATCTATATCAATCTTGTCTTATTTATAGTAATCGTAACAACTTGCATATCACGCTTTGCTGTATATGGCTAAACTGTTAATGTCAGACCCGACATTTTTTTTTCCTATAGACAAAATCAGTCTTGTTATAGTTCGTCGACGTTTTCTTATTTTGATGTAATTGAAGTCGAGACAATAGAAGAAAAACGAAAGAAAAGGCACTGAAATCTGATTAATTTAAGTTCTTCTTTTGTTATCGTTCGAATACATTTAACTCTCGTTATTTGCATTAGTTCTACTGAATCGAAGTCCGGATTTATGATGATGTGTTGTTTTGCTTCGTTCTAATTGCATTTTGCATCTATGCAAAATCTAATCATTGAAACCCGAAAAAAAATACGCTTCGATTATTGAGCATTTAATGGACGTTGAAGAAAGACAAAAAAAACAAGAAGGAGAAAAAAATCTTGATAGTTTCAGCTTTTCTTTCGTAAATTGGATATCATGCATTTCAATAACACAGCATGTATTCTATCGAGGCATACCAGAGGAAATAAATTATATCTCTTAGAACAATCAACTTGTATATAACCTAGGAGAAAAACCAATGGAAAATAAATTAAATATTTTTAATTATGCGTTTATCCTGAATAAAACACCTAGTTTATCCTTTAATTAATAGAAAATATTTACATCTACAACATCTAGGTACTTGAAGGGTCACCGTGTCCTTTTTAGTTTAGTTTTCTCTCGAGTTGCATGATAAAATTTATTTAGGGAATCATTTATCCTGTCAGGAACATAGTGTTTGCTCACTTTTGATGCAATAAAATGTGGTTATATACTCGAGAAAATTCCTTGACAGTAACTGCACACTTAAATTCTCTTTACTTCTTTTTTCTTTTCCTTTCTTCTGTTTGACTATGCTCATTTCTCATTTTCTCTTTTCTTCTCATTTGTCTCATATAATAAGACGACACCCCGTAGGTGACAGATCAATTTTCTGTAAACAAAAAGTAATTCGAAGAAATTGCTTCATCATTTTTCAGATAAATTTCTGATTGAATTTCAATGAACTGTACTGAAGGTAAAGAGCAAACAAAAACTTTCATTCATTCATTCATTCATTCATTTGTACAGATCCAAGTCGTGCCAGCGAAATCTATTTTCGTACACCATTCGCCTTTTGGACATTAGGAGTCATCAGTGTTATTCTTTCAATATTTTCTGATGTTGGTAATTTAATTAATCTATTTGTTTTAACACGTCGACATATGCGATCGACAATGACAACACTTCTAGTCACACTTGCTTGGGCAGATCTCGTGCCACCAACCGTGGTTTCACTGAATAATATTCTCTTTTATTATTTTCTACCTCGAATGAATAGTTCATCAACATTTTTAACGACACATTTAATTGCACGTGCAATATTCAATATATTCGCGAATATATTTACGACATTTAGTAATTGGCTGATTGTTCTAATAACAACATTTCGATTGATTGTTGTTAAGGTAAAAGAGATTTTCTCAACTTTGTTTTTTATTGATTTTTACTTGTCATGTCTCGTCCATTGAAATCGACATGATAAAACATCATAGAAAGAGAAAAAGAAGATGCTATTTACATCCTACTCATTGTCAATGTTTGAAATGTTCCTGTCCTATAGGTTATTATATTTATTCGCTAGATTTACAAAAATATCTTGCCGATCTAACACTCCTTTGATTTGTCTGATTAAAATATTAATTATTAATAGAATTCAACTAACTTAATAGAAATATGTTTAAATGTATGACAAACATGTCCTAATAGCTCCTTTTTTTTTCTTGATCTAGAAACCGCTTGTCGCTAAACATTACTGTAATCGACGCACAGCTCGTTATACAATTGTACTTATCTTAATTCTTTCAATTTTCGTTAATTTACCATTATTTCTCTATACAAATATTCGAGTTTATTGCACACAAAATGGTGCAATTAAATACTATGGCCTTCAATCATCACCATTATTACGAACGAAAACATTCTCTCGGCTGTTCTATCCAACGATGGTTGCCATATCGTTATTAACTCCATGGTTGATCTGTTTTCTCATTTGGTTATTTCTTATTCGTGCTCTTCGTTCAGCTCAAACACAATTGCCAACTAAAAGTTTGAATACAACATTTCGTAACGATCGAAAACAAGACACATATTTTCGTATAACATTAATGATCGTCTGTGTTCTTACTGTTTATATGATATGTCGAAGTGCACATCTGTTAGAAGTCATTAATATTTTAATTTCACCATTATTTAGTCTTCGACAACAAATACATTTTAATCGTTTACGTATTAAACTATTTTGTATATCGAATATAATGTTAACTATCAATCATGGTGCCAATTTTTACATCTATTCAATAAATCCGAAATTTCGTTTGACATTAAAATTGTATTTAACTTATTATTTTCGTCGTTGTCGAAACAAACGTCGACGTGCATTTACATTATTTCATTTACGACGAAAGAAAACCAACGATAGTCTCGATGGTCTCAGTACCACGAATGAACTCAATCGTTCGAACATGTTGTCAACAGCGAATATTCACGTTCATGGTGGTTTTACAAGTCATCAACAGAAAACACCGATGATTATTAATGGTGGTGGTACCGGTGTTTACAATCACAATGGTACGACAAATAGTCTTCGAACGCCACAAAAATATCTAAGGCAATTTCTTGATATGAATTCAAACAATGAAAATTCCGAGAAAAGTTATGTGTGGAAAGAAATTGAACAACGATTAAAACATCCGAGAAGAAATTATTTACGATAGAAGATAATTTCGTTTCTGTACAGAAAATCATCTTTCTTTTTTCTTTTGATTTTATATATAATAATAAAAATGTTCAATTACAAATACGAAATAAACAACTTGAAGTTAAGATCCATTCAACGTTCTTAAACATGTTCGAAGTCATGAATATAAAGATTTAGTTGTTTTTTTTATAATCTCATTCTCTATTTCTAATAACCATAGAAAAGAAATACGTAACTAAGTACTGCTTTTTTTTATAATTCCTTTGTTTTAAAAATTAATTAATACAGATTTAATTTCAAGTTCATTATGGATAATATCTGATGTCAAGTATAGACGAAGAAAAAAATTAATTTCAATATGAAATAATTACGAATCGCAAACATAAAAAACCATTATTAAAATATCATCACGGCTGTTCACTGCGTATCCTAGAAAATATATATGAAGTTTTAACAAGTAGTTTAACCTTGACGATGTACCGTCAATGGCATGTTGAAGAAGATCATCTGCTAGATTTTGTAAATTCTATATAAAGAAGATTAATATGAAATAAAGAAGGGTGGTTTTGAATTTACTTGATTTTGATTTCGTTCGATGATTTGATGTAATTCTTCACCTTTGAGAACATCCCATAAACCATCGGATGCTAAAATAATTAAATCATTTTTTTCGATTTTAACTTGATCAATCGAAGAGCTGTTAATGATTTCTCTGAATACAGAAAACGAGAGATTATCATTCATTTATAAGAGAACCACTTCAAAGTCATTACTTTTCATTGAGAGGAACAGGTAGATTAGAAAAATTATCGATAACAAATAATTGCTGAGGAGCTGAATCATCAGAATCCATTGTACAAGTTGATCGATGATAAATTTTTCCATCACGATAAACAATTAACCCGCTGTCACCAATATTTAATAATGTTAATATATTTTCGTATTTATCGAGAGTAAATAAACAGAGAGTGCTACTGCCTAAATAATTGTTGATATTTTAGAAGAAAATATTGAGATCGAATTTCCAACCTCGAATTTGTTTTGTTTGGACGTGTTGCATCGCCAAAAGAAGACTTTTGGCTAATTGTTTTGGATGAAAACGATTTTCAAGAAAGATTTGTCGACATGTAGATAAAAGTGTTCGAGAAAATACACCTGAATTTACGCCTAACAAATGATTACCACCGACACCATCAGCAAGACCTTGATTTCAAAAATAATATAAAAGAAAGACACAAAGATCGATTTACCGCCTAAATAAAAATCTCGATTTTCTACAAACAATCCAGCATCATCACCGAAATCTCCTTCCTGTAAATCCAAATTTGCCATTGGGATATGTTCTTTCATAGATTTCGATACACCATTAACAGCTAGTTTCAAATGAACTCGTTGGTTCTTCGGATTATATTCGCGAATCCTTATGCATGGTTTAGGTTTTGCTGTTACACTATACGAAAATAACTTCATATCGAATCGTTTGTTTTGTTTGAAACTTACGGTCGACTCACAAGAGAATCATCATTGCTTTTTATTGATCTATGACTATCTATCCTTGGTATTGAATGTGTTGAAATTTTCGGTTGAGTTTTGAGTTGACCAAGAAATTTTTCCACATCGAGAAATGTTTCTTCATTATTATTCATTTTAATGGGTTCACCTTTGCCATAATCAACGTAAACATCGTAATTATCAGCAAATCGATACGATTGTAAACGAAGAAAATCTTCGACTTGTGACATCACGTTCTACTCGTTTAGATTTTCAAAATGAATGAATATGTAATCGATTCGTATGCATAAATATACATGTTGCGCTTCATCGAACAAGATCAAGATAGGGTCAGTTTACATAATCGATTATTTTTATTTCTAGTTTGAAAAAAATTGTACAAAATAGGATTGAAAATGTTCGATATCAAAAGTCGATGTTCGATAGGCAATGAAACCATCTGGTCGAATAAGTATAGCGCCTTGGTATTGAAATGGAAGATTTTCTTCACATGTATCATGAATTCGAATTAAATTCGAATATTTTTCTTGAATAAATTCAATAAAAGACAAAAGTTGAGTCGTACGTTGTTTTTCAAATATAACGAAATGATAAAAACATGGATCGTAAATAACATAAGGAAATCGATCGCCAGGCAAAGGTATGGCTCGACTAAATCTGCCAGTCGAAGTTGGTTGCTTGGAAGTTTTTACCGACGAATAACTAATCCATAATTGTGATAAACGTAGAAAGAAGTATTGTCGAAATCTATGCGAATGATCGAAAATAAATTGAACAACATATCGAAGAAAATACGGAAGTACATATAAACGAACAAATTTCATCATAGGATTTGCACTCGCTGCAAATGCAAATGCTTTATCAGTTGTATGAACTAATTCTTTTGCAATAGGAAATCGTTCATCATGATACGTATCAAGCAGACGATCATGCGCCGAATGTTTTAATACAAATGCTAATTTCCAGCCGAGATTATGTGCGTCTTGTAAACCGGTGTTCATGCCTTGCCCACCTAATGGCGAATGTATATGAGCTGCATCGCCGAGAAAGAAGAATTGTTTCTCATAACGAAATGTTTTTATGCATCGATGATGTGAACGATAGATTGATAACCATTGACAATTATCAATGCGAATATTGGCCTGTTGAGTACGAGTTCGGAGAATTTCGAGAGCATTGCCAATATTCATTTGAATATCATCTGTTTTCTCACTTTCAATTGTTCCGAATAATCGATAACGAGCATTGTCTTTTAATGGAAATACTCCAGCCAAACCAGATGAATGCATGAATATTGCAGCTTCATTTTGTTCAATGGGTAAATTAGCAACTCGACTATCACAGAGAAATAATGATTGCGAATAAGTTCGACCGGAAAATGATAAATTTAACTTGTGTCGAACAATACTTCGAGCACCATCACACGCACAAACATATTTCGTTCGAATTAGTTCACCGTTAGCTAATGTAACTTCGACGTGATTATCGTCTGTTGACTTCAATTCAATGGCTTCACAATTTCGTTCGATTGAAATATTTTGTTCGATTAAATACTCTTCTAAAATCTTCTCGGTTGCTGATTGTTCGAGCAAGACTAAATACGGATAACGTGTCAATAAAGGCTTTTGTTTAGCTCGAATTCGAGTAAAATCGGCTTGAAATCGACATTGACCGCGACAGAAAAGTTTCAGTCTATCAGCCGTATATCCTTCCGATAGAATTCTCTCAATTAAATTCAATTGTGCAAATAATTCAAGCGAACGAGCATGAATAACCAGTGCCCGTGATTGAGTTGTACAACTTGCACTCTTGTCGATAATGCGAAATGAAAGATTTTTCTGATGTAGAGCAAGTTGACTTGCTAACATTAGACCGGTCGGACCAGCACCGATAATGAGTACATCAATCGATGATGACGCCATGTTTATTTTGTCGTTCGAAATAGTAAACTATTTTCTTTTACGTCATTTCGAGAAAAAACAAGGCGTTTTTTTCTTCAATTCTGTCGGTTTTTTATTGGCTGTTGCTTGTAAAGTCCCTACAGAAAAAAGAATGGCACGTGCTATCCAATGATAGTTGTATGTCATAAGACCAAAGACGAGAGAAAAAAAAATCACGCATAAAACCGTTTTTTTTTCACCACATAACCGAAATACATTCATTTACGTTCGTTTGTTTTTACGTTTTTCTCTGTGGTTTGTTTTCAAGTTCAATCTTAGCATAGAAACATGCCGATTGCAATTGGTCTTCTCTCAACTCAACAAGAATCATTCGAACATCATGAAGAATTGAGTAAACTCTCGAATGAAAGCGAAGTTTTCTATGTACCATTTCAAAATGATTTTCAAAACAATCAAGATCTATCGAATTTAACCAAACGTTTCGATGAAGATATTTCGAATAGACATCTCGTTGTCGTAAGTCAACAGAATTTTATAATCAATTTTCGAACAATAAATGATCGATTTTTAGACATTTCGAGATATTGGCTATTCACTTTTTCTTGATTCTGTTCGAAGTATTCCCGATCAAAATGATCAAACTAAAGTAGATTTACGACAAAAAAAAACAAATACTAAAATCAATTCAATGTTTTTTTCTGTTTCGAAGATTCGTATTTCAGGAAAAATGATTGTTGATGGTATTTGTATACAGTTTCTCGGTTGTTTTGATTGTCATCATAAAAATGTCGACAATCAACAAATAAATGGCATCGGAAAAGTTCAGTTAGACGAAGATTACTATCGAGAATTAGCTTCCACACAAGTAAAAGAAAACAATGTCGAATTAAAACCTTTGTAAATTTATTTATTCTTTTTCTTTACGTTCAGGTTTACACAGAAGAACAGTAAGAATCATCAGAGAAAAGCAAACAGATTTTCTATTTCTTTTTTTTTTATCGATTAGCATGGATTTAATGTCAGAAATGGATCATTCAATGCCAAAAACCAAAGGACGTTCGCGTACAATCAGTGAAAATATTCTCGGCAAACATCATAATAATCTACTGAAAAGTCCACCATCATCTCTTTCGAGTTCACGTTCTCATCTGCATTCACCAAGTCATTTTCCTTATACGATTCGATCGCCACGAATAATCAGTAATGTTAACAAACATCAACATCAAGCATCGTCACCGATTAATATCGAAAGTTCATCGGTATCGCGAAGTTCAGGTAGAGAAAATATTCGACGAAACAAATTTCATTCTTCTTTTTTGCGCAAAAAGGTTTTCATTCTTCAGTTATTTCTCCGTCGTCGAGTGTAACAAGTTCATTCAATGAAAATCCTCTCGATCTATCACAAACTCATCCTCAATCTATGAATTCAGCTCAATTCTCTTCATCACTTCGTACACCTGCTACGATGCCAATTCAAATTCCATCATCCAATCTTCCACTTCCACCCGCATCATTCTCTCATCCATCTGCCATATTTCCCATAACTCAATCGCATTCATTGCCAACATATATTCTTCCAAATGCAAATTTCGCCTATTTATTTACAAATTCGAATTCTAATCCTCCGCAATCCTTACATTTTCTAACACCGATTCATTCTCATTCGGGAGCATATCATCAAACGAAACAGATCGATGAGCAATTACCATTGAAAAAACGTCGATACAATGGAAATCAACAAAGTTCGCCGGTGTGTTCACCAATGGATGTTAATCATGACGGTGACGATGATACATCAAATGAATCATCAAAAAAATAATTTCATATTCTCTTGTTTTCGGTTAGTTTAGAAGAGATACTACTTCTCTTTCATTGTAGTGTGTTTATGTTTATTTCAGCTTAATGTTTTGATTCATTTTTGTTTGTGTATTTCTCGTTTTCTAATATTTTATTTTATCTATGTTTGACATATAAGTAAGGTTTTAATCAATATGTAAATAAACTATCTATGTTCAATATATGGTTGCCTTTAAATAGTTCTATAGATGGAATACCGAAGACATTTATAGATTCCTTTGCTTTTTTTTCGTCAGGACATATTTTCTAATGCATTCTGCTTGTCCGATATATCTATAATAGGAAAGGAAACTGTTTATGTGGGATGATTCGAGAAGAAAAAGAAAATACTTCTTTCTTTTCTTTACATACATAGATATACACAGAAGAAATTATTTCTAACATTGACGAAAATATTTCCTCATCGGGCTTGTTTTTTTTCTTTTTCTTTCTTCCTTTAGTTTATCCGACAAACTTACTCTTATTCTGTGCTGTGTGGATATATCTATACAATCTCATCATAGTGCAAGATAGTTTCATTTGCGTGTAAATCTATTCGTACATATTTTGCGAAAAAACAAAAGTCAAAATGACAACACCACATTTTTGTGATCGTTGTGGAGCATGTGGAAAAAGTTTTGGTCGAACCGAAGCACGTACAATATTCAACAATAAAACTTACCATCAAAATTGTCTCAAATGTGCTAAATGTCGAAGTCCATTAAGTGGAAATTTCTATCCGACATTAGAAGGTTTTACATGTGAACAATGTCATAAACGTGTTGCAACACGTTGTAAACGTTGTGGAAATGCGATTGAAGCTGGTATTAAATATAAATTATACAAAGGACAAGAATATCATCCGGAATGTTTTTGTTGTTGGTCATGTAATGCACAGATACATGAAGGCGATCAATTTTTTGAATTACGTGGTTATCCTCAATGGTACGAAGATTTTTATTTAAAAAAAACGATCAACATTTGTTTTTATTTCAGTATTCAATGTCATAATGAAGGTAAACAAGAATTTGCCGATTACAAACCTGTTGAACTTCATCAATGTACGAAATGTAATAAATCGATAGAAAAAACTCAACTATTCTCCTATTATGAAAACAAAACGTATCATAATGATTGTTTTACATGCAATCGCTGTGGTTTAAGTTTAGTTAACAAACCATGTACACGTCTTGGCTCAGCTATTGTCTGTCCAACTTGCAATTAAAAATAATAAAACGAGTATTTAATCGTTAATCGAGAAGGCAAAAACAATATTTTATTTATCTACCCCTCATCTTTTTTTTATTAGCTAATCGAATCAAACGAAAAAAAAGAAAGAAAGACAAGGTTCGAATTCATTTTCTTAAAATCTTGTTTATTTCTTATATATGCGTTTGTATGTGTGTGTGTTTTTTTTAATGTATTTTGAGAAATAAAAGCGATGTTAAATGAGAAAGAATCGAATCTTCCACGTCAGAAATAGGAGACAAATACTGAAACAAATAATACTTTTCACAAAAGAAAAATGCATCGAGAACAAACAAACAAAAAAAAGGAAAGAAAATAACAACAAAACAAAATGACGACGACGACAAAAATGACAGGAAAAACAAAAGATTAGGCGAATTTTTTTTTCTCGTTCAACGCTTGCTTTTTCAATTGTACACGAAAGAGAGACGAAAACAATGATTCTGATAGACTGACAAACAGATAAAAACAAACAAGAAGACATAGACACAAAAAGAAAAGAAAACGAAATCGATTTCTTTTTTCTTTCTCTCACATTCGTTTAGTTATGTATAACTTGACCAATATAATTGCTGGCCAGTTGTTTGTCCATTGCCGGCAATAGAAGGTGATGTCGATGCTAAAGCTGATTGCTCGAATAAAGCAGTTGGCACTTCATAAACCGTTTGCGGTGATGATGTGCCTGCATTTAATGTTGTTGAAACATTGCCTGTCGATGTATTCGATAGATTGGCCAGATTAAATTGTGAAAATAGATTTGTTGGCCATGTTGTTGCCGTTGCACCTGTTGTTGGTGTAACATAAATTGGCTGTTGTAAAGTTGATTGTTGAGTCAATGGATAATAGATCACATTCGACCTAGAAAAATGAGAAGATTTGTATTTGATCGTATTGAAATGTTTCGAAGTTCGAATAGGTTTTTTTTCATCCTCTTAGGAAAAACAATTGGTGGTATCAATAAAAATAGATCATCGAAGTCAAACCAAACACAAACGAGAGCCAAAACAACAAACAACACACACAAAATACACACATTCAAATAAATAATAAGAGCTGGCTTTGTTGTTGTTGTTGTTTTTTTCAATATTTACATTATCATGATCATTTTTATAGTTTAAAATCTACTTGTTGGTGTTGTTGTTTAGGGATAAAGAGAATCAGAGAATAAATCGTTACACTCGATTGAATTTTTTTATATAGATATGTATATATACACACGGCAAACAAAATGCAAAATAATAAAACACGGTCAGAGCACGCGAAAAAATAAAAATAACACCCACAAGCACCTTTTTTTAATTTTACATTTAATTCACTTTGCTGTTCAACCGTTGGCAGCACTTTGCATTAGCCTATACAGAGAGAGAGAGAGAATGACAGGAAAAACAAAAGTGAATGCCGCTCTTTGTATTGTTTCTTCTTTTCAAAATTCAAGTAAAAAAAAGAACTCGAAAAAAGTGCTGATTGTTTATCCAACATTCAATATTCTTTTGTCTATTATATACATTAGTTCTTACTCTCTTGATAAAAATGCCATCGGCAGAAAATGCTTTCATTTCGTTTTCAATCGAATATGTAAAAGTAAAATTGGGAACAAAATAGAAAAGAAAAGAAAAAAAGAAGAAGAATAGACAACTCTCTAAATGTTCACGACAGAAACCTAGCAAATCATCGTCGAATTATAATTGAGTTTAAAAACAAACAAATGGCTTCGTTTCGAAGAGAAATCTCATTAAAAATTTCATTGAATCTATGACTTTTTTTTTTCTACGTACGGATAAGCAGAAGCTGTTGATTGATAGGTTGGCATTCGAGCAAGTAAACTATACCCAACTAAACGAAAAAAAAAATTTGTTTTCTATCGAATGAGAGATTCAATTTGAATCAAGTGTGCATACGTGGTAATGTTGCTGTTCGATTCTTTGCACCCATGTATGCTAAATTGACATTAGCACGACGACCATCGATAATCGGATTCGGATCTTTGACAGCTTCTTCGGCATCTTCTTTTCGAACCATTGTTACCTAAGAATGAAAAAAAAAAGAAACGTCAATTGAATGAGAAAATGTGTCAAAAACAAAAAATACGAACAAATCCATATCCACGTGATTTGCCCGTGCTTCGATCATTGATCACAACCGCTTCTTCGATATCTCCAAATTTCAAGAAGAAAGCTCGTAATGTTTCATCTGTTGTGTGATACGGTAAACCGCCGACGAAGATCTTAGTAAATGTTGTGTCTTTTTGTAGATTGGCTTGCATTAATGGATAATAATTCGGTGAATGAGATTTAATTGTTGCAAATCTTGGTTGATAACGTTGTTGACGTAGATGTGACGGATAAATCGACGGGGAAGTTGTCGGCGTTGGTAACCAAGATTGATGATAATATGTTGAATTATCGTCACTATTCGGAGTGACTTTTGTTAATGTTGATCTTGAAAACGAAAAAAAGAAAAGAAACGAGATGAAAATTGTTTGCTAGTGTGTGTATATGTATGTGATGTAAAGAGAGACTTTTTTCTTGCTCTTTTCTATTTGTTTTATGATAAGGAAGAGTTGTGAGAAGATTGTTTATGTTAAAAACGAAATGAAACAACTCAACAAAAAAAAAGAAGCAGGAGACTTGAAAGCTTTCACTTTCTTCTCTCTCTCTCTTTTCCTTTCTCTCTCTCTCGCTCTCCGATTCTCTCTTGTTGCACCCCTTCGGTTGATTTAAATGAATAGACCAATGAAATACGTTCAAATAGACTTACGTTGATGCTCGAATACGATTGAGATTCGTTGTCGATGGTGGTGATGGAGGATAATAGGTTGGCGTTCGATTCGATGGACATAATAAACGTTGAGAACGATCCATTTTTGTGGAAAATCAACGGGAAAATTCGAAAAAAAAAGAAATATTCTCGTTATTTTATTTCAATGCTCTGTTTAAAAGAACGCAAAAACGAAAAGCATCTATGTTTATATATATATATACACATAAGAAAGAAGAACATGTCTATATTTTCGTTCGTCGGACGACGAAAATTGTTGTCGACCGACCTCGATCAGATCGTCTTTTGTGATCATGTGATTTTCTTATATTTATGATTAGATTTTATTTAATGAATCCATAGAAATCAAAGACATTTCATTGAATTGTTTGAGTTCAAATTGACTATCGAATGAATTCGCCGTCATCGTTGTTGTACTTGAACATTTTCTTAATGAATATTCATTCAGACATGGAATAGAAATTTTCAAAATTTTCATTTCATTCATATGTTTCGTTGATGACAATGTCATGTCACTTGTCGAATGAATCAACGGTATATTAACAGACATTTGTCTATTAACATTTCGTTGACGAATAAGAATCGGTTTTTCATCGATATATTTCAGACTTTCATATGGTTCTCGGTACCAAAATGATGATGAAATATGTTGAATTGTTAATTGAACGTTATGATGAATGGTGTATGCATTCGGTTTGAATGGATAGGTGGAGATTTTTGAAGATAAATGAATGATGAGGATAAATAGAAGACTGATAAGAATGATCAAAAGAAGTAAGAGAAAAAGGAAGCTAGAAGAAACGAAAAAAAACTATTTTCTAAGAAAATCAATAGGAAATAATTGATTACATGATGATTAAATTGAATGAACGGACTTTTGGTTTTGATACAAGTAAATTTAGTTCGAATTCGAACGTTTCATTTTCATCATCGGCAATACATGTGTATTTTCCTAAAATAGATTCAATTGTATATCATTATAATTTGTTTTTTTTTCTCAATACCTTGCATTTGTCTGGTTAGATTTCGTAAGATAATCGTACGATTCGTAGACATTTGATGATTTTCATAATACCACGAATATTTTATATACTTTTTCGAACCATCAATTGGACCTTATGAGAATACGAACAAAAAAAATCAAGAAGCAAAGGTTGTTTTTTAGAAAAATCTACATTCGATTTCAACGGATTGTCCTTTTGTAAATGAAAGCTTTCGAATTTGTTCAAAAAACATGTGTCGATAGGGAATGAATTTCGTTCGGCATGGTCCAATGATTTGTATTTCCTTATTCCATGAATTATACAAGGGTAATATTCGAATTTTTGTTGTTAATTCGTTCATCGTATTTGGATTGAAATACAATCGATTTTCAAGAATATATTCACAAGAATGTTCAGTTGATTTCTTGAGAAATTGTTCGGTGCTTTCATTCGGATGAAATCGAATAGATTTTACATGGAAATTATTCGCGAACACTTCGAATTGACAATCAACGATGGTCAATTGTCTCGAGATTTGAAAATTGAAACGAGGATGAAGATGAATTTCATTTGTACATGTCAAAGAATGATTTAATGAATAAATAGCAAAACGTGTCGCAATCGAACAGAGAATTGACTCATTCGAATAGATTAATTTAAGAAATAGATGTGAGAATAATGATGATGTAATGTTTAGTGTTAGAATATCACTGCCATATTCGACAAATATCGGACAATGAGATATGAGACAAAGATAAGATGATTCTTCGATTTCGAAAGTTTTTAAATTGATTTCTATACGTTGAATCGTACGATTGAAATGAAATTGTTCATCGATTAATTGAATATCGATCTAGAAGGCAGATTTGATAGTGAGAAAGATAAACAAACAAACAAACAGATTGTTTACTTGAGATGCTAGTTGACAAAACTGACAATTAAGTGGTATCAATGGAATTTTAATTTGACTTTGATCAGGAAGAAAAAGATAGTTGAAATGATGAGTTTGTTGAAAACAATTTCGTGTTAAACGAATCAAAAGACTCGATAGAATCATTAGATTCACTGAACTACTACAAATCATGTTCAATTAATTAGTTTTATTTATCAAAATAGAAACACGCATGGTCGATGTTTGTTTTCTTAATTATTCTGATTAGAACGAAAGAGAAAAAAAGACCCTAACACATTGTTCATTTATTATTATTATTATTTGAATAAGCTGTTGACATACGAATTGTACCATCGGTTGAAAGACGACCGGTACGATCAGGTGCACGAAGATCTAAATCAACATAGCCAATATCATTAAGAATAGCTGTTGAACGAGGTGATGCTGTTTGAATTGGAATATTATTTGTTGAAGTAATAACTTGAGGAAGATTTCGATTGGATGAATTACCCACAGTAATAGTAATATTTATATCTAAGACAATAGCACGTGGATTCGTCGATGGAGCTTGTTGAACAGTACAGTCTACTTTAGGTGTTGTTGTTGTTGTTTGATTTGAATTCGTTGTAGTAACTCGTCGAACGACAACTTCAGGATTCGAACTTTCGATATTGACTCGACGGCTATTTTGAAGTGGACTGTAATTATGTTCTTGTTGATCATCGTCAGTACTCGATTGTCGATTCGATGATGATTGTGGATTTTCATATGTATGATAACTACTTTGACTGTTACGATCGACAGCCGAACGATTATTGGCTTCTGATATAACATAACTATCGTATTCGTCATATTGTCTATCATCTCGTCGAAGAGTATACGGTTTATCAGTATCTAAATTTTACATACAGATATTTAGCCATTTTCTTTCTCTTGTAGAAAAACTTACTTTGCGATAATCGACTCGTGTTTTCAGTTATGTCATATGAAAAAACTACAAAAATCCGTCTCGAGTTTGTCAACAAGAGAAAAATGTCTAAGATAAGACGAATATTTTCATTTCTTTTAACACCTACGAAAATATCTCACCACACATCGTCTTCAAATATAATAGAACAAAAAAAAACGAACTCAACTTATCTCTACCAAACGCTTCTTCTTCATATTTTTTTTTCTTATTATCACTGGGATTCACATAAAAAGATTTTCTGCAGTTCGTATGATCTCTTGAAAACCAAATCCCTCATTTGTTCTTTTTTAATTAACAATAATCATAATCATCTTATTTAAAGAATTGATTTTTAATTTATTGTATACAAAAGAATAAGTCTTTTCAAATGATTGTTATTGTTGTGCACAGCTTTGTCGTTTATTAGTAGAACGTTGTTCCTGTTGAACGAAAAGATTTGGATCGGACGACCGACGTGTAAAATCAGAATTCAATGCTAAATTAATATTAGCCAAATTTAACAGTTGATGAAATGCATCAAAAACAGTTTGCCGGTCTCGACATGTTGTTTCAATATAATTTTCTTTCCAATGCTCACGTACAATTGTTTCCGCATAATCTCGAGTTATTTCACGTTCAGTTATATCACATTTATTTCCGACAATAACCATTGGTATCGATGTTTTCTCGAGATCATTTTTAATTTCTAAAACAAGTTGACGCATTTGCTGAGCAATTTCAAATGAACATGCATTGTTAACAGCATAGACAATAAGAAACGCATGGCCACGTGCAATGGCTAAACGTCTCATAACGGGAAATTCATCGATGCCGGCTGTATCCAAAATTTCAATGGTTACATATCGATCGACAAGTGCAACTTCCATTGTATACATTTCGTCGACAGTTTCTTTATGATCACTGACGAATTTTTGTTGTAAAAATTGTTGACATAAGCATGTTTTACCTGAATGAGAGAGAGAGAGAGAGACGATAGTTCAAAATGAAATATTTCAAATCGAATCGATACGAACCAACTTTAGTTGCACCAAGTACAACAATACGAATTTTTTCTTCTTGACTACCGTGATCAACTGTTTGTGAACGATTTGCACGTAATTTTGGACGAGAATTTTGTATCGATCCTGATTGACGACGTGTTGCTGGACTTGTTATTCGTATTCGATCTTGATTCAGTTTCAATGATCCTAATTGATCAGTTAAATTCGATGTCATTCTAATTACACATACGAAAAGATAGACAACGAATTAGAATATCAAATATAAAAAGAAATAGACATTGAAAAATAAAAGAGAATAAGGCAAGCAAAAAACAGCAGCTGTCAAAAGGAAAAAAATCCTCTCTTTCTTCATCTTTCCCGTTTTGTCTCGCTCTATCTGCTTGCTATGCTTCAAAGTTTTGGTCTGTCATCGTACTTATTATTTCTTGCTTTCTTCTTTTTCTTCTTTTTTATGACATGCATCGGGATTATTACGATTGGCACGTTCAATTTCGTGTCATCTTTTATTGTTATTGTTAGACGAGATCTATTACCTTAGTATCTCTCTTTTTTTCTTTCTCTCACCCTCGAGTTCTCTAAATTTAATGAGTTGTTGGTTTCATGCGATTCTTATCGAATTTCCGACCGAAATACGATGAGTGAAAAGAAAACAAAAAATATTTTTTAATGTGCCTGATGATAAAGATTATTTTACTTTAATCTTCGGGGAATTTTTCTTCATATTTATAAACTGAAAACGATCTCATATTGTCTATAGAAACAAACAACATGCATTTCGCAGACTATTTTCTAATACATAGATAAGAGAATATGCGTTCTCGTTTCTTATTCTTCGATATTTGTGTGTCATTTTAGTCGTTCAATTTGACATGGATCGTTCAACTTAGGTAGCGTAAATGTCCAACTCACTAATTTGCTATACAAAAAAAAACGAAAGGAAAATTACTTTTAATGATCTGTAACTTTGTACTTCATGATTTTAAGAAAAAGAAAGCGAAAATAGTTTTTAATACGTAATTAATAATTATTTATAAAGAAAAATAAATCCCTGATGCATGAATGATTCGTTCGTATTAATTCGATTTTAATCTCAACAATATGTTTATTGCTTTCGACGTTTATATAGGCCGATCTGTCGAAGTAATTTAATTGTCGAATAAACATGACGCTTCCTTTTTTTGTTTTTCAGCTATTTCTTAGGAACAAAAAGAAAATGTCTCGAGTAAAATTTGTCACTTGAACTGAAAGAAGCCAATTACATTTACACTTACATTAAATGAAACCTAGAAAACTATCTTGAGTTATCAATCTTAGACTTACTGAATTTCTTTTGTCAAATAATAAGCAGACTTTGTTGAAACAAATTCACATTGCATGTAAAGAAATACGCGTTGTTTAACCAAAAGAAAAAGAACTAATAAAAAAAGTCTGTTTTCCAAAAATAAGAGAGACAGAGAAAACAAAAATTTTTAAAGATGTATTTACGCTCAAGACCCATTATTGTTTAAGAAAACTTGTTATGTCAAGTTGTAAGAACGAAATAGCGTGATCGAGAACGGAAATATTGCCCATATATATCCTGTATTCATTCGGAAACAATTTTATGAGGTACAAGACAATTAGCTATTAGACATCGAAGTCAAAATATTTCCTGGAGAAAATGTTGTTTGTCATGAAATCAATACAAATCTACAATTAGCGAATGAATAGTTAGAAATTAAAACGACAGAATATCGTCTGTAGGCAACTGATTTTGATCGTCATCTTGATCGTCTAATAGTGATAGGCTATCGTTCAAATTTGCTTGACTTTCATTCGACGAGTCTTCTGTGGACTGATTCTCATCATCATAGTCAGTTGAATCAATCATAAATGGAAGACATATAACCGATAAAATGGGTACGATGATGAACCCTATTGTCATCAATACAATGCATAGAAATAAAAAATCTTTTATATTATCATTTTGTGCTTGTATAGATTTCTATAGACATTGGTCTGTCTTGATAATCTATAAGAAGAAATGCTTATATACCTGGTGAACTTGACATAATAATGATGATGAAAAACTAAGAACGATAATGATCGATTTTCGACTATAAAACATCTGCATCAACTGTTTGAACTAATTAATGTTTTACAAGAGCGCGTTTCTCGTTTTTATTTGACTTCGAGGTCTCTCTCTCTCTCTCTCGTCGGAAGGAAATAAATTTCCTTTTTTTTCAATAAAGTTATACTACTAAATAATTGAGAATTCATCGGATAGATTACACCTTGTTTCTTTTTTTTTATTCAATAGAACTATCGAAACAACTAATAACGCTAATAAAATGTTGTAATTTTCATAGGAAAAGATAAGAGATTTTGGTTAACCTCGATACGGACTTTTAATTTTAACGATCAATGTCTATATAAATCAAACATGTCATCCTAGACTTTTATTTTAAAAAAACTAGAAAAAAAGGACGAGAAAAAACCAAAATGTATGTTCGATAACTACGATAGGATTTTTAATAATAGCAAGAAAAATGGTTTGTACTAATGATCGTGTTTGTTTTTTTTTCTTCACATCTATTCTAATGATATTTTGCCCATTTATAATGTTCTAAAATGTGCAAAAGAATAAAATAATGAATATTTATAAGAAATTCTCGAATCAATGATTTACTTCGATCGGGTATAGCGAAGAAAACAAAGTTGACTAATGAAGCAACAACGAATATTTGTGTATACCAAATAAGATTTGGTTTTTTATTATCCAAATAAGCTCGATAGTATTTCCAAAATGCTAAATTAAGATTATTTTTGCTTCGCCGGACTCAATATGAATTCAACTTACTTCGAATACCGCCTTGATAGATTCCTAATGGAGTTTTATCTCGACGAGCAACCCAAGCTGGTATATCGGCTAATTTAACATCTCCAAGTGAGAGATCACCTAAAAATAAAATCAATATTAAAATCGAGAAAACTATCGATAAGTAAAACAAACGTTTGCCGTAGTAACGCCATGGGCAATAAGCTCCGTGAACTCGTGGATTGAAATCTTTTGGATATTCATTGAAGACTTTAAAATATTTGGCGACATTCAAGTATTGTAAAGGATCCCACCAAGCTTTGATACGATCAGGATTACCGGGAATAATTGTTTCATTTGTTTTACTATACCAAGTATCGCCCATGATGATGATGATAATGTTTTAGAAAAGTTTTTTTTTAACTTGTGTTGTAGAAAAAAATCTACTATCGCCATTAGTTTTGTCTGAGGTACGCTTTGATTAACCAACCAAATGGTAAAAGCGCTATGTTCGATGGCAAAAAGAAAATAAACAAAAGAAAAAATCGACCTGTAAGAAACGAGAAAACAGATCTATCTTCTTGAGTGTAAGTTAAAAAATGATTAATCTCAGTTTCTATTTTCTTCATTTTGATGTGATTCTACGCAACAAACTGAATTGGTACTGTAAGTGAAGTTTTCATTTGTTTTTCTCTTCTTAGCTTAGGAAATTCATAGAAATAGTTTATATTGAGGATGATGTTTCATCTAAATAATAATTTTAATGATAAAGAAAATTTGCGGAATGATTTAGTAGAATAGAACAAAACAAAACGTAGCACGTCTTGCAACAATGAACAGACGAACGACAACTGACATAGAACGTACATAGTAAGAGAAAATATAGACAGAAATAAATATATTTTTAAATGCGTAGAACTAAATACAGTCCGCAGAAAAAGAATCATTCGTTTAAAAGCATTTTCGGTGAACAATCGATGGACCTGATTCATCATATTCTTGTTTCGATATCCACATTTGTTGAAATGTTGATAACGAAGCCAAAATTGATCCACCAATCCATACTGAATATTTACG
>Ga0209960_1001686_pt1 | contig 26766 bp, 21 predicted proteins | sample ThiBiot_500_plan_2_FD_183947 | JGI IMG/M metagenome (GOLD analysis project Ga0209960, IMG submission 183947) | Wastewater bioreactor microbial communities from Cape Town, South Africa - Thiocy_expt_500_plan (SPAdes) | ecosystem: Engineered > Bioreactor > Thiocyanate-remediating >...
TAAAAATATGATTCATTGAATATTAGAAAGAAGATCATTCACTAGTATTTTTCATTTTTTTCGAAAATCTTGTTTTAATACCGAAGCGTGAGTGCTGGCAACATCCGATAAAACATGCAAATTCTACTTGTGTACCAAAACGAATAGTGGCCGTATTGTTACAGCTATCGAAATTTTTGGGTTCCCGATATGATATGATCAACACCCAAATGCAATGGTTATGCCCAAGATGTCGTGCTTGTGAATCAAAGGAAATGACGGCTGATCAAGAAATGCACCCAGTAAGGAGTGGGAATCTGATATTTCTTTTGACTGATTGAGGAATTAATCAATTATTACTATTTCAAATTGAAACTCACCCTCAAATTCATTTCACTACAAAGCGAATGAATTAATAAGTCAATAAAACTTCTAAACTGAGGCGTTTATTCAAAATCTAAAAAGTGGATACAAGAGATATATGAAATCAATAAAAATAAATGAGAATTTCGACTTCATAATAACGGATTATGGAGCAATACCACCAAAACTATCGATATAGACACGACCTGAATGACCACCTTGTTCACAGTCGACTACGAGAACACTTAACGTAAAATTATGACCTAATCGAGTGTCATTGATGGAGACGTATTCGATTTGCCAAGAAGGTGTGTAAAAGTATGTATTAGATTGGTTAAAACGAGTATCGACGCTACCTGAACCGGTACCGGCATTGTAGATACGCTTGAGTATTATATCACCGAGACTTAAATCTTTCAGTTCGAGGATCATAAGAGATGCTATATTCGCAGCGTGACCGCCATTGTCCAGCGCAGCTAACCACGCAAAATAAATATCCGGACAAGAATAATTATAGACTGCTTGGGAAATAACGGATCCATATCCACCAGTGGTAGTATCTTCAACACGCAACGCATAGTTTCCACGATGTACAATGTTTGGCATTTTAGTGCCAAGAACTGGATCATAACCAGGAGTAACAATACCGGAATGTGAATTGGCAATGCCTGCATTATAACGTAAGCCACCAGGTAAGTAGTCGTCGGCATAAATATCGTTTGACGCTACTCCTCTACGAGAACCACCACCAATAGTCCAGCCGGCAGAAGTGCCGGTTTCGAAATCACTATTGACTATGCCGACTGCGATGCAGGCTACCAAAAAAACAAAGGAATTAAGAAGCCATATGATAAATGATGAAGTTTCTTTTTTGAAAAGAAAAAGCATATATTACCCGGAATCGGTGTTGTCGTTGTTGTTGTCGTTGTTGTAGTTGCTGTTGTAGTTGTTGCAGTTGTCGTTGTTGTAGTTGTTGCAGTTGTCGTTGTCGTAGTTGTTGCAGTTGTCGTTGTCGTAGTTGTAGTTGTGGTTGTTGATGTTGTAGTCGTTGTAGTTGATGTTGTAGTCGTTGTAGTTGTCGTTGTTGTAGTTGATGTTGTAGTGGTTGTAGTTGCCGTTGTAGTTGTCGTACTTGTCACCGTTGTTGATATGCAAGTCTTTGTTGCTGAATTCATATGAAAGAACATATAAAGATTGGCTGCCAATATTCCTGAGAGAAATAGAGTGATGAGAGTGCCAAGACCGATAATCGATAGTGTCGAACACGGACAGCAGCACATCGTTCCTCCAATTAATCCTCCAGAATCAGCGATAGAAGAAGAAATGCTGGTGCTTCGATCTCTTTTTTCTTTCATGATAATCGGCCATTCTTGTGTTCTACACGATACTGTTTCAATATCAGAAGAAGAAGAATGGATCGACGTTGGCCATGTATGCACAGATGTCGCTGATGATGGCAAAATAATCGTATATTGTCGTTGATCATGAACAGGTTTTATCTTATATAGTCGTGGAACAAAAGATACAGCAGCAGATTTATGCCTGCTCATGTTTACAACGCCTTTGCGTCTCTGTTTTCAGATTGAATTATAGATTTGATTTATTTGAAATAAGAAATCTGATCTATATATGCATTTGTCTGAAGAAACCCGGTCAATGTTATTTATTCATTAAATCAATGTGCACTACCAAGTTATCTCATTTCGAATAAATAAATGTCATTATCAACTTTTTTTGTAGTTTCAGTGCAAAAACAAAAAAGTGAAATCCATGTGTCTTATCAACAAAAGTAACTTATCGGCATAACCAGCCAGACATAACCCATCTACGAGGAAGGTTCGAATTCAAAAGTAGAGAAAACTTGAGATGCCACAGAAAAGAGCATGATTGATAGTGTGTGCCAAATGAAAACGCTTTTGTTTCGAAAACGTTTCTGATGCTTCAGATACATGAAATTTCTTCGTTGATAATCAACCCTCAAATTATAGGCAGCAAATGGTAGTCAGATGTATTTTCAATTAAATATACATGAACACATGAAAACTTTTTGAATTAGCTGTGTATTCCTAGAACAGACACTGCTCTTTTAATATAGGAGAACGAAGATAATCGTTCCGCAAATCATCTCCATTCTTCGTGAAATTCCTTAACGAAATTTGCTGATTGTTTGTTTCACTCGTTTCTATTGCTAATTTTAGGAAAATCAATCATATCTGTAGAACATCCTCAACGAGTTCTATCGAATATATGCCTGTTCAGTGTAGATTGAGTTACTGTTCTAATCGATCTACTACAAATAATGTGTTACGGAATTTCAGAGGATAGTCAAAATCGAAATATTTTAAAGATATTTAAAGCATTTAGATACTTTTGTTTATAGATATACAAATGTTTTGGTTATATTTGAGATCAGCATCAAATTTTAAACAAAACAGAGAGTTCAGTTTTTCAAAGTAGAAACTTTTATTTTTTTCGAAATTTTTTTCTGGAGATATTTGGTTTTTAATGGAATTAAGCCCTGTTTTTTTCCAAGAAAAAGTGATAAGTTCTAGTATAATTCATGCATTAGGTATAACCTAACGCACTTTAACCATAAAACGATCTTACTACTATTTATATATGAAAAAATTAGTGGATAGTTATCATGATACTCAGGAGTTTTAGCTACTGGAACTTTCCTCGCCAGAAAAGCACAATATATTTTGGATTTCAGTTCGTAACATCGTGGTTTTATATTTTTTAGATAAACAGTATTTCTACATCATCCAATCATATGTATTTTTTTTCTTTTTTTTATTGTGTTTCTTTGATTGTATATTTTTATTGTATTTTTTTACTGTATTTTTTTTAACCGTTTTAAATGTTATATGTGAAAAATACCCAATTTTTTATTTTTTTGTTAATGCTTGTGTCGAAGTTCGACTAAGTCATCACATAAATTTAAAAATAAAATTACAAATAAAAAAAACTCATGTAAATGAGACTTTCATTACTAAAATAGAGGAGAACTGAACTATTAACAGTATACAAAAATTTATCGGATCCGAATGTTTCCGTAGCTTTCCGACTGTCGGATCTGGTCAGATCTTAGATTCAGATTCTTCGTTCTGGGAATTTATCAATACCAGATTCCTTTACCTAAACCGACTTCATCTCCAATTGTTCACTGATTCATTCGTTATTATGTTCATCTTTGATAGCTGGTTCTTGTTTCGATAAATATTTTCATACAATCCCTTTTCATTTTGAAATCCATTTCATGTAAGAAATGGTTTTTTATTTCAGAGATCATGCTTTTTCTATCGTCTATCTTAGAAAAGTAAAATCGAGTCAAAAGACTAAACACAAACAACACCATATAATGAATTGTTATAAAAAAATTCCTTTGAACTTAAAAAATTTACAGGAGGAGAGCATTGCACCCCCGTGCTCCCCTGGTGGCTACGCTACTAATTATCAGCTTTCTTCTCTTCGTAGTTTAGACGTAGAAACAAAAATAAAATAAAATCCACGTGTCTTATCAACATAAATAACCTATATAAACACGTTTTCTTTTGCATTTTCATTTCGCACTACGAATATAATAATGGTTCTTCAATTATATATCGATTGGCTTTCAGAACCGAGTCGTGCAATAGCTATTCTAGTAATCGAAAATAATATTGAACATACAGTTCATGAAGTAAGTATTGTTAAAGGAGAAACTCAAGGTGACGCTTTCAAACAGATTAATCCTGTTGGTAAAGTTCCAGCAATTGTGGACGGTGACGATTTTAAATTAAGTGAATCGCATACAATTATGCGTTATTTATGTGTGAGTCGAAATTTGCCCGATCATTATTATCCAAATGATATTAAAGAACGTTGTCGAGTCGATTTTTGGTTGGATTGGCATCATACGAATTTGCGTCATGCAGCTATTCGTTTACTACGAGCCAATGTATTTGGTCCGAGAAGAAATTTTCCGGAAACAACCATCGATGAATTACGAAAAGAAGGAGAAACAGTATTAAAATCAAGTTTAACCTTTATGGAAGAAACACTCGGTAGAAATAATTATCTTGCCGGTGGAAATCAATTATCAATTGCTGATATTGCACTCGTATGTGAAGTTGTCATGTTTCCAGTTTATGGAGCATCAGCAGATGGGTATCCAAACGTTCAGAATTGGGTGAAACGACTTTCAACAGATATTCAATGTTGGAATCAAGTCAATGCAAAACTCGATGAATATATTGCTTTGAAGTCGAAGAAATAAAGAAAAACAAACAAAAAAAGAATTTTTTTATATACGTGCATATAACATTTTTCTATGTAAAACTGAGCGACTATTTCGCCGATGAATTTTGTTTCGTTCTCTTCGGTGTAGAAATCAATTTATGACTTTTTTAAAGTACATCACTTCACTTTTTCTCTTCTTTGCAATAAAATTTGTGCGGTTGGTTTTTTCCAAGAATGATTCTTTTAAAAATTCAATTGCAACTATTGCGAATTAAATAAAGTCATTTTTTACGTTCTATACATGGCAACATCGGTTACTAGCACCGCAAATTCATCACGATTTCATGCACGGTCAGCTCGTGTAATAGGAATTGAAAATACATGTATTTGTTGGCTTGTTGAATTGCACAAAAGTACAAGTGAAAATCATGCAGAATCGGTTTCTCACTTGCAACAAATTGCTAATTCAGTTAAAATATTCAATGATCTGGACGAGCTAGTTGACTTTGCAACTGAAATTCACGATCAAAAACTATTTACTATTATTCCAATGGTATTTATAGAAAATATCGTTTCTCTTCATGATATATTACAAATCGATTCGATCTATATTTTGAATGAAGAAAACATAGGACTTGAAAAATCAATACGTCAACATACGAAATTCAAGGGTATTTATACAAATATGATCGATATCTGCGAACATCTTAAACATCGTGCAAGTCAAGCAGAACAGAGTCTAGTATCGATCAGTATTTTCAGTTCCGATACTCTCGATCTCAACACCCTCACCCACCCTAAAAAAACAAACGTTTCTATTCATTTAAGAGACACACTTGTTTATCGAATGTTAAACCATGTTCTTCGAATTAGTGAAGCTGAAGTTCTAATTTATATGGCGTTTTTTTTATTAAAGATCTTCATCAACAAATTACTCTTTTAAAAAATCTATAATTTGCTCATAGTATGATCAAAGAAGAATTTGAAAAGCTGAAACAAAATGGAGGTGGTTTGCTGTCATTCAATAATTTTTTGTCAACAACTAAAGATCGAACTTTAGCATATGGTTATGCTTTTGCAGCTACCGGTGATCCAGAGATGATTGGAGTTTTATTTGAAATGAAATTGGTCAATTACCTGCATTATTACGTTTAGGACATTTAATGTACTATATGGGTGAATGGGAACAAGCACAAGGATTTTTTACAACACTGGCAGAAATATTTTCTCATAAGAAGAATATAGTTGCCGTAATGCATAGTAATGTCGGACAAATATTGGGTTTAAAAGGTGATTTTCGTGGAGCATTGCTTCATCAGCAATGTGCACTTCAAATTACACGAACTTTACCGATATCTGAACAGAACGGATTGCATACGATTTTCAATAATATGGGTGACATTTGCGTTAGACAAGCGGAGAGTCAAGCATTGAAACGCACAGACGTAGAATTGCAATCGATTGCCACCTATCATAATAACATTGGTGGTGTCTTAAAACTTTTACATCATCGTGATGAACTTGCAGCAACTTACAATAATATTGGATCTATCTCATTCCATCTCAAAGACTATGACACTGCTTTGTTAAATTATCAAAAATGTTTAGCAATTCAGCGTAGATCACTACCATCTAAGCATCCATTGATCTCGGACACTTGCTGCAATATAGCTATGGTTTATGACGCTCAATCCAATTACATCGAAGCCACGAGATACATTAAAGAAGCAGAGACTTTTAGTTGACAATTTTATTTCTATTCAAGTTCTGTTTCAAATCAATAGTCTTCTGACTATTCCGAAAAAATTCGGAATTCAACCGTAAAAATGCATATTCAGCAACATCAATGCCAGCTTCAAGATTTGGTTCTTTGTTAAATATAACGTATTGATTATCACGAAGTTGTTCAAAAAGTGAATGTTTAATATGTACTTCATTTGGATGAAGTTCAATGAGAATTTGTCGAGGCTTGATTGATTGAGATACTTGAAAAATTTGCGGAAGAAATACATATTCACTATTCTCGATATCCATTTTTAATATATCAATCAATCGATTTGTATGATTTAATTCTTTGAGTATCATTGCCCAAGTTTTAGATCCATGTGAACCATCGCCAAACTTGATTTGATGAAATATACATATTCCAGTAGGACATTTATATAAATCGAAATCAAATGTATGTATTTCACAATGTGGCAAAATCTGTTTTAAGTCAATTTCAAAAGAAAATTCACCATATGATCCGACACTGTATATCAAACAATCGGGACGATCTTTTAAACGAAATGGATCACACACCCATTTGCCTCCATCGCCCATTTTACCGACACGATGTGAATAAGAACAGTGAAAATTTGGTTCCCAATTTGTTGAAAAGAAAATACGATGATTTATTTTCATCATATTTCGTTCATCTTGGATTGCATACACACGTTTTCTATAGTTCCATAAAGTATCATCTTCGCATATAAAATTATCACTTTCTTTTAATGATAAGTCACATTTGTTTTCAATGAAGGTTGATATCGATACTCGCGAATGAAAGAATAAATAGTATAATGTAAATATACCAAATACGATAAAAATTCCAATAAAATATTGTGTTTTAGTGAAAACAGTCATATTAGTATCAATATTCTAAATCTAGAACTATAATAGAACGTATAAAGTCGCGTAAACTCAACTACGATTCTAACTCAAAGATATAGAAACGTCATTCGAGTTCAATTAAACAGAAAATTCTGACTGATATAGAAAGGAAAAAAAATTATTTAAATTAATTTTAAGTGACAATTTTGACGGAAATTATATACGACACGGAACCAAAAAAAATCATTTTTTTAGAAACTCATCGAATGCCATTGAAAACATGATTTTTTTACATATTAAAAATGCAACTTTGATTTCTCGAGAAATTTCCCGAATAAAAGACATTGCTCGGTCAATGGTTGTGTCAACATACCAAGAAAAAAAGGTGTTATATTATATTGAATTTAAATAAATCTTTATTTGATTTTCACATAGAACGGCAAGAAACTTTTTTTGTTTAATCACGACCATGAAAGAAATTTCACTGACTCGCCGCCGCTGTAATTAATAACACTCTTGATTCAGATCATACGGAAAGAGAAGTAATGATTTTTATAAGAAAAATAATAGTTTCAGTATTAAGAAAATTAAAAAGAGTTATTGATTGCTGATAGTCAGTTAATTTGATCACGTCACCTTTTGTTATATTTATATCACCTATTTGTAAATCTCCTTGAGCAATAATAACGTAAAGAATTTGTTGATTCTGATCGTTTGATATTTGTATTGTATCTTGATTTTTCTTTACAACTACTTTTTCAAAATCATGTTTACATTGATCTCGTCTAGTCATAACATTTAAATCAGTGACAGTATCTTCAAAGATTTCAGATTCTATCGGTGTTTCTCCTTGAAATGAAAATGGCGGAGAATTTCGATCAATTTCAATCGATTGTTGATTATTCAACGTAAGTTTCAATCGATGTCCATCGATAATTGATAAAGTTCGATCGATATTTGGAAAAATCGAAAATGGTCCACCTGGATATTTGATTTCAGCCATCGCCAAACGCCAATGAAAATCTTCACCAGAATTATCTGGTTGTCGATCGATTTCATAAGTGATTCCACCGCCATTTTTCCACGGCATTTTCTTATGTTGATGTGATCGAAGGAGCATTTTACTTATGATTGTAACATATTTTTGTCTTTCTCTCGTTATAAAAGTTATTCATGCGAATAGAGCACATGTTTCGTGTGATTATTCGAATACCATTTATTAGTTAAAAAAGTGAAAGAAAAAAAAAATACAAATAGTTCTCATCTATCCAGTAAATGTACCAGCTGATGTATCAAATGTTAGTATCATATTATTGGTTATTGAGTTCTGTTGATTGACAGAATAAACCATCGTAGGTCCGCTTGAAGAGGCTAAAAATCACCAAATGAAATAGTTGAGTTTATAATTATATAAGAAGAAAAAAAACGACTTACCTTGAACACCAACTGTAGCCGAAGTACCATTATCAGACACTTGAAAATAGATATATTTTACAATATTAGGTAAGTTTTCATAGAAGAGAACTTGAAAATGATAATATTCAGTCGGTGCACCGAAGTGACTCTCATAAAATTCGAAGGTTGTTGTGCGATTCGGTGCTGTTCCATCGACATTGTAATAAACAGTTTGCGAAGTACCCGAATAAATCATAAGATCATCCCAATAGGCAAACGCTGTCGGACCTGAAAATTGCGAAGCTGGAAGATTTCCATTTGAATAGGCAGATGAACAACCACCGAGACAAACGACACCATTGCTGGTAATCGATATCGATGTCGTCGAATAATTATACATCGTAAGATTGACTGGAAATGTTATTGTTACATATGCATCATCGATCGAAAATTGACCACCCCAACCAGAAATAGCAACAGCACCAACGAGTTGCACAGCAGGTGCACCACTACATACACCGGCTGAACAACTCGTGTAATTCGACGAACATACATAACCAAATGAACCACAATTATTAAAATCGATTTGAAGATTGTAACATGCTCCTGACGATGCTTGTGAATAGCCACTCGCACATGTTGCTGTCGCTATCATATTGAAATATGAAATCGTTTCTTAGGCACATTCGATTACGATCGAACTTACTCGTTGTGTCAGTGGTAGTGGTAATTGTAGTTTGTGTAGTACCTGTCGTCGTTGTTGTTGATTTTTGTCGCGTGAGAACAACAGGAACAGCGACGGCTGATCCTATGATACACACGCCTAATGTAATAAGAGCAGTTTTCATGAATAAACCACTTCGTCTGTATGAAAACAAAAAAGATGACCTACGCATTTCAAAACCAGAATATAGATATAGACACATACGTGCGAGATTTAATTTCTTTTAAATCTTCAAAATTAGTATTAATCGAGCGTGGAGTTGATTCCGGAGGTATACAATCGAAACCAACAAACTGTTCAGCAGTCATTGCTTGACTGAATGGAGGTGAACTAACTACTTTACCGTCTTGAAATAGAATATTATAACGTGGAATATATGGTGCTACGACTTCTCCACTAGTCGGCATTTTGAAATAAGTGCAATTTGTTTGACCGATAAAAACAATCGTGATGTCTATTCTTATAGATGCGAACATTAACACAAGTATGTATTGTTAAAAGTATGTTTTTGTTTATTTACCTAGAAAGTATTGAAAATAGTGCATTTGATGAGATCAATCGAAAATATTCGAGTTTGTGCAAAAAGTACAAAGTTTATTAATTTGTTTGTTTTCTCCCAGGCAGCGGAATGCTTTCATTCTAGAGTAGCTTCAACTTTCCGAGGCCAATTGTGAGTTTTGACTCAGTTCTCTGATTGCAAGTAATGACTTTAGATTGTGCAAGTACACGAATCATATATAAAAAAAAAGAAAATATTTAGGTTTATTTTGAGGAAAGAAATGGTTGAGTTAGTTGTCGACGATGCTATTAATGCTGATCATACGACTGTATATTTATCTCAAGAAAAAATGAATGAATTACAATTATTCCTTGGCGATTTAATTATGTTAACAGGACGAAAATATCGTCAGACAATATGTGTCGCACTTGTCAATGACTCATGCATTAATGATCACGTGCAAATAAATAGTACAATTCGAAGAAATTTACGCGTACGTTTTGGTGATCGAGTTTCGATTGAACGTTGTCAAGATGTCAAAGATGGAACACATGTTCGTGTTTTACCAATTGATGATACTTTACAGGGCAAGTTCGATGTTGTGATAGAAGATTATTTAAAATCGTATTTCAATGATAATCATCGACCAGTAAAGGAAGGCGATATTTTTGCTATTCATTCAAAAATCGGTGTCATCGAATTTAAAGTAATACAAACAGAACCATCTCCATATTGCTTAGTTACTCGAGATACTACGATCACTTGTGACGTTGACTCATCAATAAGATATGATGAGGATGAATATGAGAATTTTATTGACATTCGGTATGATCGTATTGGTGGATTAGAAGATATTAAAAATGAAATCAATCGACTTACTCATGGAATTCTTTTCTATGGACCACCGGGTTGTGGTTAGTATATTAAAAATAAAATATCTACTATGCATATTCATATTCAGGTAAAACATTGCTTGCCAAAGCAATCGCCAATGAATATCAAGCAAATCTTATTTGGATAAAATGTGCCGAATTATTAACCATGTACTCGAAGACTGTTCCACAAATATTCAATCAAGTTCAACAAATAACAGTACCATGTTTACTTTTCTTCGATAATTTCGAATCATTAGGTACACATGTTATATACTGACAATTTTCTATTTTGAAATTTTCTAGTTGGAAGTCAATTAGGTCGTGATATTATCAAAAATATTACAGTTGAATTGGATAATTTAGATACTACGAAGAATGTATTTGTTATTGGTGCAACTAATCGACCTGATAATTTGGACTCAAGTCTACTTCAATCAGGTTTGACGTGCTTAAAAATAATTTGTGTTCTATGAGATGAATTTAGGTCGTTTCAATCGATTATTTTTTATTTCTCTGCCGAATGAAAAAGATCGTTTAGAAATACTTCAAATATCAACAAGAAAATATCCGTTAGCTGATGATGTTAATCTGAATATCGTAAGTCGTATGACCGATGGATTTACTGGTGCAGATCTTCAAGCATTGTATCAACATGCATATAAATTATTCGTTCGAGAATCAATAGAAAAACAAGAAAATACACTTTTACAAATCTGTCACAATCATTTCGAACAAGCATTAAAATCTGTACGACGATCGATCACCGATAACGATATAAACAAACATAAAATATTTGATGAGATTTTACAAAATAAAACTAGAAGCTGTCATCATCATTATCATGACGATGATGATTTATATAGTTAATTCAATATGTTCAAAGAAAAAGAAAATATTTTTCTGCTGACATGAGATTATTAAAAATAAACTGATAATATTGTCATATGTCAATCATTGAGCGTTGTTTTATGGCAAAATAGTCGAAAAAGAATGACATGTTTTGAAAATTTAATAACTGTGAAAAGACGATTGATATGGATAATTGTGCTATCACTACTTATCATTACTGTTGCATTAGCATCTGTAATTCCAACGATTACAAAAATGAAAAAAGGCACGATAAAAGAAGCAACAACATATCAATATACAGCAGTAATACCAACCAAAAAAGTATGATATCTAAAGTGAGCTATGAACCAATTCGTAAGTTTTATTATATTGATTTAGATTGGTCAATAGTTGGTGAAATGTTGTCTTCAAATGGTTCGCTCAACAACGTGCTAAACAAATTTGAATGGAATTTAAAAAAAACTACATTCACCTCTATAAGATGGACACCTATTCCAGTGATGGGAACGGTTCGGTTCGTAAAAAACACGAACCGTTCCCATCACTGACCTATTCATAGTGGACACTTTTTGCAAGTCCAAATGGTGTCCACTATAGAGAGGTTTCACTGTATAACCAGTTCAGGTTCAAGTTCAGTTCACCACATTTTTCATACGAAAACTCTGAACTACGCAGTTTTTCGGTAGTTTCAAAACTGTTTAAAACGCAATATATCTTCATTGTAAGTTTGGTTAAATCATCTTAAAGGAAAAATAATGAAGGATCGACAAATATTATTCTTATCTAAACTTGGTAAATAGCTTTTACCAAGAAAACGGTAAGATCGCAAAAGGTATTCTTATCTATACTTGACAGAGTCTTTATCAAAAGAAAGCACTCTGATGTAAAATATTTTAGAACACAACTGAATAATATTTTTTTATTTTTAAGACTACTTTCAGTCATGGTTATAAATCACCTTGCGTTTAGGCGAGAACTAACTCCAAGAAAACTATCATATATACCAAATGCGCGACTCATTGGAAAGGGTGGGGTGGGCAAAACAACGATAGTCAATAAACTATCCAAATGCAGCAGCGAAAGACACGTGAATGTACAAAATACACATCAAGAAGAAAACGTTTACGATGTGGTATATGATGAAAATAGATTTGTCTTGATTGATACACCAGCAACTGACATCGATGAAAGACCACATCGTGATACGGGTTCAGAAGAAATTCATACAAAACGAACGGTTAGTGCAACATTCGTCGTTATAAAGTATGATAGTCGCTTCGTTAGGATGCTGAAAGTTTATTTTGAACTCGAAGAGTTTGTACCGAATGATGCCGATAGAATCGTACTTATGATATCCCATTCGGATCTATCAAAAACTCCTGAAAAGGATTTCAAGGAAATATGTGATTTATTTGAGAAAGAATGTTCGAATTTAATGAATATAATATTTTATTCAGAGCAATGTGAGGATATAGAATTAGCAAAATTGATATATAGTTGTATATCAAATATGGCCGAAGTAGAAACCGATTACGTTGATAAGGAAGAAGGATCAGCACTGATTGCAGATCAAAAAGCAATTTCTGACAACCATCAATCGATTTCAAAGCCCCACCCAACAAAATGCACGTCAGACCGATTTATTGAGAGTGCACTCTGGGCAGCTGTTTCAACTACAGCTGCAGCTGTATTTTTGGGTGCAATTATTTACTGTTGGTTCAAACGTACTCATCCAAAATGATTGTTGACCCAATACCATCCAGTTTTGTTTTTGGCATCTATGGAAGACAATATTCTTGAAGATTGCTGTAAAGTCATTAAAATTTTTTAATTATTGACATTTCGATAATGCTATAAAATGATGCAGTAAATTATAATAAAATCTGCTCAAGTTATACAAAAATCTATACAAATTTTTTTTCTTTATAGTTTTGTAGCATGTGAAATTTTGCTTTTCAATTCACGTTCAGATAATTTTCTGTTATCTTGAATCTAACTATAAAATCGGAAATTGCTTCAGGTATATGCACTATGATATTACTAGTAGAAAACAATTTTTGTTAGTACAAAATATGTTGAAGGAGACTATCCAGAGATATTGAATCGAGCGAGTATTATATCAAATCGCTCATATGTCTTCGAAAATTTTTAATAGATCTTAAAAATATCGAAAAACGAATTGTGTAAAATCAGAAATTATTCAAAAACTTGAATTTGAAAGAGGAATTTTTGACCTCAGCATGAAAGGGAAGAGAGTTTGTTTGAAGATTAACTTTAAAGGTTTTCCATCTATAAACAATGATGTTCATCCCCGAAACGCAGAGTTGTATAAGAATTCAATAGTACATCGTGAAAATGGCACGTTGATGTGGATTACTTTGTTATGAAATGAAAATAAACTCAGCTCTTCGATGATGATTTTTCAATACTATTAATTGATGCGGTGCTTACATAAAAATGTGATTCATGAAAAGTTATTAGACGTTTAGAACGATGATATTTGATCGTTATCATTATAATCACTAATCAGTTTTGATTTGGTTGAATAAAAGTAATCGAGATATTTCAAGCTTCACCTGTTACTGTTGTTAAATGCATTGATGTTTTGTTGTATTCTAGGAAGACATGTGCGGAATGTTCGATTATACCGAGTGTTTATTCTGGAGTTTTATATGACATGAGTCCATCAAACACTATTGTATAGGACAAATTTGAAAGTACAGTGAAACCTCTCATAGTGGACACCTCTTCATAGTGAACACTTTTACCAAGTCCAAATAGTGTTTACTATAGAGAGGTTTCACTGTATTAACTATCTTCTGAATAAGCTCTTTCTAAGATTTAATCGGTATGATAATAATCAAATTCATAGGCAAAAGGCTAACGTAAATCTAAGTTTTCTGTGTCAGTCGCTATCCGTTAGGAGCAAGAACTTCAATGTTAATTTCATCTTCAATATTATAGTGTGATTGCGCCTTTGCAGCTAAATTTATTTGAAAGATTTTTATAAAAAAGTTCAAGTGTGACGAGTGAAATCAAGACTGTGAGTGTATTGTTGTCGAAGTGTTGTGTAATTAGTATTTCGAATAATTTGCTTAGCTTCTTCAATTGTGTTTACTTGAAATAGCTCCTTAATTTTATCTTCTTCGATTGGTGGTAACTTTCCCCATTCAAAACTTGTTCCACAACCTTTTCTCTTGTCATCACTTGTTCGAGTCCGTTGAGGAAGTTCTCTTGTACCGCTCTGGGCTTTAGTCCAGCGAATCACTCCATCCAATCGCTCCAGTGTAAACCTCCAAAAAGGCTTCTGCCGTATATCATAGTAACTAGCGAACGCGTTGTTTCCGCAACTAGTAATACCATTACAGCCCTCGGTTTTGAACCATATTTCACCGCAATTTGGACATTTTTTTATTAGATTTCGAGGATCAGTGTTGTCAAATAAACTATAGGACATATTTTTGGAAACTTTTTCGCTGAATTCATTGCATATTTTAATAATTTCTTTTCGCATTTGAATATGAAAACCATATCGATCTAGTTCTTGCATTGAGCTGCCATGTGTTTTTATAAATTCATCGGATAGATTTTCCATTTCTTCTTTAAAGACAACTATAACCATATGAAGAATTTCATCTTTTTCTTCAACTGACTGACATTCAGATCCAATGGATCCAATAAATTTAGTAAATTCTTCTTCTTTCTTCTTTTTTTCTTGCAAAAATTTGTTGAAAGCTTGTTCAATTTTATATTGCATTTGATATACTTTGAAATTTATATGAAACTCGTCGTCACTAATGCTTAGCGTTATACGTTCCATATGGGATATACAGCAGTACATTAAGTGTGCCACCTCAGCTGGTGAATCTTTCTCGGAATAAAAAATTACATTTGCCACTTTACAATTCTCCTGATCAAAGCACGCACATATTTTCTCAAAATCTGTCTCCAAAGACTTTGATACATCGGCATGAGAAATCATAACTACAATTCTTTCAACATACTTTGCTACGGGTATGACTAGTTCATCATATTCGCTGATAATATTACGAAATCGATTGTCATATTTTACAACACAGAAGATTGTATTAATTGCAGTACCTGTCAGAGCTGCTTTCAGTAAAAGTGCATGCTTGTATGTGTCTGCTTCACTGTCAGTACCTGGTGTATCAATTAATTCGAATGAATGAGACCCGCAGTTAACAGGATTTTGAAATAGATTTTGTGTTACGGTTTCTTCACCTGACCCAGTCTTGTGATTAGTTGCACATAACATATTACATAGAGTTGTTTTACCAGCACCTGTTTTTCCTGCCACCACAGCAATAGGTGCATATGACAGCATTTTTGCTTGGAGATCCTGTTTTTTTGAACGTGGGCTCATAGCAATAAATTAAATTAACCTTAAAAAACGAAATGAAAGAGAAGTATATAGAAGAAGATGCCATTTAAACTGAGCTATTTTTCTTTCAATGACTTACTTCGTTAACCAGTTGATTAAAGTAGTGAACCGAAAACGTTTTTTTATAGAATATATTTTTTACAGTGTTTATAAAACTATATTAGAAGCGTTTTTACCTAGTTGACTCATAAAAAATTACCAAGTGGGGAACTTTGACAGCATATGACGACTTTATCTGGGGTGCAAATGATAAGAATTTGGAATTTCTGTTTTCTTTCTAATAAACAAGTGAGAACGAGAAAAATGCATTGCGATTGTGTAAGATGAAGACACCTAGGCGTATTATTACGAAGATAATCAACGACCATCTTTCATCGTATAGTGAAAATAAGTAATAATGCTCATCTAATGGATTCGCACATTCTCTTCTGAAAGACTTTTATTGTAATATTCTGTTGGTGGAGACAAATTGAATATATATTTCTCACTCAAGTTCCTTATTAAAATCCGATATTTTCATTATTTTACATTGCATTCGTACGACTAGTAAAAGAAAATTCAAGCTACTCCGATACTGATTCTAGAGTTTTCATGGTAAAAAAAGCTTTCCAAATTTAGATAAGAATCTCGTTTACGATCTTATCGTTTTCTTGGTAAAAAAAACCTTCCAAATTTAGATAAGGACTCTCTTTTGGATCGTAGCTTTTTTATGAAATAATTTGACCAAGCTTGCACCTGCAATGATAACGTGCTGTATTTTAAAGAAGTTCAGCTTTACTAGTAAAAGATTTAGCCATTTCCTATCAGAAATACAATGAACCGATATGAAATTTTTGTAGAACACCGTCTATTGAGCCTAAAAAACTTTTCTCGCTGCTTTTTTAAAAACAATTCAGACAGCTATTGTTCAAATTTATATTTTTTTGACTTTTACTTTTTCATAAACCAATTTGCTAATAAGATCAAAACGATACAATCGGATAAACGAGAATTGATAACAAACGATCATCGCCGATTAAAGATCAACTAATCTCAAAAATACATAAAAACACGTGAGTTTAATTATCATCCATGTTATCAACACTGAATTAACCCTCATCCGCCAGAGCGAATTTGTCGCCATATAATCCTTTCTTTCAGAAAAGAGAATAGTAGTATCATGAAATACAAATGAATGTCAACTCATAAAAACATGTGTCTAAAACTGTCGATGAAATATTCAGAGAAGGCAGGGTTTAAACGGGATCGGGACGAAAAAAACTGGCCCCGCCAGACTCTAGATTCTAATCAAATATATGATTGAGCGCTGTTTTCATCTACTAATAAAACTGATTATTAATGATTGCCGTGAACAAAAGTGACGATAAATATTGACTAAAGTTTAAAATCCTCACTAGAGAGTGAAATATAAAAGCCGGCTACCATCTGAATATTTACTCACGCGCCCTAAACTAGGCCTGTGACAGTTCACTTTCAATATTTCACTGAAATGAAAGAAAGAAACGTTCACCATTTCCATTTCTGATGAAATGAAATGTTCATCGTTTCCATTTCTGGTGAAAGGAAATGTTCGTCATTTCCATTTCTGGTGAAAGGAAACGTTGATCGTTTCCATTTCTGATGAAACGAAATGAGACGGACCGTTCCATTTTATTGAGATGAAATGGAAATGTCACTGGCCTACCCTAAACTCATCTAGAATTTCTCAGTAAAAGTCCACACATTTCTATTGTGGATCATATTTGAAGTTGTTTATGATCATTGATTCGATATCAGTTTACCTGTGTATTGATTTAGCATTTTATTTTTAATGATTAGAAAAAACCTGCCACTGCTGACGAATAGATGAATAATAAAAGGAAGAAAAAAGTTGAAAACAGGCATATACAATATTGTCGGACATGTAAGATTTAAGATGAAGGTAGGGGAAAAGATTAGTACTCCAATGAACTCTCATTCTCATTATTTACATTACATTTATGTACATTTCGATTAATTTTTCTTTTGATTTACTATTGTCTCTTTCCTTTCTTTTTTTCCACCATATCAGAATAACGAATGAACGCATGAAGTATTATCTCTACTTAAACATGTTTTATTATCTTCATTTGTTTTCTTCGTTCTCGATATGGATCAATTTGCCGTACGAATGTGGTTAACTCTTTCCAGCCGGCTACCAGAATACAGAGAGTAAAAAAATCTTTTTGCAAATTTTATCGTTTCTAGCTGATGAAGATAAGAAAATTTTACTTTTCAAAACTAAAAGTTGCTTTCTACACAATTTATTTTTCATTTTTATCTATTATAGTGCAATATTTTTTATGATTTTTTTCATTTATTCATCAAACGTATGTAAAAAGAAAAAAGGAAGGAAGTATTTAATCAAACACCCGAAGAACAAAGTTTTATGAATTTGCAACGTGCAATAAATCTTTTTTTTGTTTCTAAAATGCAGCATAATATATGGTTATAAAAGAGGTTTTTTATACGTTGCACATTTATAAATCCTTTCCGCATTTATTAGAGCATTAGAAACCATTTTATAATTGATTATTCTCCAGATTTTCTTACAGTGTACTTATTAGCGAATATGAATCAGACAAATCTAGTGAATACTTAAGGCTAATTTCAGCATTTATTGGATTTAATGATGAGCTATCCACATCAAATTTTTTTGTAAGACTTCAATTTTTAAACGGTGATAGTAAGACAGAAAAACCTATCATTTACTATTGATGAACCAATAAGTTGAAAGATAAGATTTACAAATAATATTACATAATACAGAAGACCAAAAAATTCGGATTGATTTGCCTTATAAGACCGGATGTGTTCGAATGGGTACATATCTATTTTTTATAGTTGAGAAATGTCGAGTAATATACAATGTATAGCGCTTCTGTGAAAGAAAATTGACCGGTAGTTAATTTCAATATTGAATACTCATAGTCAAAGAAAAAACACTTTTACGACTCGGACGCTATTTCAGCGCATTGCGTGAGAAGATTACCGTTTTTATAATGAATGTTCTTTTCGACATCTAAATGCACAGATTTGTTACAAAATGCGTTAGCTTAATTTTCAAATTGCTGAACAGCGTAATGGTCTTACAATCAGTTAGTTATTCACATAATATTGACATAATGTATCGAAATGAATAATCCGGCTGGAAAGGGTTAAGTCGACAGTTTCATCACCTATGGAATAGAAGAAGATAGATGGTTAACAACACACCGGTAGACAGAAAATGAAAAAAAATGGATCGTCTCTCCGATGTCCAGAAAAAATTTTGAAGATTTCGACATAAAGCTCTAAAAACTTTTGATTTTCCTTTGAAACCTTTTTTTCGCAGAAATAAGAGTCTTTTCTGATATATTCGTAGAGATGACACATCAAATAAATAGTTTGTATATATAAGAGCAATACTCGAGAACTGCGGATTCTAGTGCAAGTGGAAGCTGTATTTCGGTTCATTTTTAGATTTGTAATTTATAACGTACAGAGAAACTGATTAATATTTTTTACTGCATAAAGTTTTGACAGCTATGGCAGATCAAATTTCAAGCGTGGAATTACTGGAAGAGATGTTGAAACAAGGAGATTTACAATTTTTTCCGCAATTTCGAACGCGGTTAGGAAGATTCATCGATATTTTTAACCATGAAACCACGCAAACAAAGCTTCTATATCTTCGAAATGATTTTGTCATTCATTTGAAAAATATCGAACAGTGTTCAAGTGTCTTTGAATTGATGCAAGCATTACGTTATTTCATCGATGATGCAAATCGTCTTCGTTTGAATTCAATCATACGATCACTTCAGCAATCGGGAATGGAAAGTATAATGACTGACGATGATCTCGAGTTTCTGGATGATGATAGTTTAACTATAGATCAGCGGATTGAACATTTTTTCCAGGGTGGACGAAGGAATGCAGCTTCTAGTGAAATCACAGATCTAACAACAGAAATTGCATCGGACATTCGACGGGCTTTTGAACCGTTGAAAGAGAAATTAGTAACTATACAGACAGTTAATAAGTATTCAATAGGTGTCTTATGGTTGGGAGGTAAAGCAGTCGAGAGAATTAAGGGCGATGCACGTTTATGCCGTGGAGCTCCTAACTGGTTCGAAGATACTGCGCGCTATTTGACAAATTACGCAAAACGCTTCTATGCTTCGGATGATAAACTGAAACAGCTCTTAGCTGATGAAAACTTTCAAAATGATTTCGTAAATTTTCGCACTGGTGTGGAAAAATGGTCCGATGAAATGTGTCTAATGTATTCCTTTTATCAAGCATTCTACAATTCGGACATAATTGGAAAACAATTGGAAGAGAGATTACTTCAATATCATCTCAATGCTTTGCGACAGATGCATCACCGTATCGAAGTAAACGTGAAGAGCTTCAATTTTGGAATAGATCAACATGAATTCATTGACAATCGCACCAATTTTTTTCCCTATATCAATAGTATTCAACAAAGTTCAAACGTTTTTCAATTGATGCAAGCAATGCGATGTTTTATAACTGATATGAATCGCCCTGGTTTGAATTTTGTTTTCTTGCCAATGAAATCCTTGGAACTTGAAAATATTATAATTGATTGTTCAGTTGAACTCTTGAATGAGTCTACGCCAAGCCAAAGAGCCGAGCAACTGGCTGCTCAATATCGAAATCAATTTGATTACAGTACAAATTCGAATTTTACAAATGAAATTACGTATGATATTCAACAAGCATTTCAAAAACTGAGAGAAAACTCATCATCTCTTTTTCAACGAATCATGCGCACGGTAATGGATTTATCTGATGAAAGTGGACTTGCCGATATTGTAGAGAATTTAATTCGGTATCTGACACCGAATAGTACTTTAGATGATGAAGAATTACAGCATTTGCTGCAAAATAAACAAATTGAAAGCAAATTTCAATGTTTTTATGAATGCATAATGGAGTTGGCATGGAAAATGCACATTAAGTATCGCTTAAGATGCGAGAGTTCCATGAACGTCAGTGAAGTTTTAAAGGAAGCAATTAAACAATATGATCTTACGACTGCGACTGATGAAAAGATCCGTAAACGCATTGATAGATTTATGGAAGTCTTCAAGCATAATACTGTACAGCGAAAGCTCGCAGAATATTGGAAAAATCTTACTCATCATTTGAATGAATTGAAAGACTGTTCGAGTAGTCGTGAAATTATCGAGGCGTTGCGATATTTTTTCGATGATATCAACCGTTTTGATATCAATTCCATATTTTTATCCGTCCAACAATCTGAAATGGAATATATAATGATTGGTGATGCGATCGATTGGTTAGACAATGATGGTCTTAGTTTAGATGAAAGAATCGAGCAATTTCTGATTCACGGAGAAAAACAATTTCTCAAGGATCAAACGGTAGATTTAAAATCAGAAATTGTATCGTATATTCAACAATTTTTTCCAATAAATGAAGATATTTTGGAGACAGTGCCAATTGTTGGAACATTGTCAAAGATTATACCGAAGACATTCACTATGTTGAAGAATGCAGTTGCAGATAATACAGAATTATGTCAAGGGTGTTTGGTATTATTCAATGATACTGTGAAGTATCTAACCCATTACATCACATGTCATGATATTACTGATAATGAGCTGCAAAAGTTTCTAATTGAACGACAACTTGAACAGCATTTACAAATTTTCAAAGAATGTGTATCGAGTTTATTAGACGTAATAGGTCGTAGATATTACGTATCATGTGAAAGTTCAACTCTCATGGATGAAAAACTGAAGAAAATGCTGCAGGAATTTAACTCTCAAGATTCTTCTTTATCAAAGAAATGTATGGATCGATTTATTGATATTTTCAATGATGAAACAGTTCAAAATGAATTCAAAGATTATCAAAATGATTTTCTACAGCATACCGTTAAAATCCACCAATGTTCAAATGTTTTTCAATTGATACAAGCAGTACGCAACTTGATAGATAACGTAAATCGTGTTAATAGGAACATGCTATTTCGGTCCGTACAAGAAAATAATCTTCAAGCTGTTATGATTGGATCTGGAATTAAAATTTTAGGAAACGATGATCTAAATAGCGAACAGAGAATTGCCCAATTCATTAGTCATTGCAAAAGTCAATCTACCCATGACAAAAATATGTATTTTGAATCTAAAATAAAATCTAATATTACGCAAGCTTTGAAAAAATTGAAACAAAAGTTAGTTCCAGAATCACAACATTCTTCTGGTACATGCAAACAAACGATCGAATACTTAGTTCATTACATGACCTGTCGTTATGCGACCGACGATGAGCTGAATAGTCGTTTAAATAGTGAACAGTTCAAACATTTTCTACCTTACCTTCAAATATATGTGACCGAATCAATACGTAAACTACGCATCAAGTATTGCTTACGTAAAGTATACGGTAACCAACTTACTTTCATGGAACTATCTGCGAATATGATACAAAATCAATCGAAATTTTCGTCACGGTTTTGCAAACGCATAGATAGATTCATGGACGTTCTCAATGACAACATTATAAAACAGAAACTTGTAGAATATTGGAACATTATTTTAAGTTCTTTATACAATATCGAATTTGATAAGAATGTTGCTCATATTTTTAAAGCATTACGTCGTTTCATAAAAGATATAAATGATATTAGCATGACTCCAATTACACTACTATTACAACCGCATAAATTTGCAACTCTGATACTCGATGATATGTTCAATTTTTTGGATACTAACGATCTTAATACTGACAAACGAGTTGAAGAATTTCTTCGTCTTAACTGTGTACAATCAGCTTCTTACTCATCTGAGAATCCGATATTCGAGATCGTATCAGATATTCAACACATGCTCGACCGATTGGAAAGAAATCTGCATCGGAATACAGATGATGGTAATCGATCATCAAATCGAATACCATTCCCCTTCCGCATAGTACATAATAATACGAGTTCTGATATATGTGATATGTTAAACAATTTATCAAGGAACGGAAGATTAGAAGTGGAATTCTCAACTTTTCAAAGTTGTATAAAAGAATGGCTACTTAAATTGTTTATTATATGTTGCTTACATAAAGCACAGTATAATCAAAGTACAATCATAGAACAATGGAAAAGAATGATTCCAAAAGATAATTCAGAGTTATCTGCAAAGTTCCATGCGTATATAGATACATTGATGAGTACCTTCGACAACATTATTTCACGATTCGCACGCTGTGAAAATCGTTTACTGTATCATCTTGATAACATCGGACAGGCACACAATTCCTTTCAATTCATCGAACAGCTAAAACAATTTGTTTATGACATAGATGAATACGAAATGGATTTGATATTGGAATCGACACCATCATCTTTGGTTAAAAAAATAATATCTGATCTTGAAACCAATTATTCAAATGCTGAGCATCTGAATACAAGACAGAAGCATGATGAATTTATGTTTATATGTGGTTTCCTACCGCCTACAAACATTGAGCAAATCAAACCACGAGTATTGTCATGTGTGAAACAACTTTGGAATGTATGCTGTGAATTTACCATGTGGACTCAAGAGATCACAAATGTTCTGAATAACTATGTTCTAAGTAACTATAAAGCCGATGAAGAACTCTCCAAATTTCTGCATACAGAACGATTGGAAAACGATTTCGAACATTTTCAAACGTGTATAAAGAATTGGACACAAGAATTGCGAAACAAACTTCCACCAAATAAAAAGTTCCTGTTTGAGAAATCTGCTGTTATGAATGAACTCGAACGAATGAGAGCATTTTTATATGCTGTCGTGTTAAACAAACGCGAATTGTTGGATAGCTATAATAATACTGATCAAAATAGAATTGACAATACAGTAGAAGAACAGGTACTTATGAATGATGCATCCTTACTACCATGCATTTCATTTGGCCAACTTCCATTGCCAACAGATAGAAGACGGAGTGTTCGCTTCACGTTTATACTGAACTCATCTAGTATTCATCAAAATACTGGACTTGTGCTAAGAGAGATATGTAGTATGTTTCAAACAGTGCAACATAGTGAGGTCAACTTGGATGGAAATACACAAAAAATTATACTGGATGTCGATATTGCTGAAAATATACCTTATCTATTAGCGACCATCATTTCGAAATTAGCTAATCTTAATGTTCGAAGCGTTTTGATCGGCAATTTCGGATTAGAAAAGTTTCGGCATGCTATGAATCCGGCTTATAATCGAATTTATAGTAAAAATGAACAAGATACCGTTGATGGTTTTCAACTAACATGGTTTCCAGGAAGTTTGGATAGAGGTGGAGAGCCATATTATTGCCCAGTTGATTGGCGTCGTTATGCGATCGATGTTGGCATGACAGGTAGTGAATTTGAAAGAGAGTATGGAGAATGGCCTGTAGCTTATCATGGAACGAGAGGCTCGCTGGCAATGGCTATCCTTATACATGGACTTAGAGCAAGTGGTCATGGTTGTTATCTTGATAACAAAGGAGGTGCTATATATCTCAGTCCAAGCATTGAATATAGTGGACATCCACGATATGCGACAGTATTGAAAGTAAAATCAAAATATGTCCAGATGGTTCTTCAAGTTCGTGTCAAAAAACAACTCTATGTTAAAAAGCCTGGAACACTTCCAGGTGCTTTCCCAGATGAAAAACGAATGGACCCAAATTTTACGAATAAGGAACTTGAATGGATCATTACGAAAAAACCCGGAGAACATGCTGGCGCTCTTGACGGTATTCTTGTTTACGGAATTATGTTTCGAGTGACCGACAAACACCCGGGATATTTACCAGAAAATAGATGGTGGGGAAAAACTCGTCCTAGTTGGTGGAATTTTTTCTGAGTATCTTTTGCATAAAATAAAAACTCGAACCATTTCATTCAAGATCATATACCCATGCAGGCAAAAAAAAACGTGAACACTCGTTTCATACTTTCACCAACTACTGCTTGTCCAAAAAAAGATGGACTCGGTTATTTTTTAAATATTTCAAGAACGGTAACAGATAGAGAGCTGCGATTTTCACCATTTGAAAGAGGGGACCTTGGAATATATCTAACCCTGATTGATTCAGATAGAGGACATCAAGATCTATAGTAAAACATATAAAGTAAATGGCCATCGTTGACAGTTTCGTATCAAAAAAAGAAGCTTATCTATTATTTTGACAAAAAAAACAAGCAATTTTCTAGTGTTGTTCGCAAGTTTTCCAAGGGGGAAACAACTAAGACTTCGCGTCTGAAGTCATATGAAGTCTAGTACGACGATCGATCACCGATAACGATATAAACAAACATAAAATATTTGATGAGATTTTACAAAATAAAACTAGAAGCTGTCATCATCATTATCATGACGATGATGATTTATATAGTTAATTCAATATGTTCAAAGAAAAAGAAAATATTTTTCTGCTGACATGAGATTATTAAAAATAAACTGATAATATTGTCATATGTCAATCATTGAGCGTTGTTTTATGGCAAAATAGTCGAAAAAGAATGACATGTTTTGAAAATTTAATAACTGTGAAAAGACGATTGATATGGATAATTGTGCTATCACTACTTATCATTACTGTTGCATTAGCATCTGTAATTCCAACGATTACAAAAATGACAAAATCCACGATAAAAGAAGCAACAACATATCAATCTACAGAAGTAACATCCATGATAACAGAACAATTTACAACAGATGCAGAACAATCTACGATAGATACAGATCAATCTACAACAGTAGTACCAACAAAAAAAAGTATGAAATCTAAAATGAGCTACAAACTAATTCTTAAATTTTATTATATTGATTTAGATTGGTCAATAGTTGGTGAAATATCGTCTGGTCGGCATTCACATGCAGCTGCTATATTACTCGATGGAAGTATTTTAATTTGTGGTGGACTATCAGAAGATAAGATTCTAAAAACTGCTTTTATATATAATCCATCAAGAGGCAGTTCAAAAAGTACAAAAACTATGAAAACTAAACGAACGCGACATACGTTGTCTATATTAGCAAATGGAACAATATTGGCTATTGCTGGGAGCTCTGATAATCATGACAGTTTAAATACCGTTGAGCTATATGATTCTTCAATGGGATCGTGGATGGCTACTAAGTCTCTGAAATATAAAAGAAGTGGTCATACAACATCTGTATTAAATAATGGAGAATTATTAGTCGTTGGTGGAGAGGATTTTTATATATGCTTGGTTTCTGCTGAATTATATAAATCTGGATTAAATAAATGGGTGCGTACTGGTAGTTTGAATAATGGACGAGAAATGTTTACATCGTCAATATTAAAAGATGGAAATGTATTAATTACCGGTGGAAAAGGGCAAGATGAGAAAATTTTAGCAAGTACTGAATTGTACAATATATCAACAGGAAAATGGTCTATTGTCGGTAATTTGATAATTGCTCGTTGCTATCATACAGCAACTGTCTTACGAAATGGAAAAGTATTAGTTACTGGTGGTATGTATAATCGTAAATATCTAAATAACGCTGAATTATATGATCCATCAACACGAATGTGGTCTTTGACCGGTAGTATGAATATTTCACGAAGTAGTCATACAGCATCTTTATTACGAAACGGAAAAGTACTTGTTGTTGGTGGATTTAGTGGTACAACTCCTACGAATACGACTGAACTCTATGATCCATTAACAGGAACTTGGGAAATCATTGGTAGTTTGAGTAGTCCACGAGTAGGACATACAGCATCTGTATTAGCTAATGGATCAGTATTAATTATTGGTGGATATGATACTAAGAAAAATGTGAATAGTATAGAACTTTATTCTCCATAA
>Ga0209960_1001693_pt1 | contig 26676 bp, 24 predicted proteins | sample ThiBiot_500_plan_2_FD_183947 | JGI IMG/M metagenome (GOLD analysis project Ga0209960, IMG submission 183947) | Wastewater bioreactor microbial communities from Cape Town, South Africa - Thiocy_expt_500_plan (SPAdes) | ecosystem: Engineered > Bioreactor > Thiocyanate-remediating >...
CAGATCATAGTATGCTTTCAGAAACTGGATCAATTCCAAAAAGCCGATACCTATCTCACAAAAGCACAATATATAGAAAAAGATGCGGGCAACACATTACAAAAAAGTTTATTTTATAAGTCCAAAGGCATATCAGAGCTGCATCGGGGTAATTATCAATCAGCAGGAAATTATTTTGAAAAAGCACTTCCGGTATTAATTTCGCACAACGATTTCATCAATATTTCTATCATCCATTTTTATCAAGGTCTTCTGTTTGATAAAGAAAATCAAAAGCATCTGGCTTTAGAATCTTTCAAAAAAGTAGATTCTATTTTCAACAGACACCAATTTGTTCTGCCCGAAGTCCGACCAGCCTTCGAATATCTTTTGAAAAACGAACAGAGCAAAATGGATGTGAAAAACGAATTATATTATACAAGGCAACTCCTAAAAGTGGACGGAAATTTAAATGAAAATTTCCAATATCTATCCGGCAAAATCCACAAAGAATATGATAGACATTCGCTCGAAGTACAGCAGCAACTGTTAAGAGATCAGGAGACAAGGACTTTGTACATACTGCTTTTTGTGGCTATATTATTGGTATTTTCCGTGATATTCGGGGTTTATAAATTACTGGAGCATCGCCGTTCCAGACGGGAGTATTTTACATTAAAAAATCAGTTGCAACAGATGGAAAATGAACTGAATGCTATAAAGGATATTGCTTCTGAACCACTTGAAAAACCAAAGCTCCAAATACCCAAAGATATTACAGAGCAGATCTTACTGAAATTAGAGATATTCGAAAAAGAACAAGGCTTTTTACAAAAAGGCCTGACACAGCAGAAACTGGCTTCTCAGCTACAAACTAACGTTAATTATCTCTCACAGGTGATCAACGAATACAAAGGCTCTAATTTCAATAAGTATCTTGGCACGTTGAGAATTGGTTATATCACAGAACAGCTGCATAAAAACAGTGTATTTAGAAAATACAGTGTAGAGACCTTAGCTCATGAATGTGGTATTGCTTCCAGACAAAACTTTTCTGATCTTTTCTTTGATATCAACGGCATAAGACCTACAGATTTTATCCGCGATCTCAAAACAACGATTTAACAAATAAATCTTAGTTCGCCCTATTCTTTTCATCAAATGTCATCTGTCGTCCTGCTGTTTTTACCTTTCGGTTTCCAAAATTATACGTGAGTGAGACAGACAGGTTTCTGCCATCGTAATAGTTATCAAAATAATGGGTGGAATCTACATAATAGATCTCGCCATGACTCTTGCCCTGCCTGAAAATATCAGAAACATAGATATTCATCATAAGATCTTTGTTCATCAAGTTTAATTTCAGCCCAGCCGTAAAATTACCGACAAAATAGGAATAGGTATTCCCAATGCTGGAAGGCACACGGAACCAATAATTCATCAGGAGTTGTACGCTTTTATCTTTGGTCAATGAAAAATTGTTTCTGATGTCAAAACTGCTGCTATTTCCTTTTCGGGAGGCGGCATCAGTGGCAAAAACCTGTGTTTTCATATAAGAAAGATCTGCGGAGTAGCTGGCTTCCCAAAAATTAAAGAAAGTATCGGAATAATTCAGAGAAATGCCTGTACTGTTTTTGTTGAAGAAGTTGTAAAAATTACTCGTCTTATTCTCACCTTCCAGAATAACCAGCTGGGCAAAGGCATTCAGTTCCCGCTGGAAGTAAGTGGAAACAGAAAACTTGCCTTTATATAGATATGACAATTCAAAATTATGATTGACTGATGGGTTCAGAGCAGGATTTCCTGAATAATAGGAATTGATGTTTGTGTACCATCTGAACGGGTTAAGTGCACGGAATCCGGGTCTATTGATACGCTTGGAATAATTGATATTGAAAGTATTATTGTCATTGGCTTTATAAGTCAGGTAAGCTGTAGGAAAAAACTTGCCATAGGAATTTTCCGAGCTCTGACCTGATGAAACAGAGTTTCCGGTGATGGTGGAATATTCATACCTTAGCCCGGCTTTCACAGTCCATTTTTCGCCGAGTTGTCGTTCCATTCCTACATAGGCAGCATAATTTTTTTCATTATAGTTGAAAAGATCGCTCTTTAGTGGATCAGTCACATAATCCTGGCCGATAAAATTTTGGTATTGCAGATCTGAATTGTTATCAAAATTGGTAAATTTAATTCCGGCTTCTGTCTTTGCAAATTCAAATGGCAGCGTAAGATCGGCCTGACCGGAATAGATCTTATAATCCAATTCAGACGGTGTTCTTACGACATAGGAATTAGCAGAATTATCCTGAGTGGTAAAATCGATATTGCTACTCGGTGTGTTAGAGAAATAGTTACCTGTTATGCTGAGCTTATTGCTCCGTTTCCCAAACTTAAGATCATAATAGGCACTTACCGTAGTTTGTCTGTTGTCATTGCGGTGCTCCGCATAAGTAGATAAGGTATTTGTGTAGTTTTGATTCTGGAAATAATCCGAAGTATTAGTGATATCCATTCCTGATTTTCCGGATCCGTAGTCAATTACAAATCCAAGGCCGGACTTACTATTGATCTCATAATCTGAACTGAAGTTGAGGCCTGTACCTTTCCAGAAATCTCTTCTGTCATCAGCACTTTTCAGACCGTCTGAGCCAACAATTCTGTAATTTTCATAAGAATGCTTCTGGCTGTCATATTGCCTTAGCTTTAATGAAGACCTTAATTTTTCATTCTGATAATTTACAGTTACAGAGTTCGAATTGCCCGTATAAGTGGTCTGAAACAGACTTGTGGTGAGACTTCCATTCCACCCCAGATTTTGATTTTTCTTCAGTACGATATTAATGAGACCGCTATTTCCCTGCGCCTCATATTTAGCCGGCGGTGCTGTGATAACTTCTATTTTTTCAATATTTTCCGATCGAAGACTTCTGAGATAGTTGATAAGTTCAGACCCGGAAAGGTTCAGCATCCGTTCATTGACCATAACCGCCACGCCGCTTTTCCCGACCATTGTTATCCCTGCATTTTCATCTACTTTGATCTGTGGTGTCGTATCTAATGCCTGTACACCGTCCATACCTTGTGATGCTGCGGAATTAGACAAATTAAAGATCAGACGGTCCGCCTTTCTCTCGATCAGCTTTTTCCTGGCTGTTACAGTTATACCTTCAATTTGCTTCTCATTCACATCTGGAATCAATAAGTCATAAGCTGTATTACCATTAACCTTTACTTCTGCCTTATAGAGTGTATTTCCGTCATATATGCATTCAATAGTATAGATTCCGTTTTCAACAAGTTTTAAATCGAAATGACCTTTTTCATCCGAGATCGTTGATTGTTTGTACTGATCTTTTCTGGCAATGATCTCTGCATAAGAAATGGTGTTTTTTGATTTTTTGACCGTTCCGTTGATACTTTGTGATAAAGCAAATAAAGGCATCAGCAGTAAAACTGAAGATGTTGTTTTCAGCATGGTTGTCATTTTTGAGGTTGTTCTATAATGACAATCTTAATCTGTATTTTATTACATTGTAGCCTTAATATATAATAATTCTTAGATTTGAATCTTGGATTTGGTGTCTAATCACTATACGGTTAGACGAAATAAAGATGAAAATTGCAAAATGACTAACGTACTTGAAAATTATTTATCCTCAACAGGAGTATTATCAGCCGATGAAATCAAATTTTCTTCGCAATTCTTCCAACTGGTCCGCTTAAAAAAGGGTGATTTTTTTATTCGCGAAGATGAGTTCTGCCGTCATATTGGATTTATTGCCAGTGGCGCTGTGAAAGCATATGCAACTGACAAGGATGGAAAGGAAAATATAACCTGCTTCAAGTTTGAGAATGAATTTATGACTTCGTTTCCGGAATTTGTAGCGCAGGAAAAATCAAGAAGGAATATAAGGGCAATAGAAGATAGCATAATCTACAGGATAAGCTACCCGGATTATCAGTTTCTGCTTGGTAAGGTTACCGCTTGGCACGGAGTTATAAAATCGGTAATGGAAAAAGAGTATAACCAAAAAGAACGTTATTTGCTGAATTACAACAATAAGTCAGTTGTAGATAAGTATCTTCATGTTCTTTCCAACGAATCAATGCTCATCAAGCGCACATCAACACAGGATCTGGCATCATATCTGGGCGTTACACAACGATCACTTACACGCGCAAAAGGACAAATACATCTAACGAAAGCATTATAGGACAAATGTCCTAGTACAGCCATAAGCAGCAATGTAGATTTGCACAAAAAATCTATGCTAAATCGAATTGCCCCTAAAGTTTACCAGATATCACTAATACCGCGAAACAGCATTAACTGCTATGTCATTGAAGGCGTATTGGTAGACTCGGGAATACGAAGTTCTTATAGTGCTATAAAGAAAGCTATTCAGAAAGTCCCCGTTTATCAGCATGTATTGACACATGCGCATGCAGACCATCAGGGCTGCAGCGATCAGATATGTGCAGAATTTGAGATACCATTAATCTGCCATCCTAACGAAGTTTTCAGGACAGAAACGGGCATGGTAACGAAAGATTATCCAACTCCGCAACATTGGATAGCAAAGCTTCAGCAAAAGTATTGGGCAGGTCAGGGATATAAAGTCGACCGGACAATCATTGAAAATGACAGGATCGGAAACTTTCGGGTAATAGAGACTCCCGGACATTCGGCAGGTCATATTTCTTTATTTCGTGAGCGGGATGGTGTGCTTATAATCGGGGATGCAGCAATAAATATGAATTTGCTTACGACGGCAACCGGCCTGCGACTTCCGCCAAATATATTCACTTCGGATCAGCAACAGAATATCAAATCACTTCAAAAATTAGCAAAACTCAACCCTGCTATTATCTGCTTCGGTCACGGGCCGGTCATGCGAAATACCGATCGGGAGTTCGAACGATTTGTGGCTAAATGCAGCGCGGCAATTTAAATATAGATCGTGCTGGATACATAATTAAAAATAATTTGTAATATATGTATCAATTGATGAGAAATTAATAGTATAATTAAAATTCTCTTACATTGGTTCGTTTAAGAAATCCTTATTTATATCCTTTTCCTTTTTCAGTTCTGTTTTACCAAATTTATAACTAAAGCTGAGCCCAAAAGAACGGAATGGTAATTGTCGAACTGAGTAAGAATCATAATCACCGGTAATAACCGTTGTAACCTGTCTAATATATTTATTAAAAGGATTGGTCATTGTGAATCCTATGCTGGCTTTTTTATTCCAAAACATTTTTCTGCCCGCTAATGTATAAGTAATGGACTGAGGATTTTTTCCCTGAATGTTTTTTGCCGCTGAATTATAATTTCCGAAAGCTTCTAAAATATAATCATTGGCAAACTGGTAATTTAGGTTTAAATTCAGACGATATCGGAATCCCATATCAATATTGCCGAAATAATCACTGACGATATATCGATGAAACGCCATAAAATTACCCCGCACATTGAGCTTATTATTGCAAAATGGCAAAGAAGCGGTAATGATACCTCCTGAATTATATTCTTTCCCTACATTTTTCCTTGATGTAACAGACACATCATTGTACTCTACTCCATTTGCTGTAAATACCGGGTAAAATGTTGTAATTTGTTTTAAATCCTGAGTGTTTATTCTCTCAGTCAGCGTCATAGAAATATTACCTCCGTTATCGAAATTTTTGCTGTACCCGAATTCCATATTATTTCCTATCTCAGGTTTTAATGCCGGATTTCCTGTAGTAATATTGTGAGGATCGCTGATATTCAAAAACGGGTTAAGCTCAGCATATTCAGGTCTTTCTACTCTTCTGCTGTAAGCAAGTTTTAAGGTTCCGTTATTATTAAATTTATGCGACAAAATCAAGGATGGGATCAATAAACTATACGAGGGTATATGAGTTCCCGGAAAATCTATTTTTAAAGTGGTAAACTCATATCTTGCCCCTGCTCTTACATCAAGCCAATTATAAAATTTAAATGAAGAAGAGAAATAGGCCGCATACACCCCCATATCGTAATTCAAATGATAGGACTGAAGAGGATCTGGTTCATATTGATTTGACAAAGTATTATAAACATGGACGTCAGTCGAATTGGTGATATGCTGAAAAATGGTTTTAGCCCCCATTTCAAATGTAATATTATCTGATACAGGATGCACATAGTCTATAGAAATATTATGGCTGTTATCTGTTCCCGGATTATTAGCAGAAATTCCATTGTATGGAAAAACGGCACCGTTAAGACTTTGGGTCTGGATATAGCAGCTTTCAGGAGTGCCATAACTTACAACATAGTCTGCTGTTAATTCCTGACCTTCTTTTTGGAAAGTTTTTCTGTAACTTAAACTTCCGTCAATGGAACTTACTGTTGAGCGATTATAAGAATTTCTGTAACCCAATATAGATTCAAAAGATGAATCTGAAAAATCTGTAATATATTGCTCCTGATTAATAAAACCTACATTTTTATTACTAAAGTTGTTGTAAGATATCGATCCGCTAACCGTATTTTCTTTGTTGATGGACCAATCGAAACTGACTCCTGTCCGATAACCATGCCTTTGAAAATCCGTGTAGCCGTCCTGCAGCAATCTTGTTTGGGAATTTCCCTGAATATCTCTCGATAATCTCTCCTGTGAAAAAGGCGTTAGGGATTTTAATTGAGCATTGCCGCTGAAAAACGCATTCATACTGAAATTATTATTTCTATAACTCAAATTTAGAGATCCCGTCTCAAACCTTGTTCCTGCAGATGCATTGATGATTCCGTTAATCCCTTTTACCTTGGTTTCATTCAGGATAATATTGATAATACCTCCTGTGCCTTGTGCATCGTATTTTGACCCGGGACTTGTAACGGCTTCAATACTTTTGATCTGGCCGGCAGGAATTGAAGCCAAAGCATCTGCCAAACTGTTGCCGAAAATGCTTGATGGCTTGCCGTTAATTAAAAATCTTATGTTTGGATTGCCTTGTAATTCCACATTGCCATCCGCGTCAACAGTTACCTGAGGAACCTTTCTCAGTACATCGATTGCAGCTCCGTTCTGTGATGTGAGATCATTCGCGACATTGTAGACTATTTTATCAATTTTGTTTTCCACAACAGCCTTTTTACCACTAATAATGACTTCCTGAATAATTTTTACTTTATCGGTTTTTAAAGTGTCATTTTCCTTCTTTCCTGCTAAGTCAGTTTTTTTACTTTGAGCATTTACGAATATGGTGGATATTACTGTTAAAAGAACCGGTATTTGCTTCACAATCTTATTTTAAGACACAAAATTGAGATACAAATTCGAATAAATCCTGAATTCTATTCGAAGTAAGATAAAAATCCTGCTTGCATCAGACAAGTGATTAATATCATATTTTCATTTATTGGCACATTAATTGAGAATTATTTCCCAAATTTTAAAAATATGATTAAAACAACACAATTTACAAAGGCAATTTTTATTTTTTTAACAGCATTATTTAGTAGCAGTTTTACTGCTCAGACTTTCATTAAAGTAAATACAGATATTTTTCCAAAAGCCGAGAAAAATCAGAAGAAAGTGGTCATAGATGTACCTTATTCTACAACAGATGCTAATAAGAAAATAGAAATCTTTGTTGGAAAAGATATGGAAACTGACAAATGTAACCAATATAGCCTTTCCGGAAGTTTTGTGAAGAAAGATCTGAAAGGTTGGGGATATGATTATCTGGTTTTTAACTCAAACGGGAATGCGGTTTCAACCATGAAGGCATGTCTGGAACCAGGAAAAAAAGTACAGTTTGTTTATGCACAAGGATATCTTACTGATTATAATGGTCGTATGCCGATTGTTATATACATTCCGGAAGGCTTCAGTGTAAAGTACAAAATCTACAAGGCAGACTCCGAATGGTATGAAGCTCCTGAAGTATCAGAAAAAAAGTAATATTCCAACCAACACAAAAATTTGGTAAAAATATCAATCAATTTTCAATATTTAAAAGCAGTTCGAATTATTTTGAACTGCTTTTATTTTGAGAGCTTAAATGTTTACGAGTGCTTATCAAAATGCATTTACAATAATAATTATGATTTATTATTGTTGTAATAATTCCAGCCATAAATCCAGTCAAGTTGCCGAATTTGCTTACCGATGAAAAAGCCAATGAAGCGGTCACGAAGCCACGCTGCTATTGGATTCGTTTTGGTTTTAGTATCACCTACTTTTCTGGCACTTTTTATTACTTTCTCCACTCTGGACTGGCGTTCGGATTGAAAAATCTGAAATGCAGTTCCATAGTCTTTATGTAATTTTAATAACTCAGCAATGACGACTGTGTCTTCCAATGCCAATGATGCTCCCTGTCCAATATGTGGAGAAATACCATGTGCAGCATCTCCGATAAGGCAAACTCTGCCTTTATACCAACGTGAAAGCTTCGGTAAATCATACACAGGATATGCAATAATCTCGTGACTGTTTCTGATTATTTTGGAGAATAATGGGTCATCATTTTTATGAACGTTTACCAAATGGTCCTGAATTTCAATTTTTAATGTATTTTCTATTTCGTATGGCTTTGGTTGCTGTTCTCTGAAATAGTTGTTAAACCACCAAACCTCACCTTGGTCAGAAACCGAATAAGCAAAGAACCCTCTTTCGCCAAAGATCATCCGAATTGAATCCAACGGTTTTGAAAGCTCAGGAATCTTTGCGTAACCACCAGTAGAAATGAGTTTTGTATATTGAATTGCGGAAACGTCCGGAAATAATTGACTTCTAACCTCAGAAAACATCCCGTCACAACCGATCATAATATCAGCAGCAGCTGAAGTTCCATCTGCAAAATATGCGATTACCTGCTCATTTGTTTCATGATACTTAATAAACTTTTTATCATAAGATATTTTTATACCTGCTGCTTTTGCCGCTATCCGGGCATATTTATTGAGATTCGATCTTTTAATCTGAATGGTCTCAACACCATATTGCTCGTTTTGGTAAGCTGTTCCCAACTTTGCGATCTGTTTTCCTTTAGAATTAAAAAATTTCATTGAGCCAGGAGTATAATCTTCTTTGAGTAGCCTCAAATCAACAAACTCTTTTAATACATTCAAACCATTAGGAGTAAGTCCCAAAAAAGCACCTTCTTTTGTGTTGTCTTCTGACCTTGATTCAAATATTTCAGAATCAAATCCTATTTTTTTTAGTTGTAAAGCCAGTATTGGTCCTGCTATACCTGCACCTATGATGATTGCTTTTTTATTCATTGTTTTTCTTTAATTTTTAATCCGGGTATTAGTAAAAAATTAAGCATAAAAAATATTGCCACTCTCAGATAATTCAGATTGCGCCATTGAGCTGCTTTTTCCTGTAAGAATACATCAACAGTATTGCTATACGGTAATTGCTGGAATTCTATGATAGTCGGTGCGAAATACAGCAATGTCCAAACCCTCACTGCAATATGCCCAGCCAAAACCAGTAAAATTAAATTTCTGCGTTTCCTGATCTTCCAGTTAAAAATTAAAGCTGTGATAAATATTAATTCATGTATTCCATGTGTTATGATCCAGAACGCCTTAAAATCCAAGCCATAAGGTTTTTGAAAAAAGATTAATGAAGAAGGCGGAGCTGCAGTCCATGCAGGAACCATCAGAACGGTTTCCCATAATTGTGCGCCATTCATTATAAAGTAAGCACAGATGGCATAGAATAGCCATTTGGTAGCGTTTGAGAATTGGTACGTATTATCCATATTTAAAGATTGATATTAATGCTATGTTATTTATGATCGTTTTCGAAGTCAATAGGCTATGGAATTTTTTCTAACTTTGATTTTGTTTAATCTCGCATAACTCACGGTACAAAATTATTTTCTGATCAAAAGATGAGGTTACAAAAAAAGGAGTTAAACTGGCAAAATAGGGAGCAATGGGATTTGAGTTAAGAAATCATGAAAAGGCTTTTAAAATGGCCTTGAAAGAAAATGACTTTAGTAATCAAGGTTTTAAAGAAGATACCTTTAAGATCAAAATCCCTTTTGGACAATTAACTGCCAAACAATGGCTTTTTGATGGCATCAAGATTTTATATTCCGAAACTGATCTTGATAAACCAACAGAACTGGATTGGAAAGGAGATTCGGAATTAGTAACTATGCATTTTAATTTACAGGGAAGAACTTCAATACAACAGGATGGAATGAGCAATTCCTTTGCATTGAGCACGAACCAGCATAATTTGTTCTATGGCACGAGCGCTGAAGGCAAAATGAAAGTTGACGAATTGCGGATGAAATCATTTATGATTCAGTTTTCAAAGGATTCTTTTTTGAAAATATCCAAAGACGGGAACGAATCACTGAAACATTTTGCAGACAAAATAATTCTGGGAACGCCTGTCGCTTTTTCAAATTCTAATCTGAATATCGACCTGCCTTTACAAACCTGCATTAATTCGATCTTGAATTGTGATTATACAAATGGCTTAAAGAGATTATTCCTTCTTTCAAAAACAATTGAGCTGCTTGTTTTGCAGGCAGAATCGTTTAATAATTTTCAAAATTCAGCATCTGCATATATCAAATCTGATTACGACAAAGAACGAATCGTATTTGCCCGTGATTATCTGGTCAAAAATATAGAATCACCACCTACATTGGTAGAATTGGCAAAAATAGCAGGGCTAAATGAATACAAACTGAAACGAGGCTTCAAAGAAGTGTTTAATCAAACAGCTTTTTCTTATTTGTCTGATTTACGTTTGGAACTGGCAAAAAATAATTTGCTTGAAGGCAAAAAACAAGCTACTGAAATAGCGTTTGAATTGGGTTACTGTTCATTACAGCATTTTAGCAGTGCATTCAGGAAAAAATTTGGCATTACTCCGAGCCAGGTGAGACGTTAAATAATAACAAAGCAAAATTCTTAAACAGCCGATGTTACGGATTTGCAATCTGTGATTTACGAGGTACTTCAGCCCTGTTTTTGCCAAATCATTGTTGAGCGCCTGTGATTCTTCTGTCGTCCGGTCTATTTTGTCCTATTGATCGTTTCTTCATACCCATCATCCCAATACATTTTAATAGCATTACATACATTGTTGCTATCCGTTATAAACTCTACTTGATAATCAGTGCCTATCTGGAATAAATTAGCTGCTATGGCTATTGCTTTTCTTGGTTCATTACTTTTTTGATTGGTATCCCTAAACATTAGCTGATTGTCTGAAAGAGTAACTTCAAACTCCGAAAATCGTCCTGCAAACTTGGTTGCCTCTGTTGGATTGATGATTACATTTGAAGATTTTGATTTATTAAAATTGATTTGCCAGTTAATTTTCCTTTTCTCATTTTCATCTTTTTCGGTCAGTAATTTTTGATTCAGGAAGTGATTTTGAACGGTCAAAATACAATTTTGCTCTTCTGCTTCAATGTCCGGAATTACGCCAACACCTTCCCAATCGGTTTTAGTGATAACATTTTCTTCTCGTGAATATGGAATAAATGCCACAAAGCCATTTCCCATGCTGAAACTTCTTGTTGCATGAGCACCGCCTTTTGATGTATTTCCAATGATAACAGCCTTTTTCATACTTTGTAAAGTGTAAGCAAAACTTTCAGCAGCCGAAAAGGTTCTCCTGCTTGTTAGAATATATAAAGGCATTCCTAATTTTAAACCGTTTGTTATTTCCTTTTTATTTTCAATATAAGAATCTGTCCATTTATTTTCGATTCTGTTATAAGTTTTCCCTGTGTAAGTTTTTGTAGGAAAAAAGTAACTTAGAATTTCATCTAACATCTCACCGTTACCTCCGAAATTATTTCTTAGATCAATGATCAATCCGTCAGTATGGGAAATAAACTGCATTGCCGAATGTACTGTTTTTCTTGCAGAAGGACTGGGAACAGCAAAGTTTGTAAATTCTATGTAGCAGATATTTGAAGGCAGAATTTCTAACTTTTTAAAATAGAAATTTTGTTTTTCATCTTTTTTAATTTGTTCCGCTAAAATTGCATTTGAACCTTTTTTATTCTCAAGGAATTTTATAATGTCTTTTTCTAATTGGGGATTATATTCAATTCGCAAATGATTGTCTTTGTTTACAGAGCGAAGTATTTTTTGGATTTCATTGGCAAATTGGTTTGGGTCTGTGACAGACCTAAATATATTGTTTTGAGTTTGTTGCTTCAAAAAGTCTGTCATCACTTTTGCCTTATCAGGGAAAACATAATTATTGATCAGCGAATTACAAATGCTGTTTACAACTTCTATTTTCGTTAAACTGTCAATCTTTGGCGGCTCATTATTTTGAGCAAAAAAAAGTTGTCCAATGAAAATGAATAAGCCATTCAAAATGTTTTTCTGTATCATTTACTGTCCGTTTTTAAAACCATTGATAAACTTTCTGAGCTTAGGTTAATTACGCTGTTTTTTGTAAACATATTCATGTCTTTTAATCCATGCAGTTTCTCCGGAAAAAAGGACATCTTTCTGTGTGGATAAAGACGTATTGCCTAATATGTAAGTCTGCCTTATGGTTGATTTCTTGCCATCGTTTCCATCCTTGCCTTCTTTTTCAGTTATGATTCTTATATCGCCGTTGGAAAGTTCTGTCCTGGAAACCAGCTTTTCTTTACCGATGTATTGTCCATCTTTTGAAATAGAAAGGGTATCGGTCTTATTCGCACTTTTTTCTTTGGGATAAGTGTGAACGAAAAGGAATTCATGGGTGTTGGAAATTCTTTTTATCTCAAGATCCGCAGACATCGTATAAGGTTTTCCGGAGCTGTAATCCAGATAGGTTAATTGTCCTGTCCAGTTTCCTTCAACCTTCATAAAATCATTGATTAGCCGATTGGATTTTTTCTGAGCCTGCATTAATATTACTGTCAGTAAGAAGAACCCGATAAGTAGAATGTTTGTTAATTGTTTCATATTAATTTTTTTAATTAATTAATTTCACTTATATAAATCTTTCAACATTTTACCGCTTCAGAATAAGAAATTGATTGTGTGATTTTCAGTTTATAATTAAGACAAATATTATTTTAGAACTATTACATTTCGGTTTGCCCGTATATGTTTTGCCTGATCTAAATTCAATCAATTTCTATTAATTAATTGAATGGTATAATCCAGTTCCACATCTTGTTTATTAATCCAATTTTCGAATGTAGTTGCTGTTTCGTGATCCGGTATTGTGCCGCGGCCGAAGTTTTTATCCAGATCAACTGCATTGGTGTATTTCTGCAAAGGTATAGTAATAACCAGCCCGGTCGGAATTTTAGCCCTGCTCAGCATTCCGCTTGTATTTCCCTGATAACCACCACCTGTTTCCTGCCCAATCACTACAGCTTTTTTGTTATACGACATTACTGCTGTAAAATCAGCACAGGATGAAAGGCAAAGACCATTGGTTAGCAGATAGCTATTCCCCTTGAAATTCATTTTGGCAGGTTCCTGCGGTTCGTAGTAATCGAATTCTTTTGTGATCCAGGATTTTTTCCAGAGATACAATCCGTTATTTTCTTCAGGTTTTTTGTAGAACATCTTGTTGACGCCTTTGATCTCTTTCGCGACAGCTTCTGTAATTTCAATCTTATCCCAGTATCTGAATGTCTTGTCGAAGAAGAAAGATGCCAGCAAAGCAGCATTATCATCTGTCCCTCCTGTATTGTTCCTTACGTCAATGATAAGATCTTTGATATTCTGTTGTTGCAGAGTTTGAAATACTTCTTTGACAAATTTCTTAAAATTCTGCCCGCTTTGCTTTATTGAAGTATCGGCAAAGGAATGAATTTTTAAAATAGCTATACCATTTTTCACCTCAAACTCAAGTGGCAAAAGTAGTATTGATAATCAATGCTATTATTTACCTTACCACTATTATCTTTTAAGAGGTATAACAATCATTTTTTTTATAATATATTCCTTTACTTTCTTTCTCCAATTCTCCTGTTTTCCTATTTATTTTTACAAAAAAGCCTCACGACTAATCGGACAACTTTCAAATTTGGCAAGATACAGATAAATAAAATCTTTTTCTATTTTATATGAACCACCAAGAGAATTTTTATCATCAAACCATAAATTATACGTTCTCGCTATCAATAACGCCTCTGGCAAATTATTAATAAATCCTATAAAATTTCTTAATTCTTTTCCATCAGTAAAATATCTCACCTCCTTATTTTGATATGCAATAATATATGTAAAACATCCATCGGGGTGGCATTCTTCAAAAAAACCATTATTAGGTGAAAAGCTTTCAAAGTAATTCCAATTTTTACTTTTTGTACTTTCATAAATTAATTCAGTGGTTAGTGAGTAATCTTTGCGAACAACTTTCCAATAACTATAATTATGGTTGGGGCGTATATATTTACATAGATTATCCCTGAAATATAAGCTATCAGGAATTTTCTTAAAATCCTCATCAATAATTTGAGAAGATCCCCATATAGATAGTAGAAAAAAACTAAAAATAAAGCTTTTCATTAGAGTTATTTTTTTAAATTCAACCAGGTGTTAAATCCTGAATAATAATTATCGTTAGCAAATGTAGGCAAAGGTGTTCCAGTAAACATACTGACAAAACTATGTGCAAAGTACTCAGAAACATTTGTTGCTAATTTACTTGCATTTTCATCTCCCGCATTCACAAATTCTGAATAGACATTTATAGCAAAACCAGAGACAGCGTGCATAGAATGTATTCCTTCATGATAACCCGATGTCGCGGATTTGTAATCCGTGACCAATTATAAATCTATCAACACATACGCCTTACCACTTTCAATACTACTTCTCTAAATAATCAAATGTCAAAGGAACTTTTGCACTTATACTATCTTCCAAAACTTTGTAACCTTGTTTTTCTAAATTCTCAATATAGTTTTTACAGCCGGATGCTGTTGCTGTAGATTTATTATGTACTGATTTTACTATATAAGAATATTTATTAGACTTAGAAATTTTTGTAATATCGATGCCTAAACCGCTAAGATCTCTGCACAATGTAAAATTAGCCTCAATCTGCTGATACGGTTCCAAAATGATCAAATCACTTTTACAATCCGCATCAGAAAATCTATAAAAATATCCCTCAGGGTAAAGCATTAATGGGGCAGGTTTATCATTTTCTAAGTATATTGTCTTTCCAAAAAAACCCATTGGATCTATAATGTAGGTATCAGAACTTTTATTTCTTATTAAGAACTTGCCATCTGATAATGACGGCTGCATCTCAATAAAATCAACATTTCTACCCTTATTTAATTTGATTTGGGTTGAGCAATTATTAAATAAAATAATTGTTACAACACTTAATATTCTTTTCATTGTCTTATCATCATAAAAAAATTAATAACGCTATTGATATGTGTCTGTCCTACTGAAGATATCGTTTCTCCCCAACTTTTTTCCTCTAAGTAAGCAGAAGCTTCATTCATTTCGCGCAATATTCCGCCTCTTTGGTAAAAATTAACAACACAATTTGTATAATGTTTCATTTCATGTACTACTACAAAGCCTGACTCATAATTCTGCATAGATTTGACCATTAACATATAATTCCATTTAGCACTACTTGTTTCGAATATTAATAAATCAATTCTATTTTGTTAGATTTAGCAATAACTTGATTTTTACATACCAGGTTAACGACCAATATATACTTATGCCTTTTTTTAAAATTAAAGTAACTTAAACTCCCGCTTCTTGTGCTGCTATATTGCAGAGCATTATTTTTAGTCTTATCATCAACTATTTTAAAGTAAAATTCATCATCTCTAATACTATCCATTTTGGGAATGCTGTACTTCTGATAATTCAGATCTATATTGCCTTCACTGTCAGGTAATACCGAGATATCAATTGTCTCTGGCAAAATCTTAATATTATTACTATAGACCTCTAAAATAAAATGGGCTGAAGTGTCAGGGTATTCATCATTAAATAGCCAAAGCCTGCAATCAATTTTAGATTTCTCAATTGAGCAATTTTTCACCTTCAACGTGTTGTTATACTTATTATAACTAATTCGCAAAAGATCTCTTGATTTATGTTTCTGCGCATTAAGTATGCTACATATAGCTAAAGAAAACATTATAATTAATTTCATTTTAAATTAAAATTTAAATTGCGAAATGATATAAGCGTTATTATAATCTTTATACAAATTGTTGTATATTAAACTTGGTGTATGTTTCATATTCCATTGATAAGCATTAGACTCACTCCAATAGCCAGAATTTTTTCTCGCTGGAAGATCATAATAATTTTGACCTGAACAGATTATAAATATCAAGTCTTGCGCCGCTTATTGTGTCGATAACATGAATTAATTCATGTCCAATCTGCCCATATAGTTTATAATAGCTTTTCTCCGTATTTCCATTTATTCTTACAGATGACACACTCTTTCCTTGAATATTAGAATATGTTACCGCCCCTGTTCCGTAACTTAGGGATTTATCATATACAATGTTTGGAGAACCAGCTTCACTATTCATTGCTGCAAGAGTCTTTGTTTGCAACAGCTGTTCGACCGACGAGCAATCATTCGGTGCTATAGCATCTGGATCCAAACCTACATCTCTTATTTCTTGTCTCGATCTAGCAGTACTCTCAAATTCATCACTAATTGTATGTGCTAAATGATTTAACCCACTAGTAATAAGTCCCTGCCTAAGTCCATCAATAAACTTGCCACCAGCTATTGTACTGGATAATCCTCCAGTTAGCCCGCCTGAGGTTAACATAATCGCTTTGAAAAGTCCGGGATTTCTTGTCATTAGATTAGTTATCTCTGGCATTGCCATCGGCATTCCACCGATATTTGTCATTCCCATTTCTAATCTGGTACCAGATTCTCCAATGCCTTGTATTCCGGAAGAAACCAGAGAAGACATCATCCCACTTAAGAATCCGCTTCCAAACTTTCCTCCATCCAGCGCAGACATTGCGCCACTTGTAATAGCATTCCCAGCGATACTCCAAATGGTGATGTTGCCATGCATCCTATCCCAAAACTAACCAACTATAAATCCACCAACATATCTGGAATATCTTTTATGGTTCTCAGTATTTAGATAACTATTTTCTTTTGCTCTGGCTATCTGCAATATTATTTCAAAATCAATTTCTGAATTTTATTTCTAAAAATATAGTATTGAAATTCAATACTATTTTCATTTACCAACTTATTTGGAACATTACCCTAATTATAAATCCATCAACACGTCTGAAACACCTGTTGATTCATAATATTTTAGATAGCCATTTTTTCTAATTGCTCCTATTCTGGATATCTGCAATACTTTTTCAAAATCAATTTTTCTATCCTATTTTCTAAAAAATAATATTGAAATTCAATACTATTTTAATTTACCAACTTATGTGGAACATTGCCATTAATATTATCAATACGATACAGGTAAACACCACTATAAAATATTTCTATAGTATAGATAATTTGTTGAAAAGCTACAGGAGCCTGCGTCAATATACTCAAAAAATATTCTGAATCGATAATATCCATTATCGATTCTGTTTCTCGCATGATATATCAAATCTTCAACCTTAATTTTGAAAACGTGAAATCGATTTTTTTTGAGAGCGAAAAAGTCTCTTCTCATATTGGGCAGAAACTGAATATCCTTCATTTTATAGCCGATATCTTCAAATCTTTTGGTTTCAGAATTATACTTTTGAATATCAAATATCTGAAAATTAGCAACTGATAAATGCTTAAATATTTTTAGACTGTGATCTCCAGTGTTTTTTACTTCTAGTAGAAAGTCATTTTGTTTGGATACAATGCTATCTGAAGTATATGAAAATTCTAAATTACAGTTATTCCCCGACTGAGAATAATATAATGAATTCAGTATAAAGAATATGAAAAATAAAATGGTTTTTCTCATTATATAATCTATTATAATTTATTTAACCAAAGGATTAACATTGCTTTGTCCACTATTATACAATGATAGTTTCCAATAGAAATCTAGTCGGCTTTTCCACCATGTCTCAGCTTGGGGACTAGCCTTAGGTAATGATGTATTATAAACTGAATCTAAATGTGCAAAATATTCTCTAAGGCCATGATTATTTACAGAATCATTCCTAGCACACTACGCTGAAATACGTGCACAAACTCATGATGTAGTGCTCTTACAAAATCACCTAAATGGTCACTAAAGAAACCTGTTGTGATTTCAACAACTTGATTTTCATATGCATCACCACCTGTTGTCATGTAACTTTTTTCACTTTTTGTAATAGAATAACTATATCGACCCTTTACATCACTATCCAGACTATATGTATCACTTGCCAGAGTTGCCGCCTCAATATACTTTTCATCTCTTACTAGTTTTCTAAAACCTTTACGAAATTGCTTATATTTCGATACAGAAAGTAACTATTGTAGCAAAATTAATGCTTTGGACTAAATGTGAGACAAATGAACGCCAAAAGTTGTGAAAACATACACTTTTAAAGGCAGAAATAAGCAGTTTTAAAATTAACTTCAACTTATTTCCATTTGCATAATCAAATATAATTTATATTTTTGATAGTATCAAATGATATTATCATCAATGAAGCCACCTTATCAGATAACAGATAAAATTTTGACTTTAATTGCTTCTATTTCTGAAAAGATAGGAGAAATTAACGCAACTCATTTATACAAACCTACCACAGAATTACGAAAAAGAAACCGTATAAAAACAATTCAGTCTTCTTTAGAAATTGAAGGAAATACTCTAACAGAAGAACAAATAACAGCTTTGTTAGAAAATAAAAGAGTAATTGCACCACAAAAAGATATTCTTGAAGTTCAGAACGCTATAAAAGTTTACGAGCAACTGCATCAATTCAACCCTAATCAATTGAAAGATTTAGAAAAAGCTCATTCTGTTTTAATGAACAGTTTGGTTAATAATGCTGGTAAATTAAGAACTACAAATGTAGGTATTGTAAAGGGTTCACAAGTGGCTCACGTTGCACCAAGCGGAACAATGGTCAATGGATTGATGAAAGACCTTTTTGCTTATCTGAAAAAAGATAAAGATTTAACCTTAATAAAAAGCTGTGTGTTTCATTATGAATTTGAGTTTATACATCCATTTGTTGATGGCAATGGCAGAATGGGAAGGCTTTGGCAAACTTTAATTTTAATGCAACAATATCCAGTTTTTGAATATTTACCAATTGAAAGTTTAATCAAGCAAAGACAAGAAGAATATTACAGCAAACTTTCTGAATCAGATAAAAAAGGCAACTCTACTCCATTCATAGAATTTATGCTTGGAATCATTCTGAACGCATTAGAGGAACTTTTACAATCTCAAAATAAAACACTTCGCATAGAAGACAGGATAGCCCTATTTAAAGAAAAAATCGGTCAAAATAAATTTAACCGAAAAGATTATTTACAGAGCTTTAAAAATATTTCTGCTCCTACTGCAAGCCGAGATTTAAAATGGGCTGTTGAACAGGGGATTTTAAATAAATTAGGAGAAATGAGGTTGACCGAATATGAATTTCTTTAAGTTCCTCTCTATTCTTCAATTTCTATAGATTCAAAATTTTGAGTATCTATATTTGCCCCATCATTTAATCTAAATCTGCTGATACAAAATTCAACTATTTTATTTCTTCTATTATCGACATTTTCCTTTGAAAAATCTCCTAATTGAATTTCTCCAGCGATATTCCTTATATCAGTAATTTGCGACTTTATATATCCTTCAACTTTATTAATAGGAGGTAAATTCCCAAGTCCTTTGTTAAGTGATTGTTCTAATAATCCTAAATTTCCAAATCTATTTTTTTCGTAATTATAATCATCTGTAAATCCATATACACTTACATCAAAATTAGGTTCTTTTGAAAAAACATGTTCTACTTGTAAATCTTTATACGCTTCATAAGATAGTTCATCTCCATTGTATTCAGACAGAATGTATCTAACAGAACCATTTCCATAAATTGCATTATCTAAATAATTACTAAATACATGGTCGTTTACAAACTTTTGCCCTATGTAAATAAGTCTTGCTTTAATATCTTCTATTTCAGGATTATTTTCGGCAACGTATGAACTCAACCAATAAATATCTGCTATAGGATTAGTTCCCCTAAGTTTATACACCCTTACTTCAACCGCTTCTAATAAATCAAGAACATCATCAAGTTTACCTTGAATATATAAACGTATTATAAGTGGATAAAGAGTAGCTGTAAATTCTAAAAATCTAAATGGCTTTTTGTAGATATTTTTTGTTTCAACTTCTTTAATCAGACTTGAATAATTAACCGCAAATTCTTCAAAATCTTTTAAATAAGTATCTATGAACAATTTTAATTCATCTGGTTTGTCTTTTAGGTTTTCACATCTAATTTTTAGATTATTAAAAATGGTATCAGCACCATCTCTATTGTTCCAAGTGGCAGGAAACAAAAATCTTGAAGAATAATAATGATGTGTGAAAATTGTATTTTCTTCTAATCTTGCTAAAATTCCTAATTTCTCCTTTGTAATTAATAAATCATCATAACTATCAAAAATTCTTTCAAAACGATTATTTATTTCATTATTAAGTTCCTCTTTCAAATGCAAAGTACTGTAAAGCATCAATATGCTTTTTGTTTTATCTAAAATCCTAAGAGGAAGACCTCTATCATTTATAATAGAAAACATTTTTACTGCCTGTGCTTGACTTTCGACATTAAAAACTAAGACTTCAATTCTAGTTCTTATAAAGATGATTCTTTTTTCAACTTCTTCTTGACTCAATGGCTTCACAAAAGCAGTAAATAATTTTTTAGCAGAGTACATGAATTTCTGACTTCTTTTATTTATTGAAGTAATTTCAATATCATCATAATTGAAAAGTAGCTCATTTAAAAAATTTCCGTCTTCTCCTAATGGTAGAAGTTTTAAATTTCCTTTACTTCCAATAATTGAATTTAAGAGAGCATCTTTCGTATTCTCATCAACTATTTTATCGATAAGAACTTTTAGCAAAATAAAAATTGTGGTAATTCTCTGTTGCCCATCTATAATTTCATATACAGTATCGGTTGAAAGTCCTAAAGATTCATTCTCTTTAAAAGATAACGTTCCTACAAAGTGGTTCATATTATCTTTTATACTTTCTTCAATATCCTGCCAAAGTGCAATCCTTTCACTATCCGTCCAACTATATTTTCTTTGATATGTAGGAATTACAAATCTGTTTCCATTAAATATAGAACCTATTTTTTCTGTTTGACTCTTTGTTATTGACATATTATAGTTATTATTTTTTTTTATTTACTTAAACTTTTTACTACTTCTCTAAAATTATTTAATGCACTTTCTAAACTGTCGATTATTTCTTGCGCTAATACCTCTGGTTCTGGTAAGCTGTCTAAATCAATAAAACTATCATCTTTTAACCAAGTAATATCAAAATTTACTTTATCCCTTGAAATTAGTTCATCATAAGTATATTTTCTAAATCGACCATTTAATTTTTGCTCATTCCAAGTCTCATCAGTGTTTTCTCTATTATTTGCTTGATAACATTCAACGAATGATTTCAAATGTTCAAATTGTAATGGAAATTTTTTTAACGTATGATGAACATTAGTTCTGTAATCATAGAACCAAACTTCTTTCTTTTTTGATTTTTTCTTATCCAAAAACAAAACATTACATTTGACACCATTAGCATAAAAAATTCCTGTAGGAAGTCTTAAGATAGTATGTAAATTAGTTTCTTCTAATAATTTTTTCCTGATAGTTTCTCCTGCACCTCCTTCAAATAAAACGTTATCAGGAAGTACCATAGCAGTTCTACCATTTTCTTCTAACATACTTATTATATGCTGAACAAAACATAATTGTTTATTACTTGTAGTAGTCCAAAAATCTTTTCTCAATATGAATGACTCTTGCTTTGCTAATTTTTCATCATTAGTGATGGTATAGGTACTACTTTTTCCAAACGGAGGGTTTGCCAATACGATTTTTACTTTATTTATTGGCGGTTCAAGCAAGCTATCTTCAACTTTTATTTCAGGAGTTTCTTTCATATCTCCAATTCCATGCAAAAATAAGTTCATCAAACATAGTCTTGCTGTAGAGGGTACAATATCCCAACCATGAAAAGTATCAAATTGTAAAAATTTCTTTTCATTTTCTTTTTGCAGTTGTCTAGAATAGTTATTGTTCAAAAATTCAATTGCACCAAGGAAAAAACCACCAGTTCCACAGGTTGGATCTGAAATTGTTTCTAATGGTCTAGGTTCAATACATTCTACAATTGCTTTTATAATTGAACGAGGTGTGAAATACTGACCTGCACCACTACTTTCTGCACTTTTCTGTAATAGACTTTCGTAAATATCTCCTTTAATATCTACAGATTCTGAAACCCAATTATCTTCATTAAGGAGTTCAATAAGTTTTTTTAGTTTATAAGGATCATGAATTTTGTTTTGAGCTCCATTAAATATATTACTCAACATTTTTCCTGAACGAGATAATATATTCAGAGCATTAATGTAATCTAATGTCAACCCCTCTAATGGATGTTTTAGAAAAAATTGCCAATTACAATTTTCAGGTATGTTGAAATCTCTATTGTATGGTGCTTTTGAATATTCATCAGCCATTTTTAGAAATAACAAGTATGTTATCTGTTCCAAGTAGTCCCCATAGCTAACTCCGTCATCTCTTAATGTATCACAGAATGACCATATTTTTGCTACTAAGTTATTTGTTATCATGCAATCATCGAGTTAATTTGATTAAATAAAATATCGTTCATCGATTTTTCTAAGAAATCATAATACGCATACTTTATGTGATATTCTATTCTTAATTTATTGGGATTAAAGCCCTTTTTAAATTCATTGATACGGCTCTTTAAACTATCAATATCAATAAATTTATTACAACCAATAACCAATTCCTCATTCCATTGTAAATAATTAACATTTAGTAATTTGACATATCTCTTTTCTATATTGTAAATTTCATCCCATGTTTTTGTAGTGTCATTATTAGGATTTATTGTAATTTTCCAATTACCATTGATATTTGCTAAATCGGTATTTGGAAATAGGCTTCCAACCAAATCGAAGCTAATACTTAAATCAATATAAGCTGATTTGAAAGTATATGGATAACAATATTGACTTCTTGAAGCATCATTAAAAGCATAAAAAACATTTTTTGTCGTTTTAAACTTCGTATTACATTCTGAACAAGAAGGGGTAATGTTTTTTAAATCGATTGATGAAATAGGAAATTCTGCTTTATATGCTATATGGTCATAATCCGACCTATAAAGGTCTTTATCAGAAATTTTGTTCATTCCACAAAATGGACACATCTTTGAATCAGGGAGATTATTATAAAATACTTCATAATGTTTATCAATTTCCCATGCATTCGGAGATTTAAGATAATTCCACATTGCATCCATTAATTGATTAAACACATCTGAATTATTTAGCAATGTTTTAATGTTTGGACTTTGAATTTTTTTTATCTCAATAATTGAAATATCTTCAAAAAATTTATGAATATCTTGCGAAAAGATAATTAACTCATAAAATTCGATTTTTTTATCCTTATCTAATTTTTTATAGACATCAAAAAATGCTTTAAACCTATTATGTAATTGTTTATTTTCTCTACCTTTTGGAGCTATTTTTCCGTTTGTCAAGAAACTATCATGAAAAAAAATACTTGGAGTAAATTTTGCAGATTTAGTTACATTTTTTACTTTTCTCATAAAAAATAAAAAATGGAAATGTAACTCTCTTAATTTTTGATGTTTTACAAATTGATATTTATATAACATTAATTTTTCTTATTTGAGTTTAACAAAATAACTCTATTTCTTAATGAGGTCTTTTCTAATGAATCTCCAAAATTTGGAAGTTCATCATTAATTTTTTCAGGGTCAGTTTCATTTTGAAGTTCAATTATTTCATTTAATGAATTTTCAGAAATTGGAATGTGTATGTCAAATGCCATATCTAATATGTTATCAAACGCAGCTCCATAAGTTTCATTATTAGGATTCTCAATTAATAAAGTATCAGTCGTTTTTTTAAAGATAAATACATCTTCACTCTTGCTGTCCGATACAACAAAAGGAGAATGTGTTGTAATAAACGCATCTTGTTTCCTTCCTTCTGTAATTTTTTCTAAAACATTAATAAAAGTTCTACGCCACATTGGGTTAAAATGTGTTTCAGGCTCATCTAATAAAAATAGGCAGTTGTCTTGGTCTATTATTAAAATTGTCCCAAAAACATTCAGAAATTGATGTTCTCCATCACTAAATGATAAATAATCAATAGTTTGACTATTTTTTAGTTGGAATTTTAATTCTGAATAAAATAACACCTTATTAATATCAGAAACAACAGGCATTTTGGTAAGAAGTTTCCTTTCTTTTCTTTCTTTTTTGATTTTCTCCCTTGTGGTTTTATCAACAATTAAGTTATTGAGTAACTCAAACTTATACAAGCAAGTATATAATTCTAAAGCATTGGAAAAGTTATCTTTAAACGCATTCCTTGTCATTTCATCAAGAGTGAACTTCAAAGTATGCTTTTTATATTTTTCATCATACACATGAATATCAGCAATATTAATTAATCTTTGCTTCCAATCTTCTAATTCTGCGGTTAATATAACACCACCATTGCTTTTATTTGGTGTATCAGGGGGCTTAGTTTGAATTGTAATTGTAAAACTGTTTAAATCTTGTATGTTTAACTTATCTAAGATTGTATCAATTTCTGAAATTTCGTCTCTAAATACTAAACTACTAATTGTAATACCTAAATTTGTATTATAATTCATAAAATATAAATTAGGCTCATAATCATTACCTTGAACCTTCCCAAAGGCACGTTCATAAGTATATTGAGCATATTCGTCATAATATGAATCGAAAGGAATACTTAATGTTTCATTAGCCCCAGAACTATAACCGATAATTTTTGTTGGTAAAAAATCATAAAGGTCTATTTCTGTTATATCTACTGCTGTAGCTTCGCCATTATTATCTTTTTTTAAAATTTCAGTTTCAATCTTATTGGGTTTAGTTTTAATTTTATCACATTCAAAAATTACAAGATATTCATGGTTTGATTTATACAATTCATATTCAATCCTAAAAGCAAATGGAGAAAAAGGATTTTTTATCTTGTTCTCTTTTCTATAAACATTTTCTAAAAAAAGAAAAATTTCTGCAACAATTTCTAAAACTTGAGATTTACCAGAACCATTTACTCCAACAAAACTCGTAGTATTAATTGAGTTATTTTTTTGTTTATCAAAAAACAAATCAATTCCTTTCATTAGAGGCTTATAGTCTATATCATATATTTTCAATCTTCGTAGTTTCATGATATTTTAAATTTAATGCTTTTAGACGTTTTATCATAAATTTTTGATATTCTACCTTTTGTTAATAATGAATTAAATTCATCTTCTAAGACATCGATTGACATACCACTTATTTGTATAATATCATCAAAATAAAAGGTGTTATTATTGAAATTTGATATTAAAATATTTAATAGATTCTTCTTCTCTCTTTTAACCAGCCTTTTTGTATTGTTTGCTTTTAGATGGTTAGACAAATATTTATCCTTTTCTATTTTTATCTGTTCAATATAAAGTTTTACCGATTTTATTGTTCCATTTTTTTCTACTAATTTTCCTTGAAAAGCTTCTTGAAGAATTTTTTCTCTGGAATTAACAATTTTCATCTTCTGTAAATAAAGTTCATTTGTCAGATTATTAGTATCCTCAATAATATTTTCAATTTGTACTACAATTTGAGTTTGTTCATTGACAGGGGGGATTGGGATTGGGATTGACTTAAACTTTTCCATTGATAACTCTAAAAAAGTAGTTCCACTAGCAATTTTATTTGCATACTCATTAATCGATTTCAAATAGTAATAAACATATGATGAATTAATTTTTTCATTTACCACAATAGCTTTAAAGCCTTGATTAATAGTTAATTCATTTTTAGCTATTGCTACATATCCAATAGGAGCTCTAGTTGAGAATAGAATAGATTCTTTGGGTAATTTTTTTGCAGAACTATTCTCTAACCCCAATTTTGTTATACTTTTTTTTCCTTTTGATATGTATTTTTCTTTAATATTTGATAAATCTGATGGAGTTATCCAAGCTATTTCATCTCCCCAATATTCTCTTATTTCAGTTTTTGGAGTTCCACCATTGTAAATTTCTCCAATATCCTCTAATGTTTTCCATTCCCATTTATTGGGTAATTCTTTTAAAACCTTGTTATTTTGTAATAAATTGCCTTGAAAAATATTATAAATATTTTTTTTAAGATATAGTTTAGTTTTTGTTAAAGATTTATCAATTTGAATCAAACTTTCATTAACATAACTTAATAACTCATCAATTTTGTCAACAATTCTATTTTGTTCTTCAATTGAAGCTAATGGAAAAGGTATTTGTCGAAATTTAGTTGCCGATAATTCTAAAAATGTAGTTCCACTTGCCATATTTTCAGCAAGTTCTTTAACTGTTTTCAAATAATAATAAACATATTTGGGGTTTACTATTTCGTTTGGTATAATCAAATTTTTAAAACCTTGATTAGTTGCTAATTCATTTTTGGTAATTG
>Ga0209960_1001694_pt1 | contig 26676 bp, 22 predicted proteins | sample ThiBiot_500_plan_2_FD_183947 | JGI IMG/M metagenome (GOLD analysis project Ga0209960, IMG submission 183947) | Wastewater bioreactor microbial communities from Cape Town, South Africa - Thiocy_expt_500_plan (SPAdes) | ecosystem: Engineered > Bioreactor > Thiocyanate-remediating >...
ATCCAACCCCAAATCCTTGTAAAAAACGCCCAAGAATTAAAAAATAAATTGTGGGGGCGGTTATGCACAATAAACTTCCTAAAATATTAATCCCTATTCCCAGCATTAGCGGATATTTGCGACCGATTTTATCGGAAAGAGGGCCATAAAACAGATGAGATATGGCGGTACCAAAAAAATAAAGTGTCAGTGTTAATGCGACGGTGGAATCTGGTTTGGAGAAATATTCGGCTATATAAGGCAACGAAGGCAAATATTGCTCAGCAGACATTTGAGCAATACAAATAAGTAAAAAAATATTGCTCAGTATTATGGGTTTCATCGAGGTCTTTTGCGGACGATTAGCCATATATCCATTACTCCTTAAACTCAGAACTGTTTAAGTATGGTCGAGTTTAGTGATTGTTGAGAATTATTTAAACTAAATCTTAGATCTAATCAATGAGCGTGGTTTAATATACTCGGTAAACACTATTCTGCTATCAACATAAGCATCAGACGGGTTATAATTAAAGCATGCCTGTTCGCTTTTTTAGAGAAGAGCAAGATTGCTTACTTCAGTTTGCCTGAGCAGATACTGCCGCCCTTAAAGGATTATTATGAATTGGTTGACTATATGGCGCTGGACCTTAGATTTTTTATGGTTATTGGCTTTACTCTACGTTTTTCGCCATTTTTGGCAGAAACGTGCAAATTTATTGATTGCGCAGCACTGGTTACAAACAAAAGGACGTGTCACCGCTTGTGAGTGGACGCAAGTAGGCCATAGTGTTTGGCCTAAAATTGAATATACCTATCAAATTGGTGAGCACGAACTTGTTGGTGAGTATTTATTCTTAGATACAGCGCATAATAACCCGAATAGCAAATATGCTCGCGGTATTGCGTATAAAGTTGCAGTAGCCTTTAAGCAAGGAGATGAGATTGAGGTGTATTACAATCCCAATGACCCAACGCAATCTGCTCTTGATGTATCAATGCCCCATAAGCTCAATTTTATTTTAATATTGATTGGCGTCATAATTTTCATTCAAGTAAGCCTTATGGTTTTGCGTTGGTGGCAGGTGGTGGATTAGTTTCTGGCGTTTCTTCCTCGACCGCACATTGACAAGGGGGTTGGGTTGGCACTGCTCTAAAGCTTGTAATATTCCACCCTCTAATGCCACGACCCGCGGGTGCTTGCGCGAAAGTAATGGAAACTTTGAGGTTTTGTCGTTGTTTGTATTGCGCATTTTCATACACCACTAATACTGGCATGGTTGCATTCCAGTTGGTTGCGTCAATTTTATTTAGGGTAGGCGGCTCAGTGGCCACGGCACGAACAAAGTAGAGATTTTTTTGCACGGACTCAGGTAATTTGGCTTCGTTCATGGCATTTGAGTATGCTATCCAGGCATCAGCGGTAAAATATTTTGCAATTTGTTTTTGGTCTTGAATAAAATTTTTATAACTAAAGCTGTAAGTCGTAACAATCGCCTCATTAACCCAGACCGAAAGCGCTGCTTGTTCAGGATTAGCAAAACCGCATAAACTGTATAAAAAACCAAATCCTGCCATGATCCATGTTGTTATTGTTTTCATATATTCCTGAAGGTAATGTTAAAGTCGAATATAGTCATTTTAGATGTTTTTAAGAAAAAAATCCCCGGTTTTTCACCGGGGCAATTGGGTCTGGAATACTTCCAGACGTGCTCCGCTTAAGAGGGGGGCAAAGCGAAGCGAAGCATTCGGGGGAAATGCTCATACTTTTAGACACCTTGAATTGAAAAAAGTTCCCAAAATAAGAAAATATTATGCATGAACCTCTCGGCTCAACGTTTAGTTCTTTTGCGTACATGTTTCTGTTAGAGACAGTAGCCACGTAGTTCTTCAGTTGAAAACTATCGATGTTTTCGCTTTTATGCTATCTTATTGAGCTTCGGTCTATCGGTAAACATAGGGGGCATAGTGCGTAATAGTCGATTTTACTCTGCTAATCCTGACCGAATTGGACGATTTATCAATCGCTGGGATTTGTTTCTCCTCATATTGATTTTTGCTGTTTTATTTTTTTTGGGTTGGGCGGGCTCGCAAATGGCCACTCCTTACCAACTGGGCGATCAACTTCCTATCTCGCTCGCGCCAGAAAATTTACCTTTTTATGCCTTACGAACTGTACTTAGGATGTTCATTGCTTTATTTTTTTCCATTTTATTTACGTTCGGCGTGGGTGTTTTAGCGGCAAAAAATCGTCGGGCAGAACAAGTCATTGTTCCCGCTATTGATATCCTGCAGTCCATACCGGTCTTAAGTTTTTTATCAATTACAGTTACGGGGTTTATCCGCTTATTTCCTCATAGTTTATTGGGTCCTGAGTGTGCTTCTATTTTTGCGATTTTTTGTGCCCAGGTCTGGAATATGACCTTCGGATTTTATCAGTCTCTAAAGACATTGCCTCATGATTTGCAAGAAGTTGCCTCCATGTTTCGGCTTTCCGCATGGCAACGATTTTGGAAACTTGAGGTTCCTTTTTCTATGTCTGGTTTGCTATGGAATATGATGATATCCATGTCGGCTAGTTGGTTTTTCGTGGTGCTATCTGAAGCAATCTCTGTCGCACATCAAAACATTCGCTTACCCGGGGTAGGCTCCTATATTGCTTTGGCCATACAGCAGCGAGATTTACACGCAGTTGGCTATGCCATCATGACTATGGTTATCGTCATTTTTCTGTATGACCAAATATTTTTCCGGCCTTTAATTGCTTGGTCTGAAAAATTTAAATCAGAAAGCTCACCCGACGATGCTGAGTATCAATCTTGGCTCGTGGACTGGATGCGCAGCAGTCGTTTGATGAACCAGTTTTCGGAACTCATTGCCGCTGGAGTAGATCAATTTGTCAATGCGCGCTGGTTGCGTATTGGTGAGCCTAAGCCCAATCGTGAAGTGGATTTTAATCGCCAAAAAAAATTGGATAGGCTATGGAGCGCACTGGTTCTTTTTTGTGTTATTAGCGGTACCTTTGTTCTCTTGCGCTTTATTCTTGCTGAGCTCAAAGTAGCTGATATTGTGCATGTGTTTTTATTAGGTGCAGCGACGGGTACCCGTGTAATTATCTTAATCATTTTAAGCTCACTATTATGGATTCCCGTAGGGGTATGGATTGGTTTGCGCCCCCGTATCGCCCAGCGGATACAACCGATTATTCAATTTGTTGCCGCTTTTCCTGCGAATCTTTTTTATCCCCTCTTCGTTATTGCAATTGTTGCATTTAATCTTAATGTTGAAATTTGGGTCACACCGCTCATGATTTTAGGTACCCAATGGTATATTTTATTTAACGTAATTGCCGGAGCCTCATCTATTCCTCGAGAATTGTATATGGCTGCGGATAATTTTAGTTTAAAGGGTTGGTTGTGGTGGAAAAGATTGGCGCTGCCTGGAGTTTTTCCTTTTTATATCACCGGTGCTATTACTGCAGCGGGAGGTGCATGGAATGCGAGCATCGTTGCTGAATGGGTGAGCTGGGGAAATACCACATTAAAGGCCACAGGCCTTGGTGCTTACATTCAGGCCAGTACTGCAATTGGTGATTTTCCAAAAATTGCTCTGGGCACAGCGATGATGTGTTTATATGTTCTCGCATTTAACCATTTAATTTGGCGGCCTTTGTATCGCTTGGCAGAAGAACGATTTAATTTTAATTAGGCTCTTGGTGATAGAGTCATTATTGCGGAATTCCTATGTCTGAAACGATTATTGCAATTGAAAATTTACGTAAATCATTTAAGAAGGCATCGACTCAAGACTTGTTGGTGCTTGAGGATGTTAATTTTAAATTACATGAAGGGGAAATTGTTGCCCTGTTAGGTAAATCGGGCTCCGGAAAATCCACCTTATTACGTATTATTGCCGGACTTATTCCTCCGTCCAGTGGGACAGTAACCTATCGCGGCAAACCGGTTATTCGCCCGGTTGCAGGGATTGCAATGGTATTCCAATCCTTTGCGTTGATGCCTTGGCTTACGGTTTTAGAAAATGTTGAATTAGGTCTCGAAGCTCAGGGAGTAGGACGTGAAGAACGTCGTCATCGTGCAATTGAAGCAATTGACATCATCGGTTTAGATGGATTTGAATCCGCTTTTCCTAAAGAACTATCAGGGGGTATGCGTCAACGCGTCGGCTTTGCCCGTGCTTTAGTCATCAATCCAGATGTGTTACTTATGGATGAACCTTTTTCAGCTTTGGATGTCTTAACCGCTGAAAACTTGAAATCTGACTTACTGGAATTATGGAAAGAGAAAAAAACCAATACGAATGGAATTTTACTGGTAACGCATAATATCGATGAAGCGGCAACGCTTGCGGATCGTATTGTTATTTTTGGTAATGATCCCGGTTATATTCGCGCTGAATTGCCGGTGACGTTACCACAACCACGCGATCCTGAATCGCCTGAGTTTCGTGCCTTAGTTGATAAAATTTACACTTTAATGACTACCGGCCCCAAAGAAAAAGAAAAAAGGGCGCAAAGAGAGCGTCAAATAGGCTTAGGCTATCGGCTACCAGATGTAGAGCCTTCGGAGTTAACGGGATTAATCGAAACGATGATTTCCTTTGAGGAGCGAATCGATTTGCCTGAGCTTGCCGATGAGCTCATGATGAATATTGATGATTTGTTTCCGATTTTGGAAACGTTGGAAATTTTGGGATTTGCTAAGGTCTCTGCAGGTGATATTCAATTAAGTGAGTTGGGTAAACAATTTGCGGATGCCGACTTACAAGAACGCAAGCAACTTTTTGCTCAACGTTTATTAGAAAAGGTGCCGCTGGCACGCTATATTAGTCGCGTGCTCGATGAAAAAGCAGGACACCGAGTTTCTGAAGAACGATTCATTAGTAAGCTTGAAGATTACCTCAGTGAGAAGGAAGCGGAGCGCGTATTACGTACGATGATTGACTGGGGGCGTTATGCTGAGTTGTTCGCCTATGATTTTAATACAGGTATCTTAAGCCTAGAGAATCCGGGTGATGGTTCCTAAATTTGAATCATGAGAAGACAGCCACCGATGGTGGCTGTCATTTAATTATCAGGATTTTTTGCTGAGATAATCCAGAATACTTAATAAGCGCTCTGGACTTCCTGCAAGCTGCAGGTCGGTTTTATATTTATGATTAACAACAAAGGCTGGAACAGCGTTTATCTGATATGAACCCATCAGTGCCATTCCGGTTTGTACTTTCATCTCGATCGTGGGCGAATGCTCGAAAGCACTTTTAGCAATTTCTCGATCTACACCATGTGCTACAAAAAAATTAATCATATTGGGTGCAGACTCTAAATTATTTTTATCCACTTGAATGGCGCGAAATAACAAGGGAGTGAATTTTTCATTCATGGCTAAGGTCTTGGCCGTATAATAAGCTTTAGCATAAAGTTCCCAGCTCGGTTTAAAAACCACCGGAATCCGTTCAAACTGAATGGCATTTCCTTTTTGCGAACGCCATTGCTGCAAAGGTTCTTCAATGCGAAAACACCAGGGACAACCATAGCTAAAAAATTCTTGTACCAAAGGTACTTTATCACGACTGGTACCCGCAGGTGGTGTCACCAACTGAAAGTCCTTCCCTTGTACAAAATTTTCAGCAAAAACCAGAGTCGGTAAGAGTAAAAAAAATACCCATAATTTTTTTAACATAGTTAATTCCTTAATGTAAACCTTCTATATAATGAGCCACGGCCTCGATATCGTCCTCTCCCATGCGTTGACTGATGTCTTGCATGATTTGATTCAGATCATTTTTTCTTGTTCCTTTTTTAAAGGCAGTGAGTTGCAGTATCGTGTAGGCTGCATGCTGACCTGAAAGCACTGGAAAACCGGCCTGATTGTTTCCTGAACCAGTAGGACCATGACATGCAATACAAGCGGTGATATGTTTTTTACTGTCTCCGCCCCGGTATAGCTGTTCCCCACGTTTAAGAAATTCCACAGGTGTTGTGCCATGTGCCACGGGCATTTTAGCATAATATTCTGCTAATTCCTTCTGTTCCTGAGGGCTTAAGGTGTTCACTAAAGCATTCATGGTCGGTGCCGTGCGTATTTGCGAGTCACGCATATCCTGCAGTTGTTTCAACAAATAACGCGGATGTTGACCCGCTAAATTAGGCCATTGTGGATTGATACTTTTGCCCTGTTCACCATGACAACTCGCGCACAGTGGAAGTTTGGCGAGTAAGGGATTAGCTTCTGCAAGTACTTGCCCACTCGTGAGCACACCAAAAAATAAAAAAACTAAAAGTCGCATGGAGTTTTAAAGAACCTCAATTCGGACCCGTATCACAAAATGTAAACTAATGGTACACTGCCGCACATAAATTCCCAAATATTATCTACATGTCAAAAAATCCATACACAAAAGCTACTTTTTTAAAAAGTGCGGCCCAGGTAATTCACTTGCCTGAAGATGTAGGTTACGAAGTGGCTTTCGCAGGTCGTTCCAATGCCGGTAAGTCCAGTGCCTTAAACACCTTAACTGGAATAAAAGGATTGGCCAGGACGAGCAAAACTCCAGGGCGTACGCAGCTTATTAATCTATTTTCTTTAGATACCGAAAGAAGACTGGTCGATTTACCGGGCTATGGTTATGCACAGGTGGCAAAGCAGGTTAAATTAGAATGGCAAAAACACCTTGCGCATTACTTGGAAATACGTAAAAGTTTGCGTGGTCTCATTTTACTTATGGATATTCGTCACCCCTTAAAAGATTTAGACCAAACCATGATCGACTGGTCCATTCAGCGTGAATTACCTGTACATATACTCCTGACTAAAGCAGATAAATTGAGTCGCAGCGATGTGAAAAATACCATAGCCAAAGTACGACGACATTATGACTTAGTCGAGCACTTATTAACGGTTCAGGCATTTTCATCCTTAAAAAAGGAAGGCATTCAGGAATTAATTTTAGTCCTTAATCAATGGTTTGACTTGGGTCATCACGATTAACCAAATTAGTGCAAAGTGCCACAACCATCCAAAATTCAGGACATAAACCTGTCGAGCCACTCTATTTGATGACAAGGTGAGCGTTTTAAAACCCAAATGACCATGTTAAGATGTTTCCCGAGATTTATTATAAGGAAATAGCAATGTCGTATGCAAAAATTGATGAACTCGAACGCCGGTGGGATTTATTTGAAAAAGAAGTTGTGTCTCATATTGACCCTACTGAGTATCATTTACCGGAAATCCAAAAATTAATGACGGCAAGCTCTGTTGTCGATCTTAACAAACGTGGCATCTATCTGCATAATCAATTTGTGCATCATTTATCTCAGAAACTCCTTAGCTTTCTGGATAGCTCACCAGATGAAAAATTACTACGCATCCGTCAATTGTGGATTGATCTATTAAAATGCAGAAACGATCACCCTCTTAAAGTTGAACATCATCAAGGTTTTGATGGTGAGTGTACTTTTGATTTTACGTTAAAAATGATGGAAGGTAAGTCTTATGGCTTTAAAGAAATGCAAATTTTAGATCCTAAGAATCGTGCCGAATTAGATAAAACCGTCGTAGCAATAAAAAGAATAGATTCGATTGCTTTCGGCTCCCATCTAGGTGGGTTACCGATGATGGGTGATCTCGTCCTATCTTCCATATTACTCTACAAAGAGAATCTGTTTTGTTGCCAAGGATAAGGATGACGAAATTATTGGTTATTGCTTAGGCATCATGTTACGCGATGTTCCTGTTAATAAAAAAGAGAAAGTCAATGTCTTTCATTTACAGAATTTAGCCAAACATCCTGATTTTTATGATCCGGATATTAAGATCGGGACCTTAATGCGACGTCAAATAGCCCAGACTTTATCCAAAATGACTGACTGGCATTTTGTGGCTTACGAACATGATTTAAATCATAAGTTTCATGCAGAAATAATTGAGGGGCAAGTGCCAGCAGAGCAAGAAACGATTCTCATGGGCCAAGACAAATTTCAAGCTAAGTCTCAAATAGGATACGAATCTTCAAGGTATGTCCAGCGGCATTTCATTAAAGCCAATACCAATCATAATTATCCTTACCCTGAACCAGGTGAGATTAGATCCAAAGTGTTCGCTGCTCTTTGGAATGCTGCGCCAACAAGCTTTGCCTTTATTTTGGGTGGTGTGTTAGTTGCTGGCCGGGAATATTATTATCGATTAACACATTCTAAGGTAAATCAATCCTCGACACAAAGAATCGAGCAAATGATCTCTACAGAACAACAAATCTGCGATATGAATATTTTAAAGAAAATAATATTCAGTGAGCAATGGAATAAACAAGGAAATGTCGGTCTTTTTGATAAAGGTATTCCCGATACGATTCAGAGATTACAGCAGTCATTTAATAAGAAGGACGCAATTGATTTTTCTATGGTGCAGCAACTTGTCAAAGAAAGGGGCGGGGTACTCGGTCGAAGTAAAATAACAAATTGCTTTTATGCAGCTGTTGAACAAAGTTTAAATCCCAGTGAGACCATCAATGCGTTAATAAAAATAAAACATACTCCTAGATAATGGATTGACTTAATAAATGAGGAACGGCAAATGTTAATTAATCAAAATACTCAGGCCCACGCTCTAAATTAAACGTCTGTTGTAAAGTGAACGCATCAAGCAGGCGGGGTCTGCTTGATGGCGTTATGCAACCATTTGCAAATGGTGCGTGGTAAATGTCAAAGTTAATTGACTGTTGTCTTTTAGAAAGTTGCATTTCTTTTAACTAGTCCTCACCAGAAATCTCCCTTAATAAACGGGCGACGGTATGGGGATTCGCTAAGGTCGATAAATCACCTAACTCTTCTAATAACTTTACTTCTTTACCTGCTACTTTACGTAAAATTCGGCGCATAATTTTACCCGAGCGTGTTTTGGGAAGTTCTGCGGTAAAATGAATTTTATCGGGTTTGGCAATGGCGCTGATTTCTTCTTTAACGCGGGTGATGAGTTCCGCATGTAACGTATCATATACTGTATAACTTTCTTTGAGAATGACATAGGCATATACTCCCTGACCTTTAAGGTCATGAGGTACTCCAACCACCGCGGCCTCAGCAACGGCCTGATGACCTACCAGCGCACTTTCAATTTCTGCAGTACCTAAACGATGGCCTGAAACATTAATCACATCATCGACCCTGCCCGTAATCCAATAATCACCATCCGCATCCCGACGTGCACCATCGCCAGTGATATAATAACCACGATGTAAATAGGTCATGCAATAGCGCGCATGATCACCGGCTAAGGTGCGTGCCATTGAGGGCCAAGGATATTTAAGAGCGAGGAGTCCCTCTGCGGTACCGGCTAATTCTTCACCTTTTTCATCCAAAAGAACCGGCACCACCCCAGGGATTGGGTGACGAGCAGAACCTGGTTTTATCGCAACGTCATCAGCTTGGGGACTAATCATTATGGCCCCTGTTTCTGTTTGCCACCAGGTATCAACAATTGGACAGCGCTGTTGCCCCACCTGTTCATAATACCAAACCCAAGCTTCAGGATTTATGGGTTCGCCAACAGAACCCAATAACCGTAAGGATTTACGCGAGCTCGATTGCAGCCAATGATCGCCTGCGCGCATTAATGCACGAATAGCCGTTGGTGCTGTATAGAGCACATTCACTTGATGTTTATCAATAATGCTCCAATTACGGGCAGCATCGGGCCAAGTTGGGATCCCTTCATACATCAGAGTGGTGATTCCGTTGCATAAGGAGCCGTACACTACATAACTATGGCCGGTGATCCACCCAATATCTGCGGTACACCAGAATACCTCTTGTGCCTGACAATTAAAAACCAGATGATGCGTGTATGCTGTTTGAACGAGATAACCGCCGGTTGTATGCACCACGCCTTTAGGTTGTCCGGTGCTTCCTGATGTGTATAAAATAAAAAGAGGATCCTCGGCATCCATCGGTTCAGGAGCGCATTCTTCTTTAACTTCATTTTTAATAATATCCCACCAATGATCGCGAGCAGCATCAAAAGAGACCTCTTTTCCTGAATGGCGTATGATGAGTCGCGGAAAATCCATAGCGGCACTTGCTTCATCAGCTTGTACTTTAAGGTCGACTAACTTTCCCCCGCGGTAATAACTATCCGCAGTGATCAGACACTTACACTCTGAGGCCTCTAGGCGTTGCTTTAAAGCTGGTGCGGAGAAACCTGCAAAAACCACCGTATGAATTGCTCCAATACGGGCACAGGCGAGCATGGCAATAGCCGCTTCAGGTATCATTGGTAAGTACAGGGCAACTTTATCTCCCTTTTTTATATGGAGCTTTTTGAGTACATTACTCATGCGGCAGACTTCGCGATGAAGTTCGGAAAACGTTAACTTTTTCTCAACTTCGGGATGATCTCCTTCCCAAATAATTGCGAGCTGCTCTGCTTTCTGGGGTAGATGGCGATCCAGACAATTGGCACTTACGTTGAGTTTTCCACCTTGAAACCAAGAAACATTCCCTTGGTGTAAATCTCCTTCAAGGACCGTATGCCATGGCTCAATCCAGTCGAGTTTTTCCTTTGCAATTTTTGCCCAAAATTCTTGTAGTGAATTGTCTGTAGGGTTGAGCATAGGAGCGTGCATGTTATACCTCGCTTTTACTTGAGAGCATTTTAATAATGGCAGAAAAATCGAGGTTTCCGCATCCTTCATCGACAAATTGTTGGTACAATGCCGTTGCTTGAGCGGCTAATGGAGTATCGAGATGTACCGCATGAGCGCAATCTTGGCTTAATTTAAGATCTTTAAGCATCATGGTCGCGGTAAATCCAGGTTGATAATTATTACTTGAGGGTACATGGGTTAAAATCCCGGGTTCCGGAACATAATGGGTTAAGGCCCAACACTGTCCCGAAGAATTATTAACGACATCAAACAGTTTTAACGGTTCTAAATCCAATTGTTTTGCCAGAGCAAAAGCTTCACTTACCGCTATCATATTCATTCCAAGAACCATATTGTTACAAATTTTTGCGGCCTGCCCACTTCCTGGACCTCCAGTGTGAATAATATTTTTACCCATCAGCGCCAAGATGGGTTGGGCCTGAGCGAACGCTTCTTCAAGTCCGCCAACCATAAACGTCAATGTGCCTGCTGCGGCACCTTTAGTGCCTCCCGAAACCGGTGCATCGACCATCAGTACCTGATGTTCTTGCGCCGCTTTATGCACTTCGCGTGCACTGACAACGTCAATGGTTGAGCAATCAATGTAGAGTTTACGCGGATTAAATTTTTGAAAAAGCGCGTTGCTTACGGTGAGGACTTGTGAGCCATTCTGCAGCATGGTAATGAGCACCTCACAATGCTGTGCGATGGTTGGTAAATCAACGCCGACGATTCCACCTGTACTCTCAAATTGTTTGAGCACAAGTTCGTTCAGGTCGTATCCATAAACTTTATGTCCTGCTTTAACCAAGTTTTCCGCCATTGGCAAACCCATATGCCCAAGGCCAATAAATCCAATTTGCATCATTCCTTCATTCCTTATTGCATTGAATCGAATTCATCAGAAATCATTTCTGACGGATAAATCCTTAGTCATGCGTGGGCATGATAAACGCATTACCTTTAAGCGCATGAGTAGGCCATTTACAGGTAACCGTTTTTTGTTTGGTGTAAAAGTAGATGCTTTCTTGGCCGTGTAAATTAATATCACCAAAAAAAGAATGCTTCCAACCCCCAAAGGGATGATTTGCGATCGGTACCGGAATAGGAATGTTTACACCGACCATACCTGCTTGCACGCGTTGACAATATTCTCGTGCGCTAAATCCATCACGGGTGAAAATTGCGGTGCCATTACCGTACTGATGTCTATTCACCAATGAAAGGGCATCCTCAAAATCATTGACGCGCACGATAACCAGGACCGGTCCGAAGATCTCATTTTGGTAAATCGACATATTCTCACGTACTTTATCAAATAAGCAGGGGCCTAAATAGAAACCCTGTGGGTGTTGAGAATGTTCAAAATTACGTCCGTCAATTAATAATTCGGCACCCTCGGCCACGCCTGCATTAATGGCGGCTTTTATTTTTTGTCGATGGGCATCGCTTATCAGTGGCCCCATATCCGTATGCGCAACGTCACCCGCGTCTATTTTAATTGCTTTTATTTGTGGAACTATTTTTTTCAATAAATTATCGGCCACAGCATCCCCAACTGCGACCACTACAGAAATCGCCATACAACGCTCACCCGCGGAACCGTACGCCGCACCCACAATGGCGGAAGCCGCTTGGTCTAAATCGGCATCAGGCATAACGACGCAATGATTTTTAGCACCACCGAAGGTATGGGCTCGTTTTCCATGTGCTGTGGCGATGGTATAAATAGACCGTGCTACCGGGGTTGATGCCACTGCAGTGACTGCAGCCACATCAGGATGAGTTATTAAATACTCAACTGTGTCCTTGTTGCCTTGTAAGCAATTGGCAACTCCTGCGGGTAATCCAGCTTCTGTTAACAACTCAAGTAAGCGGATAGGGGCGGAGGGGTTTTGTTCTGATGGTTTTAAAATAAAGGTGTTACCACAAGCTATCGCCGGAATCATCATCCAGATAGGAACCATCACTGGGAAATTAAATGGGGAGACACCAACGGTGACGCCTAAAGGTTGGCGCATTGTATAGCAATCAATACCCTTAGCGACCTCAGGGGAGTAATCACCTTTAAGTTGATTCACTAAACCGCAGTGTAATTCAACGACTTCAAGCCCGCGTGCGACCGAACCTTTAGCATCTTCAAGCGTTTTGCCATGCTCTTGGGTAACTAATCGCGCCAAATCCATCTGGTAGCGCTCCATTAAGTCACGAAATTTAAACAGAATGCGCGCTCGTTTTATTGCCGGTGTTTGTGCCCATTCATAGCCTGCTTCTTTCGCCGAATGGATGGTTTGATCGCATAAATGCTCTGAGGCAAAATGGACCTGCCCAATGACTTCTCCGACTGCAGGATTAAAAATTGGCTGACTTTGATTTATGTGTTCTTCAATTGCTTGTCCTGCAACATAATGGGGTACTAAATAACTCATCACGAAACTCCCTTTTATGAATTTTATTCAGAAAATTATCATTGTAATTGTTTCCTTAAACTATTTATACAATAATATGTGTGGTTCGCTGTACTTACTAAAAATTAGTAAATTTTAATGTAAATCAAAGCGGTTAAGGAAGAAATATGGGCAAAGGGACTATTTTAAGGATACCCGAAGGGGTCATGCTGCCAACGCAGGTAATGGAAGCATTGGAAGAAAAATTTCCAGGTGCCAAAAAAGAGTATTATCTAACTACTCCCAATTATGCAGCAAGCTATCAATCCAGAGTTCGTATCCTGGAACGTGGTTTCCAATTCTTAGCGGAGGCTTATCCTACGCCACAAAATAAAATTCCTCAGCACCTACTTCATGAAGCCGCAAGTTGGCGCAAATGGTATGACCAGGTTTCATTCCTTCTTCCGTTAAAGAAATATTTGCACGACATAAACGGTTCACCACAAAATGGGGTGAACTTTTTGAAATATCTTTTAGGCTCCGTGCCGTCACCACAACAGTTAGCCTCATTTAATAAAAGCTTTGTTGAAATTTCAGGTCCTGGTAAAACCTGGGAAACAATGGAAGATTTTAGAACTTCCTTCTTGGCTTTATTACCCGGCTTGGAAGAACATGTGCAACGGGTCGAACATAAATTGATGCGGCTATTGCAAGAGACAAAAATTATTAATGTGTCCTCTTTACAACATAATCTTGAACGATTTGTAATTCAACTCACCGATGCCATTGCGGTTACTTGGAATGTCTCTAAGGATGATGCAGTAGAATTACTAAACGAAGCTGAGCAATATGTAATTCAGATTGATGGACGTGATGATATAGTCACGGTGAGTGACTTAAATTCCGCTTCACAGTCTGGGGGAGCTCCCAGAAAAGGTATGTTCGCAACCAAGCGGTATGTGGTGCAATATGACCGTATGCTTCCGCCTTATTATGATCAGATTCTGGAAGAAATCGAACTAATCAGAAAAAATAATTTTCCTAAAACACCCTCTTGGCCTTGGCTTCGTGAGGCATTTATCGGTTCTCAAAAATACGCGTATGAGTATTTTTTAAGTTTGAAAACATGCTCGGCAACGCAAGTTTTAGCGGATATTAAACATATTGAAGAATTCTGGAATAAAGCAAAAAAAGATGCGTTCAGCTTTAAAAAAGATGTGGAAGCCATTAGTGCGGACAAAAATACTAAGCCTTCATGGTTTAATCAATTGCCCAAATATCAACAGGCATTTATCCAGGGTTTAGTTGCTGATAAGCAACTAGAAATCAGCCCGCAATTATTCATCGAAAAAATCATTAAAGAATTGCGAGCCGCGACGACGATACAGGTTACGGCAAAAATAATAGGAGATGTTCCTTTATGGTATTGGGTTTTACCGCAGCATCAGCAGTATTTCATCCAGCATTTGTTACAAGAGGTGCCTGATATACGTCAAGCATTTTCAAGTTTATCCAGTAGAAATCGCATGGTGCCCATGCCTGCTAATTTTGCCTCCCATAAATGTTACCTTCTCACTGCAGAAGGGGAGTGGCAAGCGCTGTATGATCAAGCCCTACGTTTTAGCCATATTTCAAGTCGTGACGGAATTAATCAATGGCCTAAAGAGGTGCAAGAGTATCATGCGCAATCGAACCTGCAGCATGTTATACGCTATACAAAACCGAGCAAGCTCATCTATCTACAGACCTTAATCACGCCTATTGGTAAAAGGCCTATCATACCCATACGGTTACCCGATTATGAACTTCATTATCAAGCACAGGAAGCGATTAAAGAGACCCCTGAAATCCTTCAAAGTAATCATTCCGTGAATTTAGGCCAATATATTTTATATACCATCTGGAACGATGATGAGAAAAATTTTTTGGAGGCGGTTGAAAAAGACGCCAAGAAAATTCCTGGGCTTAAAGAATTAATCAAGGACTATAAGGAAGTATTAAATTCTGGTGCAGTCTCAATTGTTTTTGATGAGCTAAAACAAGGGAAGGCCCGTGAGCTGTATCTTGCTGCAATGAAACATACAATTATACTGTTGCACGGAGCTAATTCCATTGGCTCATGTGTCAGTGGCAAAGATAGAAAAGCAATTCAACTGTTAATTACGGATGCGATATTTCTATTTTATCTTGTCTATAACAGATGGCCTAAGTTACACGATAAAAGTGCAGACAGAAATAATTTTATCGAAATTTTTGTTAGCCTCTATCTCACAGGGCATCATCAGCATCATGCTGGACAAAATGCACCAGGCTCTGAAGGAATCAAGACGCCAGATAATTATTTAGCTCGGGATATCATCAGTAAATTAACGAGTAAAAAGAATAATTCCTCTCATTCCAGCGAGTCAAGATATAGTGTCAAAGATGAGGATCGTTTGGCCTCCAACAATGAGGTTAAAAAGATTGTCCCGAATCGGAATATTTTAAGTAAAATATGGGGAGGAACGGATAATTCAACTTTATTTACCCCGCTGGAGGTTGCTTATTACCTTGGCCAAGAAACCTGTAGCAGGCTTCTTGCTGATCTCAGTGCTATTTTGAATCAGGAAAAACTCTTTACTCCACGAGCAAATACACTGTTCAATCCTACCTCGCCCACAGGGATTAAAAATATTAAGAAAATTGTTGAAAATTTGGAATTAAGTAGTGTAGATCGCGTGATTCAATTACTCAACGAAATAGAAAGTCGTCCCAAAGATGATGTAACTCGAACTAAGGCCACGCAAAAGATTTATTGTTTGCGTGAACTTATTGATAAACAATTAGATGAAATAGTAACCCATTTAAATTCGATATTAAACGATTTGAAACGCTTGTCCAAAACAGACCCCACTACCTCCTCTAAATCTAAATTATTAGCACTGTAATAACCGGCTTACAGTCTATAAAATGTGCTCTAGACCATAAACCAGATGGTCTAGAGAACAGACTTTTTCGCAAGAAAGCAGAAGGCCGGGCATATAACATTCTCTACTGATGCTGTTGTCAATAATAGATAAGGTTTCGCCCTTGTTACCGAAAAGGACCTCCTGGCGCGCCAAAATTCCGGGTAGGCGAATCGAGTGGATGTTAATTTTTTGATGATTGGCGCCGCGAGCTCCCGCTATTAATTCGCGTGTCTGAAGACAATTACGTGGTTTATTCTGGTTTGCAGCGATTAACTCTGCGGTTTTAATCGCGGTTCCGGACGGGGCGTCCAGCTTTTGTTGGTGATGGGCTTCGATAATTTCAACCTCGGTGAAATAAGCAGCAGCCTTCGCTGCAAAAGACATCATGAGTACGGCACTTATCGAAAAATTAGGAACGATAATCCCCCCCAAATTTTGTTGCAGGCATAAATTCTGTAACTCGGAAATTTGCTCCGTTAGAAGACCGGAGGTGCCAATTACAGGATGCACGCCCATTTCAATAATTAAACGGGTATTTTCATAAACTGAGTCTGCATTGGTCAGATCGACGACAACAGCGGGTTGCATCTCTTGAATCGCTTGTGCGAGATTATCCTCTCTACCTAATCTGCCGATTAACTCAAATCGCGCATCCTGATTCAAAGTCTCGCAGGCAAGAGAACCCATTTTACCATAGGCGCCATTAACAATGACGGGTACCATAACTTTATCCTTAATTTGTGAGAGTCGATAACTACCGATTTCGTTTGGGCGGGTAATGTGTACGCCAGGCCCAGATGGTTGCAAAGGGCCAACCTACTAAGGTCGCCTGAAGTATTAGTGCCACTATAGCGCCACCTGGATTATCGTTAATAAGCATGACTACCCAAGGTAGAGATACTGCTAAAAAAGCAATCAAGAGTCGGGTCATTTGTTTTTAATCAAGGTTTTAACGTACCTTAATTATAGGCTTAAGTGCACGCTCTTTTCTATCTTTTCCAATCTTAAAGGGTACAAAATTCACGCTTAAGTTAGATAAATTTATGCCCGGTTATGCTATAAATACAGGCTGATACTTGCAATCGGTCACTAAACATTGTACATTGTGCGCTCATTCCTAAGGAATTAATACATTTTAGTTAGCATTCAACCGTCTTAATCAAGAGTACACCGATGAGAAAACAGGAGCTGCATCCACGCACTGCAGTAATTAATAAAAATCAAAAAAATCAATCCAAGCGTGCAAGGACCGATGCCTTAACCTGGTTAGCCAGCATGTTTCCAGCTGCTTTTGATAATACTCAGCGCATTCGCCCACTCAAAACCGGTATTATGAGTGACATCCTCCAATATTCCGAGCAAGCAGCCGCGGTAGGCATATCTAAAAGTAAGTTGCGCGAAGCGGTGGTTTTATTTACACGCAGACTGGATTATCTAGCTTGCCTGAAGCTGCGTGAGACGCGCATCGATTTACAGGGACATGAAGTTTCTTTAGTAACTGCTGAAGAAGCCGAACATGCAGCGGCAAAGATAAAAAAACGCGTTGAAAAAAGTGCGCGTAATGCGCGTAAATTACTGTCCGAGAAAAGTCCCTCTAATCCTTCATTTACAAGTAATCCTAAAACTTATATCAATCAGACGAATGCAGAAGATCAATTTCCAGTTTATCCACCAAGAGCTCCAGTTAATGCACCGACAACTCGTGCACCTGCGGTAGTAATCAAGCATAAAACTGCTCGTCAATACGATCCGGATGCGGTTGCTCGCTTAAAAGAAAAACTGGGTTTATCAAAGTCTCAGATTGAAAAAAAAGAAACCATAGAGTAAATAAGAGCCTTTTCCGAAGGCTCACTAATTCACAACATCCTGGTATTTTTTCCAAAATTCAGCAAATATGCTCAAATTTTGTTATTATTGATGTATAATGTTCAAAACAAACTTTGAGAGACTCCCATGGCGCAAGCAAAACATGAAATAAAGTTTATTAACGATTATGCTGTTAATGATGCTGGACAGACGAATACGCCAGAGCAACAGGCACGTGCGATATGGGATAACGAAATCAGCCCAAAACTCACCGCCGACCCGGCCGCAAAGCTTGGACTACTCTACGCCGCCAACCAAACTCAGGCTGACTCAATATATGATAATTATGCCCAGAATAAGATGGGTACTATTGCAGGTTCAGGCCAGGCCGAGGTTTTTGCTGCATTGAACAAAATTATTAATGATGAAGGAATGCAAAATCGTGTTCATGTTTTACCCATAGCAACTTCGGTATCCGGTGGCGCGGATACTCCTGCAGAGAATCGTGTCAGCAAAAAAAGTCTTGATGTCGATCTCGCAAATGTGTTAGCACACCAAAATAATGGTTTTGAAGTTATGGGATTTGGACGTTTGCCTTCATATGATGCGCAGGGGCGTCCTTATAATGATGCTAATCCCCGACCTGAAAATCTTCAGAAAAATGAATTTTCTATCGGGGGTGGTAACTCCGTTGAATTTATAAAAGATCAGGCTTTTTTACACAACAAATCGCGACATCAGTATGTACAACAGCAATTAGAACTCATGTCACAAAATCAGGTTGATCAACTGGATGAAGGGATTAAATCAGAGTTACCTCAGGCGGTCACTAACTTGACACAAACTACCGCGCGCGCGCGCAATTCACATAAGGTTATTTTTGATGGCGCTGTGGATCCCTTGGTTACGTTTTATAACCAATCTTACCGCGAGGAAGATTCCTCTTATAAAGCAGGCTATGCCGAACCGCAAGTAGTCGGTAAAGGGGCGAAATTAACTTTTCCTGACGTGGAATCCTCCACCCAATTTTTACGTGATTATGCTGAGAAATACAAAGATAGTAATTTTGTCGTCCGCAATGAAAAGGATGAAGTGATCGCATACATTAATAAAGGTAAAATTCATGTCTTTGATGGCGATAAGGGATTTAAAGAGGCGGATGCCAATACTTTATTACCGACACAAGGAATGTCGCTGGACGAGTTTAATAAATTTAAACAAAAAGACCTCCGTCAGGAATTAAAAAAAGTAGTTGCACAACCGGTAGAGGCTATTGCGAATGAAAACCAGCAACCTGCAGAACAAGAGATAGCCGCAGAACAAGAACAACCTGAACAACTAGATGCGGACGGACAAGTGAATAATTTTGAGGTGCCCGATAGTGAACCTATCAATTTTGAGGAGCCCGTTTTTGAATTACCTGAAGAGCTTATACAAAACTTGGCAAATAATGAAGAGCCTAGAGATAACCCGATCCAGACTGATAAAGACCACTCAAAATTAGAAGCATCCTTTCCTGAATTGCAAGAGCCTGATGAAACGGGCACTTATAGCAGTTCTCAAGAATATTTCACTGATCATTCGCTAGGACTTTCTAGTGATAGTGATGATTCTAACCAAGAAGTGGAATATGTGAATAACGATAAGACCAATAGTGAACAAGGAAATAATGATGAGGAAAATCCGAATTCATTTACATTATCATAAAGATAGGGAGTGGCAAAACTCACTCCCTAATAAGCTTATACGTTGAGCTTGATAATTTCCATGCTGTTGGTACCTCCTACCGCACCTATGGCACGCCCACGGGTCAATAACACATAACTATTTCCCTTAATCCGCTGCATGTCCATCAGAGTATGCAATACGCGTTCGTTAACCTGCTCCTCGGGAAGCTTATGATAATCAAAATAGACTGGATACACATTGTGTACCAAACTTAATCGCCCCAGCGTGCGTCTATTGGCAGTCACCGCAATAATCGGTACTCGGCTGTGTTGTCGCGAGATCCACACGGCAGTATCTCCTGATTCAGTGAGGGTCACGATTGCCTCAATTGGAAAATGATTTGCGGTATGAATAGTCGCCATAGCAACCGCTTGATCCGCACGTTGAAAATGACTGGCGTCGGAATCGGGACTAATAGTGTATTCAAACGCTGCGTTTTTTTCCGCGCTGAGGCAAATTTTATTCACCATCTGCAATACTTTCACGGGGTATTGACCGCTTGCGGTTTCTGCAGAAAGCATAACTGCATCTGTGCCATCGAGGATAGCGTTGGCAACATCAGAAACTTCTGCTCGTGTAGGCTGCGGGTGGTTGATCATCGATTCCATCATCTGTGTTGCGGTAATCACTACTTTATCCATTTGCCGTGCTTGCTGGATAATCAGTTTTTGCAGTGCTGGAACCTCTGCCGCACCCACTTCCACGCCTAAATCACCACGCGCAACCATGATTGCATCGGCTTCACGAATGATTTCATTTAAATTTTCAATCGCCTCAGAGCGCTCAATTTTAGCGATAATTGGCGTTTTAGAGCCGCCATATTCTCTAATCAAAGCACGTGTAAATTGAATATCAGCAGCATCTTTCACAAAAGATAAGCTGATGTAGTCAACACCTGCGGCTAATGCCGTGCGCAAATCATGCTGATCTTTTTCAGTCAGCGCACGTGCTGCAAGTCCACCCCCTTTACGGTTAAGCCCTTTTAAATTGCTTAACGAGCCACCTTCGATAACAATGCAATGTATTTTACTACCCGAAATCGTGTGTACTTCAAGTTCAATGAGACCATCGTTAATTAATAAATGATCCCCTACGTGGATTTCGGACGCCAAATTGGGGTAGGCGACAGCAACTTCATGGATATCACCCAGAAACTCTGGATTTTGGCAATCAAGGGTAAACTGTTGTCCTTCTTTTAAGGTAATACTGCCTTCACGGAAACGGCCAATACGGATTTTAGGCCCTTGTAAATCGGCCATCACCGCAAGAGGTAAATTGAGCTCTGCAGCAATATCTCTGACTTGTTGAATGAGTGTTATTGCGGATTCATCAGCATGAGAAAAATTAATGCGAACAACATCCACTCCGGCAGTAAGCATTGCGCGCAATGTTGCTGCAGAATTACTCGCAGGTCCTAGAGTTGCTACTATTTTAGTTTGTCTTAACATCTTGAGCTCGCTCCTGCAAAATAGCCACAGCGGGTAATGTCTTACCTTCAAGACACTCAAGGAAAGCCCCACCTCCTGTGGAAATATAAGAAATTTGTTGGTTCAAATCATAGAGGTCAATCGCAGCCAAAGTATCACCTCCGCCAGCAATCGAAAATGCCTCACTTTGCGCAATCGCAAAAGCTAGTGCCCGTGTTCCGTATGCAAACTGCGGAAATTCAAATACGCCTACCGGCCCATTCCAAATAATTGTTTTTGCCTGCTCAATGATATCAGTATAGGCATTCACCGTCAGCGGGCCGATATCCATAATCATATCATCACGGGCCACATTCTGTAGTGATTTGTTGTAGGCAGGGCATTGTTCGCTAAAACTTTTCCCAACGACCACATCCGTAGGCAATATAATATGGCACCCTTTGTCAGCTGCCAATTCTAAAATGGCGCGTGCCTCCTCAAGCAGATGCTCCTCATATAGTGAATAGCCGATTTCATAACCCTGAGCCCTCAAAAAGGTATTTGCAATGCCGCCACCTGGAATCAAGAAATCAACTATTTGCACCATTTGCCGTAAGAGGCTTAATTTACTGGATACTTTGGCCCCACCCACAAGCGCGACTATAGGTTTTTGCGGTGCAGCTAGAGCTTTATCCAGAGCATTGAGTTCACGTACTAAGAGAGGACCCGCTACGACTTGTGGCGCAAACTGTGCCACACCATAAGTCGATGCCTGCGCACGATGTGCGGTACCAAATGCATCCATTACGAAGATATCACATAAGTTAGCTAGTTTTCTGGCTAAGACTTCATCATTCTTTTTTTCACCGAGATTAAAGCGCACATTTTCACAAACGACCAGCTCACCAGGTCTTATCGCTATTCCGTCAAGATAATCTTCAACAAAACGAACGGGGTACGATATGTGTTTGGCCAGATAATCAGCAATAGGTTGAAGTGAAAAGCGTGGCTCAAAGCGTCCTTCTTCCGGCCGCCCCAAATGCGATAGCACCATAACCGCAGCACCCGCATCGAGTGCTGCTTTTATTGTGGGTAGCGCTGCTTGTAACCGCTGATCGCTGGTAATGATTCCATCTTTGATCGGTACATTTAAATCTTCACGAATGAGTACGCGTTTTCCGGCAAGTTGTATCTCATTCATTTGTTTTAATTTCATTTTTTTATTCTCCGCTTCACTTACACCGCATCATCTGTTGTGCCGTATCCAGCATGCGATTGGAGAAGCCCCATTCATTGTCATACCATGCAACCACTTTAACTAATTTACCAAACACCTTGGTTTGGGTCGTATCAAAAGTTGAAGAGGCGGGATTATGATTGAAGTCCGAAGAAACGAGTGGCTCCTCGTTTATGTGCAAAATATCACTGCGTGCTTGACGCATAATGTTATTTACTTCGTCCACGGTGGTTTCACGTGAAGCCGTAAATGTAAAGTCAATGACCGAGACATTCACGACTGGGACGCGCATCGCGAAACCATCTAGTTTTCCCGCAAGTTCAGGCAGCACTAAACCTACAGCTGCCGCTGCTCCGGTTTTTGTCGGAATGATATTTTGTGCAGCCGCCCGCGCGCGATGTAAATCTTTGTGCGCACCATCGAGTAACATTTGATCACTGGTGTAGGCATGAACGGTATTCAGTAAACCGGTTTCAACGCCAATGGCTTCATGAAGCGCTTTGACTACAGGAGCTAAGCAGTTCGTTGTGCAGGAGGCGTTTGATACAATCTTATCGGAGGCTTTTAATACGTTATGGTTGACGCCGTAGACCACAGTTGCATCAACGTTGGTTCCTGGTGCAGAAATTAAAACTTTCTTTGCCCCGGCATGGAGATGCTGCTGTGCTTGCTTACCATCGGTAAATAAACCCGTGCATTCAAACACCATATCGATGTCTAAATCTGCCCAGGGTAAATTTTCCGGATTGCGTTCAGCGAATATTTTGATGGGATTTCCATCAATGACCAGTGTATCGTTTTCTACATGAACTTCTGCAGGAAAACGGCCATGAGTGGAATCGTAACGGGTTAAATGTGCACACACATTGATTCCGGATAAATCATTAATAGCCACTATGTTAAAGTCATTTTGTTTTTTGTTTTCGATAATTGCTCGTAAAATACAACGACCAATGCGTCCATAGCCGTTAATTGCAACACGTATTGTCATTCTACTTCTCCAAATCAGTTCATGCCTAAAGGCATCATTAAGAGTTATTTTTAATTATTTTATTGGTGATATTCACGATCTCAGAAACGGTAATACCGAAATACTCATAAGCCTGAGCTGCCGGGGCAGATACTCCAAATTGGTCCAGCCCAATAACCGCACCTTCAAGGCCGACAAATTGGTACCAATAAGCCGTACTTGCTGCTTCAATGGCCACGCGAACCGACACACCGGGAGGCAGGACGTTATCACGATAGCTACGCTCTTGCATGAGAAATAGCTCGGCACAAGGCATGGAAACCACTCTGATTTTTAAGCCTTGTTGTTGCAAAATCTCCGCAGCTTTTTCTGCAAGCTGTACCTCCGAGCCGGTTGCAATGAGAATGGCATCGGGATTTTGTTCCCTCCCAGATAAAATATAGCCTCCTTTAGCAACAAGAGCACTGTCTGCAACTTCATGAGGCAAGGCGGGTAGATTTTGTCGTGATAAAAGTAACGCGCTCGGCCCACAATGTCGTTCTAATGCTTGCTTCCAGGCGACTGCTGTTTCAAATAAATCGGCGGGGCGCCAAACCTGCATTCCAGGTGTCATCCGCAGCATCGCTGCATGTTCTACCGGTTGATGAGTCGGTCCATCCTCACCTAAACCAATTGAATCATGGGTTAATACATAAATAACTCGTTGCTGCATTAACGCGCTCAGGCGGATAGCATTGCGTGCATAATCGGCAAAAACCAAAAATGTTCCGCCGTAAGGAATAAAACCCCCATGTACCGCCAGGCCATTCATAATGGCGACCATACCAAATTCGCGTACACCGTAGTTAATATAATTACCAGAAAAATTCTCTGCAGTAATTGCGCGGCTACCACTCCAGTCAGTATTATTCGAACCGGTTAGATCAGCTGAGCCGCCAAGCATCTCAGGCAAAAAGGGTGCAAAATATTCAATACATTGCTGGGATGCTTTACGAGTAGCGACCGCCTTATCGCTTATGCGGCATTGCTCCAAAAAATCTTGACAGATTTCAGACCAATCATCCGGCAAACCACCGTTAATACGTCTTAAAAATTGGGCATGCTCCTCAGGAAACTGTTGTTGATAATGATTAAGCTTTTCGAGCCAACACTGCTCTTCTTCTTGTCCACGGGCTTTATGATCCCAGCCTTGATAAATCGTATCCGGTATTGAGAAGGGCTGGTGTGGCCAATTGAAATATTCACGGACCTGGGCAATGTTTGCCGCACCCAGAGGAGCCCCATGGGATTTTTCGCTTCCGGCTACGGCTGAGCCTAAACCGATGGTCGTTTTGCATAAGATCAGCGTGGGCTGCTGGGTATTCGCTTGCGCCTCACGCAAAGCATGTTCAATTGCATCATGGTTATGACCGTCAACATTTTCAATTACTTGCCAATGGTAGGCTTTAAAGCGTTCAGCAGTATTATCGGTAAACCAATTCTCAACGTGGCCATCAATAGAAATCCCATTATCATCATAAAAAACAATGAGCTTACCTAATTTAAGTGTGCCTGCAAGTGAGCATACTTCATGTGAAATACCCTCCATTAAACAACCATCGCCCACAAAGGCATAAGTATGATGATTCACTAAGTCGAGCTGTTCTTTGTTAAATTGATTCGCAAGAATGCGTTCAGCCAAAGCCATGCCAACGGCATTCGCTAATCCCTGGCCCAGCGGCCCTGTGGTTGTCTCAACTCCTGGCGTATGACCATACTCGGGATGACCCGGAGTTTTTGAGTGGAGCTGACGGAAATTTTTTAGTTCATCTAACGACAAAGCATAACCGCTAAGGTGCAGCAATGCATATAAAAGCATAGAGCCATGTCCATTCGAAAGAACAAATCGGTCGCGGTCGAACCAATAGGGGTTTTGCGGATTAAATTTTAAAAATTTATGCCAAAGTACCGTTGCAATATCAGCCATTCCTAAAGGCATACCAGGATGGCCAGACTGTGCTTGTTCCACTGCATCGATGCTTAAGATGCGAAGAGCAGTTGCTAATTCGTTTAATCGATTCATGTGTCTATCTAGGCTAAATACAGGATAGCTATTGTCGCTCAGAAGCCTGGAATCGGCAAGAAATCAATGTCATCTCGTTGGAAATACCCCCTGCGCAAGACGCTTCTTGTTTGTGCTAAAATTATACATAACGGAACGAGTCAAGGAACGATAATGCCTAAAACTAAACGTAATGAAGGAATCAATACTGCTGAGGAAGCACCTATTTTTCTTAATCAGAATCAATTCGTAGATAAACTCAACAGCACCCGCGCAAATAAACCTTTTTATTTAGTAGTGCTGGTAGACGACACGGAGGAGTTAGCGAAAAGTCTTTATCGGCGGCTTAGTCAAGATACATGCCGTACCGTGGCTGCGATTAAGTGGGAAACATTTGAGGAAATCAAAGAAGAAGAGTTGAATTTTCCCGATAATGTCACTTTGTATCTAACCGCACACGGGAACATAAATTGCATGGGTGAATTTACCGGTGAGGCTTTAGGAAGAGAGATTCTCCCTTTTTTAGAAAGAAATGAGGAAATTGGTGATGTGAAATTAGCGTCCTGCCACTCAGGAGAAAAAATCGATCTTACTCAGGTTCATAACCAGAATATTAAAGAACGACTACAGGCTGCTAAATTTGATAAGTCCATGGCCGAGAAAGTAAGTGCTGAGCTGGGCGAGCATCCTGTTAATGTGCATGGTTATATCGGAGCGCACTCAGAGCATCGTAAAAATCGTGAAAATCATTCCTTTGTTGATGTCGGCAAGCAGACCCTGCGCGCCAGTGAAGCCCGGGTTACTTTTCGTGAAGGTGAAAAAATCAGAGAGCCTTTTCCTGCATTAAAACAACAGAATAAAATGGAGTTTCAAGATAGTGAAACGGGTGAAGAAACACAATTTAAACTGGGTTATTGAGATATACGTTATATCTTATAACGATTTGTTTGTTTATTAATAAAATTGCTATCAGGAGTTGATAAACGTATAAAATTTGCGTTATAAGGGTGATTGCTTCAATTTAAGGTATGTGTATGTTACTACTAAATATATACTAATTGTATTTATTTGAAGATATTTGATGACTTCCTGCATACCCTTAAATGTAAACGCTAAAAGTGTATAGGATAACATGAGCCCTGTTTTAAAACGTTTATATAGTCAATATCTGCACCAAGTGACAAAAAGCATTCCTCCGGTTGGGAATATTGCTTTGTACCGTCGGTTGGTTGCCGATCATATGCTTTTAAATACTGAATATAGCTTACTTGGACAACAAATCAGGGCACAACTTTTAGCGCAGCACACTACGAACCCGCAACGCGTTTTAAATCATATTAAAGCGGCTATCTATTTAGGACAGATTCTTGAATTAATCTATTCTGGGTATTTAAACGTACCGCGTGAGGTAATCCGATTGCAGCGTCAACGTTTACTTTATGCTGAAATTTTGCATGAGTTAAACGTTGAGTTGCATCTTGACAAAATCGAACAGGATGAAACTAATTTAAG
>Ga0209960_1001706_pt1 | contig 26534 bp, 21 predicted proteins | sample ThiBiot_500_plan_2_FD_183947 | JGI IMG/M metagenome (GOLD analysis project Ga0209960, IMG submission 183947) | Wastewater bioreactor microbial communities from Cape Town, South Africa - Thiocy_expt_500_plan (SPAdes) | ecosystem: Engineered > Bioreactor > Thiocyanate-remediating >...
CATCCGCAGCATTTCCTCCACCGTGAGTTCCTGTTCCGCAAGTAGAGTCGGATGTTAATTTTTCCGATGAAGAATTAGTTAGGTTTGTTCTTAAATCATTTCCCGTTCCTAAGCTTGAAAAAGTTTTTGCCGATGTCATTGTAAAAGCTCCTAATGCAATTGCGCCTACTAAAATTGATTTTGTTTTCATTTTGATGAATTTTAAAATTATTAAATGATATTTTTATATTAATACCAGTTCAGATTTTAAAATCACCCATTAAATTGCAATAAAATAAAATTTGTTTACAAATTATTGATAATCAGATGTAAAAAATTATTTTTCGATGTTCTTTTCTCTATATCTTTTAATTTGTTGCATGCATTTGTACTTCTGGTTGCTTAAGTTATGTTTCGTTGCATAGTTGTATTTTTTCTGAATTTCATCCAGAGTGGCAGACTTTAGAAATAATTCTTCTATAAGTTCTTTGCAATGATCCGTGATCTCTAGAAAAAAGGCATCTATTTTTTCCTTTTCAGATTTTTCCTTTTCGATATCATCGGATATTTCTTCAAAAAAATCACTTTGGTTTATATGCTCCCAATTCACAATGGTCTTTACACGTCTTAATTTTTTTAGCCAAAGGTTTTTGCATATAGCAAAAATGTAAGTTTTAAGCGAAGCAGATAACTGAAAATTATCCTGACTAAGCTTTTCCAACAATACAATCAGTGCATCTTGATAGAGATCTTCTGCATCAGATGATGTTCCGTTGTTTTGCTTTACATACCAGATTATATCATCTAGATAAGCATAATATTCTGCACCAAATATTTCAGTTTTTTTCATATGGGGTCATTTATGTTTTAGCTTTTGAAGTTTTAAAACAATTTACTAATTTATTAAAAAATATACTATATTAATGCTTTAAAAATGTAATTTTTTAATAAGTCGTGAGAATTAGTCAATGTTTATATAAGTTTTGATTCATAAAAACCGATTCTTTACATTTGTACTATGAAAAATCTCTCCATTCTCTTCATCCTCATTTCTGCTTTTGCTCAATCTCAGATGCTTACACCTTATGAAAAAGGCAATGGCAACCAAACCACAACTTTTGATGAGATGCGAAAATTCTATCAGGAATTATCAAAACAATATCCATCTATCAGCTACGAAACTAAAGGTGAAGATGACAACGGCGCTCCGATTGATATTGTGATGTTTAATTATTCAGGTAAAAGTTTTGAAGAAGCGAGAAAAGGAAAGTCAGTGTTATTTATCAATAACGGCATTCATCCAGGCGAGCCAGACGGAATTGATGCAACGATGATGTTGATGAGAGATTTAGCAACCGGAAAAGTCAAAGCACCGAAGAATGTTATTTTCGTGGCAATTGCAAGTTACAACGTCAGCGGAATGATGAACCGCGGAAGTTTTTCCAGAGCCAATCAAAATGGTCCGGAAGAATATGGTTTCCGTGGCAATGCTCGAAATTATGATTTGAACCGGGATTTCATCAAGACAGATTCAAAAAATTCCAGAAGTTTCCAGCAGATTTTTCAATGGCTAAAGCCTGATGTTTTTATTGATAATCACGTCAGCAACGGTGCAGATTATCAATACACTTTCACATATATTTCTACGAACAAAGAACGTTTGGGTAATATTCTCGGCAATTATTTCAATGACGAGATGCAGAAAACGCTTCTGAAAAATATGGAGAAAAAAGGCGTGATTTCCGTTCCTTATGTCAACATCCACGGCGATGTTCCGGACGGCGGTTTTCCCGCTTTTGTGGATTCTCCGAGATATGCGACGGGTTACACGACTTTGTTCAATGTCATCGGGACGGTTGTGGAAACGCATATGCTGAAACCATACAAAGACCGTGTGAAAGTCACTTACGATTATATGGTTGACAATCTGAATTATATCGATGAAAATTATAAAACCATTCAACAGAAAAGAACTGAAAATCTGAAACAATACAAAGTCGGAAATCGATACGCTTTGGCTTGGAAACTTGATTCTACAAAATATGAAACTATCAATTTCAAAGGTTTTGAAGCCAAATATAAACCAAGTGATGTTTCCGGAAAGAACAGACTTTGGTATGACAGAAATTCCAGATTTTCAAAGCCTGTCAAGTTTTATAACACTTACGTTCCGGCAAAAGAAATCACGATTCCAAAATATTACGTCATTCCTCAATCCGAATGGAAAATCATCGATTTGCTGAAACTCAACCAAATCAAAATGACGCCGATAAAAAAGGATTCTACAATTACAGTGGAACAATACCGAATCAAAGATTTCAAAACCATTCCGAATCCTTATGAAGGTCATTATCTGCATTACGACACATTTGTGACCAAAGAATCCGGAAAAACCAAATTCCGAGCCGGCGATTTTCTCGTTCCGCTCAATCAGGAAGGCGTGAAATTTCTGTTAGAAACTTTGGAGCCAGAAGCGGTGGATTCTTACTTCAACTGGAATTTATTTGACGCAATTTTGGGTCAGAAAGAATATTACTCGGCTTATGTTTTCGAAGATACAGCGAGCAAACTTCTGAAAGACAACAAAGCTTTGAAAACCGCCTTTGAAATGGAAAAAGCGAATAATCCTAAGTTTGCTGATGATGGACAAGCGCAGTTAGATTGGGTTTATAAGCATTCAGACTATTACGAGAAAACGCTCCGGCTTTATCCGGTTTTTAGGGTTAATTAAAATTTGGGCAGCTTAATTCGCCTTCCGCTCCCAATCTTTTTTGCAGAAGTTTTTATTTTAAATAGAACTTGAAGCCAAGCAAAAAAGGATTTCCGCTCAAGTCGGGCTGCGGATTCAAAATAGAATAACAGCCAACATAGAAATACAATTTTGTCATTCCGTAGGAATCTAGACATATTTTGTAGAGAATGTTCTGGGTTAAAAAAAATCTATGAAATGAATTCAATGTTTCTTTCTGGATTTCAATAACTCCCAATTATTTGCAGATAATATTATTAAATAATTAGTTTTGTAATCCAATTTTGAAAAATGTAATTTGTGATTATCTACTAATAGAATCATCAAAATCATATATGAAATAGAATCATATAAAATTACATGTTCAATGTTTTTTTTAGTTTTTGAACTTATTATTCCTGTGAGATTATGAACAAGAGATTCCGATAAATCTAAGTCTTTATAATTCTTTAAAGGTATATGACTATTTAACATTAAATTGAAAAAGTTAGAATGTATATGCTGAGAAGTATCATCATAGTATTCATCTCTCATTTTTAAATATTCATCCCATAATTCCTTATCAATATTATTCTTTGGAAGTTTTTTAATTTCTTGGATAATTTTATTAGATTTTTTCTTGATGCTATCAAATTTTAAAGTCTGATAATTTTTAGATGAATGATTTACATTGTTTTCTTTTTTGAAAAAATTGTAAAATTCCTCATCTCCAAGAATGCTGATGCAAAGTTCAGTTAATTCAATCGTATTTCTAAATAATACTTTACCTTGGTAGTCTTTACAATTTAAAAATAAATCTTTTAAGGAAATGTAATTATTGGATATTACCGTAAAAATCATCCAAAAATGATTAATAACATTATATGAATATTCACTTGTAGAATAATCCTTTTCTGCTTTTTCAGAAACTTGGAAATATTCACGTAATGATAAAATCAATTGAGTGTTTTTGTTAATTATGAAATCAAAATATTCAGCTTCAAAGTTCAAATCTGTTCTTAAGTCATTATTTAATAATTTAACAGAACCTATAAGCTCTTTATAGTTATTAGTGTCATTTTGAAACTGCTCATAAGAATACTTAAATGGATATCTTCCTACGTTGATTTCATTCTGGATTTTTTCTTTAATAATATCTGATAATTGCTTCATATACACTATTATTGCTCTTTTCAAATCTACGAAATTTCCAATCAGAACATAACCTTCCCAGCCTTTCCAATTGCCATTAACCAAAAACTTCCTATTTTTGGTAAAATTATTAAGAAACCCCTTTCAGAGTTCAAAACTCTGAAAGGGTTGATAAAAATGAATCTATGAAAAAACTGAAATTCTCTCTATTCTCAATTCTTTTTTCTCTCATCTTGTCGGCGCAGCAAACTCCATATTATCAGCAATATGCCAAATATAAAATGGATATTGATGTGGATGCTGCGAACTTTACTTACCAAGGGAAACAGACTTTAGATTACAGAAATAATTCGCCGGACGAGCTGAAAGTCGCTTATTTACATTTGTATTGGAACGCTTTCAAACCGGGTTCTATGATGGATCAGCGTGTGCAGTCTCAGGGTGTGAATGCTGATGGAAGATTGGCAAAAAGAGTCGGTAATACTATAGTTTCCAGATTGTCCGAGATTCCAAAGAATGAAGAAGGCGCACAAAATATCCGTTGGATAAAGCAGAACGGAAAAGATTTGAAATTCGAGATTCAGGGAACTGTGATGAAAGTTTTTCTTGCTGAAACAATCAAACCAAATTCTTCCACGACTTTCACAATGGAATGGGATGCCAATATCCCGATGCAAATCCGAAGAGCCGGAAGAAACAACCGAGAAGGTGTCGATATGACAATGACGCAATGGTACCCAAAAATTGCTGAATATGATTATGATGGTTGGGCAGCGTTTGATTATGTGGGAAGAGAATTTCACGCGCCGTTTTCTGATTATGAAGTGAATATCAAAATCGATAAAGATTATGTCATCGGAGCTGGAGGAAATCTTGAAAACCCAACAGAAGTAAAAGGTTATGACAGCAATGCCACTATAAAAGAAGATATTTCTAACAAAGTAACTTGGAAATGGACAGCGAAAAATATCCTTGATTTTGCTTGGGCGGCTGACAGAGATTATTCGGTAGAGAGTTTTCCAATTTTGGATGGACCAAAAGTATATTTGGTTTATCAGAAATCTGAGAAGACAAAATATTGGTCAGAAATGAAACCATATATCACAAAATATTACCAATTGATGAATGCGACTTTTGGACGTTACAAATGGCCAAGTTACTCATTCATTCAAGGTGGTGATGGCGGAATGGAATACGGAATGTGTACTATGATTTTGGGAGAAGCAAATTCGGTAGAAGGTCTTTCTGGATTGATGTTTCACGAAGGTGCGCATTCTTGGTTTCAGCAGATGTTAGCAACTAACGAAAGTGTAAGACCTTGGATGGATGAAGGTTTCACGCAATATGCAGAAGATTTTGTATCTTATAGATTATTCCCGCCAAAGGAATCTCAGCCAAATCCATTTGTTGGAGCAATCAAGGCTTATGTTAATTTTACAAAATCGGGGAAAGAAGAACCTGCAGTTTGGTTGGGTGACCATCACGATAACGGAACAGCTTATACTTATGCTAGTTATATCAAAGGTGAAACGTTTTTGGTTGAATTAGGATACATAGTTGGAGAAGAAAATCTGAACAAGATTATGCTCAAATATTATGACGAATGGGCAATGAAACATCCGACAGAAAGAGATTTCATTCATATTGCGCAATTGGTTTCAGGAATGGATTTGAAGTGGTTCCAGCATTATTGGATTAACACGACAAAAACTATCGATTATGGCATCAAGAATGTGAAATATGACCCACAATCAACAACAATCACTTTAGTGAATAAAGGTGGTGTTCCAATGCCGATTGATTTCAGTATTTTGACAAAAGATAAAAAAGTCATCAACTATAATATTCCACTAAACCTGACAAGAGTTTGGAAAACCAAGGATATTTACGGTAATATCCAGACCCTGCCTTTTTGGGCTTGGACTCAGCAGGAATATAGTTTTACGATTCCTTACACCAAAGCACAATTGTCTGCAATGGGAATCGATTTCAGTCAAAGATTGGCGGATGTGAATCCTGAAGATAATTATCTGGAAGTAAAATAAGAGATAGGATTGAAGGCAAAAGAATCGGTGAATCTTAAACGAGGCAAAAAGCGTGGATGTCGAGGGAAAAAGACTCGCCGATGAAGCAAAAAGGCTCGTCATCCAGTCAAAAAGGGTAGTTTTTGATCCAAAAAGGCTTGTCGTTGATGCAATAAGGGTGGTTTTCCAGTGTAAAAGGCTCAACGAAGAAGCAAAAATACTGGTTGTTGAGTATAGAAGACTCGTTTTCCTTATGGATAGGCCAATTCTTGAAATTAGTATATTAAAAAAGTAAGTAATGAACTCCATTGTAATCAATATAGGAAATACAAATATCCGTTTCGGACTGTTTGATGATGATAATTGTGACATCTCCTGGGTCATCAATACCAAACCATACAAAACCACCGACGAATTATTTGTTCAGGTTCTAATGCTTTATCAGACCTATAAAATCGAGGTTGATAAAATTGATAAGGTCATTATCGGTTCCGTAGTTCCACAATTGACGAAGGTAGTAGCGAGTGCCATTAAGAAAATTCATAATAAAATCCCTGTGATTGTGGATAGGAACACAGCGTCCGGTGTCATCCCGAAATCCAAACAAATGGGAACGGACATTTATGCCAATTTGGTTGCGGCGCACAATCTGTATCCGAGTCAGAAAAAAATTATTCTGGATTTTGGAACAGCGCTCACAGCAAGTTGTCTGGCTGAGAATGGAGAAACACTAGGCGTCATCATTGCTCCGGGAATTGTGACCTCATTGAACAGTTTAATACAAGGAACTGCACAATTGCCAGAAATCGAATTGGTAAAACCAAAATCGGTTTTAGGACTAGACACCATCAGCTGTATGCAAAGTGGAATGGTTTACGGTTTCCTTGGAATGGTGGAAGGCTTTATAGATAGAATTAATGATGAGGTCAATGATAATTGTTTCGTCATCGCAACCGGTGGCGTGAGCCACGTTTATAAACCATTGACAGACAAAATCAATATTGCTGACCGACTACATACTTTGAAAGGATTATATTTTCTTGGGAAGGATTTATAAGCTATCTTCTATTCTTGAAAAAATCTTTTATGATTGCAGAGCATTCGTTTTCCAGAATACCTGTCACGATTTCCGTTTTTGGATGAAGGGATAAACCTTTGTTGATAAAACCTCTCTGCTCATCTCTTGCGCCAATCACCACTTTTGTGATCTGTGACCAAGCTAATGCTCCGGAACACATGACACAAGGTTCTAAAGTTACATACAAGGTACAGTTCTGAAGATATTTCCCTCCAAGAAAATTAGCAGCAGAGGTTATGGCCTGCATTTCTGCGTGGGCCGTAACGTCGTTCAGGGTTTCGGTGAGATTGTGGGATTTTGCAATGATTCTGTCATTGGATACTATGATGCAGCCAATCGGTACTTCATCTTTTTCCATTGCTTTTTCGGCTTCCTGCAAAGCCATTTTCATAAAATAGTCGTGGGTGAACATTAGAAAGGTGTTTGCTCAGACTTGGTCATATCAGCAATGCTTGTGTCCAAAATAGGCAGCATATTATCACGGACATTGATCAAAAGCTTTCTGATACTACAAGTGGCTTCATCTGTGCAATCATCACACTTTTCGTAAAAATTAAGAGAAGCGCACGGTAGCATTGCTACGGGTCCGTCTACAATGCGAATAACATCAAGGATTTTGATTTCTGACGGGCTTTTCATAAAAGTGTAACCGCCTTCGGCACCACGTTCGCTTTTGAGGATTTTGTTTTGCTTCAGTTCCCTCAGTATCTGTTCCAGGAATTTCAAAGGAATACGTTCGCTCTCTGAAATTTTTTTCGCGGAAAATAAGGAAGCATTGTCCTTGCGGTTAAGGAACAGTAAGGTTTTGATGGCGTATTTGACTCTTTTTGAAAGCATTGGTTGATCTTACGGATGTAAAAATAATCAAAAAATTATATTTCGGAAATAATATCCATACTCAATAAAAAAACCGTTCTTACAAAGAACGGCTTTTATGGTAATATTTTATTCTAATTATGGAAAAGTAACTCCAGAATAAGAATTCGGGCTAATCATAGGAAGATTAGATTTGTATTTAGAATTAATTGCTTTCAGAAACTCATTAGCAACAATAGCATATCCACGTCCTGTAAGGTGTACACCATCCAGAGAGAAAGCACCGCCGGTCACGAATTTTGCGGAATAGCGCACGCCATCCCATTGGATTCCTGATGCAGAGTTGAGTTCTGTCATTTTTGCGTTCGCATCTACGAAAGCAAGTCCATATGCAGAAGCAAGAGTAGCAATCTGTGAATTATAAGCGTCTATGGCAGTCTTTACATTAGCCGCTTCATCTTTGGTCAATGATAGTTGATCTCCGATAGGATAAGAAGCTCCATAAACAAACTCAGAGGTGTCTGTAGCTGGTTGCCCTGTTACTACATCGATACCAAGAAGGCTTGAGGCAGGAAGTAATATCAAATCATCTATAGTTGACTGTCTTACCTGTCCAAATGCATTTCCTATCATAGCGGCTTTAGTTGGAGGGACACCAGAAGCAGTTAACACAGCAGTAAGTTGTGCAGACAAATTAGTAAGTTTGTTATCAACTATTAGTACTGGATTTTGGCCTGCTGTTACTAGATTCAGTCTTGATCCTGCTCCTAAGTAAGTAAGTGCATTTTTCATAGGTTGATAAAGACCTGTATTTAGCGCTTGTGCCTTAGCTGCAGTCAGAGGAATCGCATTGTAAGGTACGGTTGTAAAATAAGGAATAGAAGTAACATAAGGTATATTGGCTATGATTCCTTTTGTGGCTCCAGATGCTTTAAGCGTTTCCAAAACGGTTTTGATAGAACCGGCTACAACCTGCGGACTTGATATATCATTGGATTTATAAGTGGTTGGATCTACACTTGTCTGTACTGTTGCAGCAACATATGTATTTACATCGTTTACTTTTACAGTATTAGTTCCACCGTTAGTGGCATAGCTCAGAACATCATTATTACCAATCCAAATTGAAAAAAATGTCGGCTTCTGAGCGGCAGCATCAGCAGCAACTGTGGATGTATTGCTTGTTGAAAATCTCACATAATAAGGATTTGCTGTTCCTGTAAGAATTCCACTTGCATTTCCGTATCCTGGAGCAATTAAATGAAATGATTTTGCTCCGGGAACACCCATGTTATTGATAGTGCCGGTTATTTTTTTTGTAACATCAGTTGTAGGAGTAGCTGCAACATTTTTAAGAACAGGGAGACCGTTTGAGAAACCTGATATGTATAATTTTGTCCCCAAAATTACTGTGGTTCCAAAAACCATTCCTCCGTTGTTATCTGCCATTAGAGGTTGAACAAATTCGCCTCCACCTGCAAGTTTCATTTGTCCTGCAATTAGATTTGGGTATGATTCTTTTTGCCCATCTATGTAAAGTGCATTATCCCTGTATCCTGATGTCAAAGAGTTTCCTAATGCAATATACTTAGAAAAGTTAGCCTCGCCGGAAGTCACCACTACATCTTCTGTGCTGTTTTCAAAATCATTCTGACAGCTAACCGTGAAAAGCAAAGCTGCTGCTATTGTTGATATATATAATTTTTTCATAATAGATTCAATTTTTAAAATGCATTGTAAGATAATCCAAGTCCGAAATAGAACACTTTAGCTTTTGCTTGTCCGGCAAAGCTTATGTTAGGATTGTTGAACGTTCTGCTTTTCGGCATTGCATATGCACCTGAAAGATCAACACCTAATCTGTTGAACTTTAAACCAATACCTCCTGTAATTACGTAGTTGTCAAAAGAAGGTGTTTCGGGGATGAAGTTTTTGTCATCATAAGGAGATTGGTCAAAATACCAACCCAATCTACCAAAAATCATATCGTTAAATGCATATTGTGTTCCTACACGCACAGTGGATGTGTTTTTAAAGTTTTTTGGCGAAACCAGAACTGTTGGATCATTCGGCTGGTTTCCTGCCGCTACTTTGTCAAAATCAAGCGTCAGCTTGCTGTATCTTTCCCATCCATGGTAGTTATAATCTGCAGAGACTAGCCATTTTGGTGTTATTTTATAAGTCACCCCTAGCGTATATTCATCAACCAAAGGAAGTGTAGCTTTAAAATTATCCGTACCACCATTAAAATTTGGTAATAACGAACTTGGAACCATAAACGTGGCTTTTCCTTCTTTAGCTTTCATATCTACAGGAGAACGGTAAGCGATACTTACATCCCATTTATTATCAGGCTGGAAATAGAAACCAAATCCAAAACCATGGCCTGTAGCAGTATCATCCAAAAGATTAAGCTGTCCGTTGTATTGTGTCAAAGCCTTTGTCCAGTCTACTTTTCCTTTTGCGTAGATATAGCTGGCTCCAAATGATACCCAAGGTGCTAACTTTACAGAAACCATTGGTTGGAAAAAGAAACTTTTAAGTTCCAGTTTCTGAACAATTTCTTTGCCTTCCCAGTCGCTTGGCCATTCTATAGTGCTTCCGAAAGGTGTGGAAAAACTAAAACCAAGGGAAAGATTATCCAAAACTTTGTAAGCTACTGCAGCATAGATCGGTGTCCCTAGCGGATTATCCGTCTCGGTCTGTTGAAGAGTGCTTGTATTTTGATAAGTAATCTTATTGGATACTCCAAATCCACCTGCTGCAACACTTAATTTCGAAGGAATAAAGGATATACCTGCCGGATTGAAGAACGCAACACTTGCATCTTCAGCGTGGGCGCTTGTATGAGCCATTGCAAGCTGCTTAACGCCCTGAAGAGATACCCGGAATCCTCCTGCGTATGCCATTACACCGGCAGCTAATGCCGTGGTTATTAAAATTTTTCTCATATAATTATTATTAATGTTCCAAATTTATAATTATTTTAATAACAATTATAAAATTTATTAAAAAAAGTTAAACATTGCTATTCGTAGAATAATTGTTTGATTTGATGATTTGTTTAAGTTGTTGATAATCTTTTGTTTATTGTTTGATTTTGAAAAAAAACTAATTTAGTTTAGCTTTAAACGATCTATTGTAAACCCTGTTAAAATGATGCTTTTGATTTTGGTTTATATTTAACGAATTTTTAATTTTAGTAATTAATTGTCAATATTAACCAAGTATTAATTTAAAATTAATAAAAAAATATTTTTAAAAAATATAATCATCAGGCTTAAATAAAAATTATATTAACTTTGCAATCAGACATAAAAAATAACATATGAGTTGTGGATGCAAAACATCCGGCGATTCTTCCCATTCTTGCGGCACAAAAAGCGCAAATGGTTGTAGTAGTGTAGATACCTGTGGTAATAGTTATAAATTAAGTGTTTTTGACTGGCTTTCCGATGTTAATCCATCCGGATCAAAAAGCTCTGAATATGTAGAAGTTCGTTTTAAAAACGATCGTAAATTATATTATAAAAATGTCAACAACCTGCCTTTACATATTGGTAGCATCATTGCTGTAGAATCGAGTCCGGGTCATGATATAGGGGTAATAAGTCTTGCAGGCGAACTGGTAAAAATCCAGATGAAAAAGAAAAACGTCTCCGAAGATAATATACTCAAGGTTTATAGACTTGCCAATCAGAAAGATATAGAAACCTGGCAGGAACTTAGAAAAAAAGAAAATAATATCAAGATTGATGCGCGTAAGATCGCTTATGGCCTCAATCTGGAAATGAAGATCACCGATGTTGAATATCAGGGTGATGGTTCCAAAATAACATTTTATTATACAGCCGATAATCGTGTAGATTTTCGTCAGCTGATAAAAGAATATGCCGGAACTTTCCGTACAAAGATTGATATGAAACAGATCGGATTCCGCCAGGAATCTGCAAAAGTCGGTGGAATTGGATCCTGTGGAAGAGAATTGTGCTGCTCAACCTGGTTGACAGATTTCCGTTCTGTGAATACCAATGCTGCGAGGTATCAGCAACTAAGTATCAATCCTCAGAAACTGGCTGGACAATGTGGTAAACTGAAATGTTGTCTTAATTACGAACTGGACAGTTACCTGGATGTTTTGAAAGATTTCCCTTCGTCAAATACTGTTCTGAATACCGAAAAAGGAAAAGCCTTCTGTATCAAAATCGATGTTTTCAAAAAGAAAATGTGGTTTGCATACGTTGAAAACTCAATGGCTTGGTACGATCTGGATATTTTTGAAGTAAAGAAACTGGTTTCATTAAACAAGAAAGGTGAAAAAACACCAGCTTTAGAGGAACTTAGGGTAGTTGAAAATCCATTGGTAACGTCTGACCTTATTCAGGAAAACAGTGTAGACCGTTTCGAGAAAAAGAACAGAAAACCGAGACCGAATAACAGAGATAGAAATTCCAAAAATCAAGACAACAGAAATCCAAGACAAAACGAGGAACGAAGTCAAAACGAGAACAGGAATTCCAAACCTCAGGATAATAGAAATCCGAATCAAAAAGAAAACAGAAACCGCTCTTCTGAACAAAGATCTGCAGAAAACAGAAATACTTCTAAACAAAAACCTGCAGAAAACCAGAATTCGAATCAAAATCAAAATTCGAATCAACAACAGGAAAATAAAAACCATAAAAAACCGTTCAAGAAAGCGAAAAAGAAAACGCCACCTAAAAATGAAGGTAATGCTTAGAATATTTGCTAACCTTGTTTTATTGCTGTCACTTTTTTCTTGTCAAAATAGTGATGATAAAATCCTGACAAAGGATATTGATAGCAAATGGAATAAAAAGGATGTTCAGAAATTTGATTTTGATGTAACCGATGCACAGAATCAAAAAAATATTATTTTTATAGTGAGAAATAATAATGATTATCCTTACAGTAATCTCAGGCTGATTGCAAGTATAGAACATAATAAAAAGACGATCTCGACCGATACGCTCAATTATGTCCTGGCAAAACCGAATGGCGAATGGATTGGATCTGGTTTTGGTGACACAAAGGAGATTTTATTTCAATACAAATTGAATTACAAATTTCCTCAGAATGGAAATTATTCTGTAAAAGTCGTGCAGGCAATGAGACAAAATATACTGCCGGGAATCGAAGATCTTGGCGTAAAAATTCAAAATATAAAGCCTTAATTGATATTAATGGAAAATAAAAAATCTGAAAATAAAACTTTCCCTTTACCAGAGAAGAAAAAGTCCAAACCTTCCATAAAAAAATGGATCAAATTTGTTTGGATAGGATTTTTTGCAGTTGTGTTGGGGATTTCCGCATTGTTTTTTGCCGTTTCTCAAGGTTTTGTAGGCGATATGCCTGATGTAAAAGAGCTTGAAAATCCTGATATTTACGTAGCATCGGAGATCTATTCTTCGGATAACGTTTTGTTAGGGAAATTCGAGAAGGAAAAGACAAAACCTGTTACATACAAACAACTTCCGCCGTTTTTGGTTTATGCGCTTCAGGCTAAAGAAGATGAACGTTTTAAGGAACATTCCGGAATTGATCTCAAATCAATTCTTAGAGCCATTAGATTTGGTGGTGAAAGAGGAGGTGGTTCTACTATTACACAACAGTTAGCAAAATTATTGTTTACAGGAAATGCTTCACAGAATAAAATCGAAAGGGCATTCCAGAAACTGAAAGAGTGGTGTGTTGCGGTGAGTTTGGAAAAACGATATACGAAAGAAGAGATTGTCGCTTTGTACTTCAACAAAATGGATTTCCTTTTCAATGCAAAAGGAATTGAAATGGCTTCTAGAGTTTACTTCAATAAGTCTACAAGCCAGCTGACATTACCGGAAGCTGCGACTTTTGTAGCGATGTTGGAAGCACCGAGAAGAAATAATCCTTACAGAAACCCGGAAAGAGCAAAAACAAGGAGAGACGTTGTTTTAAAACAAATGCTGGATACTGGTTACATTGATAATGCAACTTACGAAAAAGCGGTCGCAACCCCTGTCGTTGTTGACTTCCATGAGATCAAAACGGTAGAAGAAGGTTATTCAGCTTATTATAAATATTACCTCAGAAAAGAAATCCAGCAGTACCTGGATGCTTATGAAAAAGAAACAGGAAAGGAACTGAATCTTTATAAGAATGGACTCAAGATTTACGTAACACTTGACTCCAGAATGCAAAGATATGCAGAAGAAGCCATCAAGGAACATTTGATCGATCTGCAAAGAAGTTTTGATGGAGAGATGAAACGGAATCCCAACCGGCCATATTATAATCTTACAAAAACACAGATCAATGATCTGATGATGGCAGCAGTTAAGCGAACGGGACGCTATAAGCAACTCAAAGCCGAAGGTATGCCAGAGGATTCTATCATGATGGAGTTTCATGAACCTGTAAAAATGACAAGATTTACATGGCAGGGAGAAGAAGAAGTGGAAATGTCACCGTGGGATTCTATCCGTTATCATAAGCAGATCGCACAGGCAGGATTGATGTCTATGGAACCAGCAACAGGAGATATCAAAGCTTGGGTTGGAGGTATCAACTGGCAACATTTCCAATACGATCATGTCAAACAAGGAAAAAGACAGGTTGGGTCCACATTTAAGCCATTTGTGTATGCAACGGCAATTATGCATCTTGGTATGACACCTTGTTCTACCGTTTCGAATGCAAGTTTTAATAAAGGGAATTATCACGTTCCCGGAAGAGGTGGGATGTTAACTTTGAAAGATGCTTTGGCGCATTCCCAAAACCCGGTGGCTTTACGACTTGCAGAAATGGCAGGAACTCAAAATGTAATTCAGTTAGCAAGAGATCTTGGTGTTACTGATCATATAGATACATATCTGCCAATGGCTTTAGGAACTTCTGATATCACTATATATGAGATGTTGGGAGCTTACAGCACATTTGCGAATTTTGGAAATTACACAAAACCCGAAATGATCTGGAGGATAGAAGATGCTAACGGACGGGTTATTAAGGAAGTGAAACCTGTGGTGAAGGAAGTGATGAATGAGATGTATGCTTACACGATGATTGACTTGATGAAAGGTGTTGCAGAGTTTGGTACAGCCTCTGGAGAATTGAGAAGAAGAGGCATTCCGGCCAATGTAGAAATTGCAGGTAAAACGGGAACCACACAGAAAAACTCAGATGGTTGGTTTATGGGAATTGTTCCGAAACTGGCAACCGGCGTTTGGGTAGGCTGGGAAGACCGGGCGACACATTTCTGGAGTACAGGAGAAGGGCAGGGTGCTAAAATGGGGCTTCCGATTTGGGCCATCTATATGAAGAAAGTTTTTGCTGATAAGGCATTGAATATATCGCCCGATGAAAAATTCATCAAACCTGCCAATTGGACAGGAAGTTGTTCGGATCTTAATAATCTGAGAAACGGATACGGAGACGATGGCGGATTACAAACCATTGACGAGCTCAAAAATCCGGTAAAGGAAGTTCCTGACAAACCGGTGAAAAAAGAAGATCATTCTAATGAAGCTATTAATTCTTCGGATGATATAGATTTTAATAAATAAAATGTTCCCGTCCGAATGCGAGACGGGATTTTTAATTATGAATACAAAAAACATTACCCATAATTTCACAGAACAATTTCCCGGCGATTTTTCAGGGAATCTGATGCAGAGACAAACACCTGACTTTTTGTTTTGTACTGTAAAACCTGCAGATTTTCACCAAACTGAATTAATTGATTTTAACGAAGAATTATCAATCGAGATTGGTTTAGGAAATTTAGAAAATGATAAAGATTTCCTGGTCGCGCAAAATCTTCCTAACAATATCGAAACTTATGCAACGGCTTATGCAGGACATCAGTTCGGAAACTGGGCAGGACAATTAGGTGACGGAAGAGCGATTTATGCCGGCGAAATTTTCAATCAGGGAAAGCAAACCGAAATCCAATGGAAAGGCGCAGGCGCAACACCTTATTCCAGACATGCAGATGGAAGAGCAGTTCTGCGTTCTTCGATTCGGGAATATCTGATGAGCGAAGCAATGTTCCATCTTGGTATTCCTACAACAAGAGCTTTGAGTCTTTCGAAAACAGGAGAAGATGTCATCCGCGATATTCAATATTCCGGGAATCCGCAGAAAGAACAAGGTGCAATTGTTGTAAGAACGGCTGAGTCTTTTCTGAGATTTGGGCATTTTGAATTGTTATCAGCCAGAAATCAAGCGGATTTATTAAAACAATTGGCTGATTATACGATTGAGAATTTTTACAAGGAAATTAATTCAGAAAATAATCCCAATAAGTACATTGATTGCTTTCAGGCTATTTGCGACAGAACGTTGAAAATGATAATCGATTGGTATCGTGTGGGTTTTGTTCATGGTGTGATGAATACTGATAATATGTCGATTCTAGGATTAACAATCGATTACGGCCCTTATTCTATGATGGACGGTTACGATTTGGAGTTCACGCCAAACACAACAGATTTACCCGGAAAACGATATGCTTTTGGAAAACAAGGGCAGATTTCGCATTGGAACTTGGCTGCTCTAGCCAACGCTGTTTTTCCTTTGATTAATGATTCAGAAGTTTTGGAAAAAATCCTGGACAATTACGGAAAACAATTCTGGACAGAACATGATAAAATGTTAGCCAAAAAATTTGGATTTGATGAGGTTTTGCCAGAAGATGAAAGATTCTTCACAGAATGGCAACAGCTGATGCAGGATTTGAATTTCGATTATACTTTATTTTTTCAAAGCCTTGAAAAGCCTTCTTCAGAAATTAAAACCGATGGTTTTTCTGATTCTTTTTACCGTCACCTGAGTGAAAACGAAATGACCAGGCTTTCTAATTTCATCAGAAAATATCAAGAACGAAAACGTAAAAATAAAATCTCAGAAACAGAATCTTTAGCAATGATGTCAAAGGAAAATCCAAAATTTATTCTAAGAAATTATCTGTTATTCGAAGCTATTCAGGATGCTGAAAATGGAGATTATAAAATGTTTTTCAAACTGAAAGAAGCTTTGCAAAACCCTTATGAAAACCGCTTTCCCGAGTTCAATCAAAAACGTCCTTCGAAATATGATAATCAAACTGGCTGTAGTCAATTGTCTTGTAGCTCTTGATCTATATTTTGTATAAATATTTTGATAATTCTCAAAAAACCCTTTCAGAGTTTCAAACTCTGAAAGGGTTTTCTCTATTTTTGCAAAAATATTCCAAAATTGAAAATCCTGAATAAAATTCTATCCATCCTGAAAATCATTTTTCCGTCAACCAAAACAGAATTACTGATTTTCTTATTTTTTGTGATTCTTTATGGCGCAAACGCATGGTTCATTGCAGAAAATTTCAGAATTGTTTATGATGACAGAATCCCCTGGGATGGTTATTTCAGTTTTGATAACAGGGCGATTATCCAGACTGGCGGCGGTTTTGAGAGACATCCCTTGTCCAATTATTTTTTTGATTGTATCCGGGATTTTGCGTTATGGATTTCCGGAAACAGGTATGACTCAGTTTTCAGGCTTGTTTTGTCATTGTTTTCAACTGTTGTAATTTCTTTGGCTAATGTCCAGATATTTAAATACCTGAGTAATATTATCCGGCTTCCACTGAAAATCACTTTGTTAATTATAGCTTTCTACGGCTTGTTTGTTACGAATATTCTTTTGTCTTTTACACCGGAAACTTACACTTACACCTTATTATTTCTTTCGATTTTCAATTATTATTCGGCAAAGAAAATTAATGAAGAAAAGCCGATGTCTTTCGGAGCAACTATTTTCGGTTCTGTTTTCATCGGTGGGCTGACGATTACGAATATTGTTAAAGTTTATATCCCATTTTTGTTTGAGAAAAAAATCTTCTGGAACTGGAAAAAAATCGGAATAGCTTTGGCGAAAATTGTGGCTTCGGCTGTTGTTTTCGCATTTCTTTTTATGTTGAGACTGAATTTTAATTTCCAAAATTTCCTCAATAAAACCGAAGAACAGTACGACAAATTCTCTCAGCCAAAAGTAACGCCGCTTTGGGATATGATTTATTCCTGGTTTTTTGGCGGGAATATATTGTTTCCGAGTTTGGTTATCAGAGATTATCACAACAAAAATGGTTTTGAATACAAAGCATTGTTTATGGATGTTTATAGTTCTGTTGTTCCTTATGTCTTCGTCGGATTGATTGTGTTGATGATGATTTGGAGTGTTTTCAAGAATTATAAAAACAAACTGGTTTGGATTCTTGTGATTACATTTTTATTTGATGTGTTGGTTCACTGTATTTTGAAATTCGGGCTTCATACATCTTATATTTATGGTGGGCATTTTGTTTTTGTTTACCCACTTTTGATAGGTTGGTTATTTTATAGCTACCGGGATAAAAGTTTTGCTGTAAGCTTATTTTACGGCTTACTTCTGATAATTACGGTTTATCTTGGAATTAATAATTTTTACAGAATGTCAGAATTCTATCAGTTTATTGAAACTTATTATAAATAAAAAAATCCTGCAATTTGCAGGATTTTATTTCTATTTGGCTTCTACGCAAAAAACAGCGTAAGGAATGACTGTTGCCGAGGGATAGACTTTTTTGACATTTTTAAGATCATCAGCTGCACTTTGTTTCGAAAAGTAGCTTCCGGCTAATATTTTATAATTTGGCCTCAATGAAGCATCCGTTTCTACTTTCAAGCTTCTAAAATTACTCCTGAACTCAGCTCCTATTTTTCTTGCCTCTTCGTTGCTTTTAACAACTACAACCTGGATTTTGTAACCCATGATTTTTGGGTTTTTTCTACAGATTTCTGCAGTTGTGAGTTCTCTGCTCGGAACCAGAATTTTTGTTGGCGTTTTTACAGGAGCGTCCGTAGAACGGTTGCAATTGCCCTCGATTTTTTCCAGAGCATCATTGATACGTTCATCCAAAGCAAAAGAAAGTTCGGTTCCCGATAAAGTATCTTTTTTTACAACGTATTGAGCGTCAATTTTGTAAAAACAAAATAACGTTGAGATTATGAAAAGCTTGAGCAGATTGTTCATTTAAAAATTATTTTCAGCAAATTTAAAATAAATTAGACGAAACACAAATGCTGTTATTTAGAACTATTACAAATTAAAAAGAAATGAGAAAATCCATACAAATTGCTCTTCTTAATTTTTGTTAAAGTGCTATTTTTGCGGAATTGAATGTAAACTCAATAAATTTTACTAACCCAAGATTATATAAATGATTAGTTGGAGAAAGCATTACAAAAAGGGTCTGATAGCAATTAGTTTATTGTTGTCAACCGGCGCTTCAGTTTATGCACAAGGCGATCCAAAAAAAGGACAAGACTTGTTTAAGGCAAATTGTACCGCTTGTCACGCATTGGACAAAAAAGTTGTTGGGCCTGCTTTGGGCGGCATTGTTGATAAACTTAAAAAAGAGCAGAATCTTGATACAGATTGGCTTCACAAGTGGATCACTAATAATGAAAAACTCAGAGCATCAGGCGACAAGTATGCCAACCAAGTGTATGAAGAAAATGGAAAGGTTGCAATGCAGGTCTTCGAAGGTAAGCTTTCGGATGCTGATATTGATGATATCCTGGCATACACAAGTAATCCTCCGGCTGAAGAACCGGCTGCTGATAAGGCTGGTGAAACTGCCGTTGATAGTACTGCATCCATTGAAGCTGCAAAAGCGCAACAGCTAAATTCTAAAATCATGATTGCTGCTTTGATTGCGATCGCAGGTTTATTGTTCTGGCTGTTACTGAAGATTCGTCAACTAGTAAAAATTCAGCAATCGCCAGAGTTGTCAGAGCTTGATTCCACAAGAATTACCTCTTTCTCCGCATTGTACGAAAAATACAGTTTTGTAGGAAAAGGTATTGTCGGATTACTGGCATTATTTGCTGCATATGGCGTTTGGAACTGGTTGATGTGGATTGGGGTTTATAAAGGATACGCTCCGGAACAACCGATCTACTTCTCTCACAAGATCCACGCAGGGGAAAATAAAATCGACTGTCAGCTTTGCCACTCAGGGGCTAAGTATGGAAAAGTTTCAGAGATCCCTTCTCTTAACGTTTGTATGAACTGCCACAGATCTATCTCTGAATATAAAGGTAAATATATCGAACCAGGGAAAGACAGAGAGTTCTATACTTCACAAATCAAAACTTTGTATGCTCACGTAGGTTGGGATGAGTCTAAGCAGGCTTACACTGGCAAAACAGAACCTGTTGAATGGACAAGAATCCATAACATGCCAGATTTTGTATATTTCAATCACTCTCAACACGTTATAGCTGGTGAGCAGGCAATTATCAACTCTTTCAATGCTAAGCAGAAAGATGCTGCTAACAAAATAGATGTTGTTTGTAAAGCTTGTCACGGAAAAATTGATACAATGAATGTTGTTCAAATGGCTAACAACTTCACCATGGGATGGTGTATAGAATGTCACAGAACTACAGAAGTAGATATGAACAATGGTTACAATAAAGAATACTTCAAAAATCTGCATGATAAGTTGAAAAAACAATATGGTGAAGGTGCTAAAATTACCGTAGATGCGATTGGAGGTCTTGAGTGTGGTAAATGTCATTATTAATAACAAAAATTAGAAGTATAAATGGCTTCAAATAAAATACAATTCAGAAGTATTCACGAACTAAAAGATCCGACTTTGAATGCAAAGTTGGCTGCTAAAGAGTTTCAGAATGAAATTCCGGTTGAAGATTTCTTAGATAATTCTGAGAATAATTCAGGAACTTCTCGTAGAGATTTTCTTAAATTATTGGGATTTTCTACAGCTGCAGTAACTTTGGCAGCATGTGAGGCTCCGGTTATCAAAACAATTCCTTATGTGGTTAAACCGCATGATATCATTCCGGGGATTCCTAATTTCTATGCATCTTCTTATTTTGATGGTTTCGACTTTGCAAGTGTTTTAGTAAAAACAAGAGAAGGTCGTCCAATCAGAATCGATGCTAATCCTGCGGCTGGTTCTCTTGGTACAACCAATGCAAGAGCTCAGGCAAGTGTTCTTTCTCTTTACGATAATGATAAAGTGAAGAAGCCTGCTTTGAACGGAGAAGAGCAGGAAGATTTTAACAAAGTCGATGATTTCATCCTGAAAGGTTTGACAGAATCTCAGGCTGCCGGTAAAAAGATTGTTGTATTATCTCATTCTTTTCCTAGCCCGACTTTCAAAAAATTATTCGGAGATTTCAAAACAAAATATCCTTCAGCTGAACTAGTAACTTATGATGCTTTTCCTTATGCAGCGGCATTAGATGCTGCTCAGGAAGTTTTCGGACAAAGAGCATTGCCGGTTTACGACCTTAGCACTTCTCAGTTAGTTGTTTCTTTCAATGCAGATTTTTTAGGAGATTTTAATGCTTCTAGCTTAGAAGTTTCTTATGCTGCTGCGAGAAAACCGGGAGAAAATATGTTGAGACATATTCAGGTTGAATCCAATATGAGTCTGACTGGAGCTAATGCCGATTCTAGATACAGATTGAAGCCAAGTTCAGTTTTCAAAACTTTAGTAGAAGTTTATAATGGACTGAATGGCGGAACTTCTGATAAACTTGCATCAGAAATCGTAAAAGAGCTACAGGCAAAAGGAAGCAATGCAGTTGTTTTTGCAGACGGATCTAAAGCGGCTTATGTTTTAGCCCATTTGATTAATCAAAAATTAGGATCTAAAGCTTTTACTGGTAAAGCTAATTTCCTTAAAGAATATGACAACGCAAGATTCAATGAATTTGTTTCTTGGCTGAATGGCGGACAGGTTGGTGTTCTTATTACGAACAATATCAATCCGATTTATTCTCATGCAAAAGGACAGGCTTTAAAATCTGCGATCGAAAAAGTACCTTATTCTGTTGCAATCACAGATAAGAAAAACGAATTATATAAAGCTTCTAAGGCAGTTATTCCTTTCGCACATTGGCTAGAATCCTGGGGAGATATCACTCCGGAAACTGGAGCTTACTCATTGATGCAGCCTACTATCCAGAAGATCTATACTTCGAGACAAGTTGAGGAATCTTTATTGGTTTGGATCAATGGTAAAAACAACCCGGCTAATAATTATTATAATTATCTTAAAGCTAATGCTTTAACGCTAAATGGAGGGCTTTCTTTCAACAAAAACCTTTATAACGGCTTCACTGCTGGAGGTCTGTCTACAGGATTAGCTTACTCAGGTGGAAATGCTGCTCAGGCTGTTGCTGAATTATCAGCTTTCAAACCCGCTCAATTAGAATTACAACTCTATACAAAACCATCTATTGGTGACGGAACACAATCTAACAACCCTTGGTTGATGGAACTTCCGGATCCAATCTCAAGATTATCTTGGGATAATTACTTGACAATCTCCCCAAAAGATGCAAAATCTTTAGGCCTTGAGAATAAGCTTAATGCAAGAATGCAGTTGGATGGTGATACAGTGAACTTAACTGTAAATGGTGTTACACTGAAGGATGTTCCGGTATTTATACAGCCAGGACAAGCTGAAGGCTCGTTGGGATTAGCGCTTGGTTATGGTAAAAAGGATTCCGGAAAAGTGGCAGAAACAGGGGTTAATGCTTATCCATTATTTGATGGTTACAATACAGTTCTTACCAACGTAAAAATTGAAAAGTCAGGAGAAGATTATGAATTTGCAGGAATGCAGCTTCAGAATACCTTGATGGGACGTTATGAGATCGCTAAAGAAGTAAGTTTGGATGATTTCATTAATAAACCAGTTGACGAATGGAACAAACCATTGGCTATGCACACGATTGGAGGCGAACTTCCAATTGGAAAAGTGGATCTTTGGGATGCTTATGATGATACAGATGGTCCTCACTTCAATTTATCAGTGGATCTTAACTCTTGTACAGGATGTGGCGCGTGCGTTATTGCTTGCCAGGCTGAAAACAATGTTCCAGTTGTAGGAAAAGAAGAGGTCAGAATGTCGAGAGATATGTATTGGTTAAGAATTGACCGTTACTATTCTACGGAACAAAAAGTTGAAGTTTACGAAGGTCTTAAAGAGGGAATGGCAGTTCCTGAACTTTACGGAAGTAACCTTTTGGGTATTGAGGGTGCATTGGAAAATGCGGCTGAGAATCCGGATGTTATTTTCCAACCAGTAATGTGTCAACACTGTAATCACGCTCCTTGTGAAACAGTTTGCCCGGTTGCTGCAACATCTCATGGTAAGCAAGGTCAGAATCAAATGGCTTATAACAGATGTATTGGTACAAGATATTGTGCGAACAACTGTCCATATAAAGTAAGAAGGTTCAACTGGTTCAATTATGCATTGAATGACAGATTCGATTTCAATATGAATAATGATCTTGGTAGAATGGTTCTTAACCCGGATGTTGTAACAAGAACAAGAGGGGTAATGGAAAAATGTTCTATGTGTATCCAATTGACTCAGAACGTTATTCTGGAAGCTAAGAAAGAAGGCAGAAGAGTTCAGGATGGAGAATTCCAGGTGGCTTGTGCTAATGCTTGTTCTACAGGCTCACTGAAATTCGGAGATATGAATGATGTTAATTCGGAAGTTCGTAGCTTGTTCAGCAGTAATAGAAAATATACGTTGTTAGAAGAAATTGGTACAAAACCAAATGTATTCTACCATACTAAAATCAGAAACAGAAAAGAAAGTTTAAATAATAAATAGGTAAAAAATGTCAGGACATTACGAAGCTCCGATAAGGGAACCTTTAATTATTGGTCACAAGACTTATCACGATATTACAGAAGATATCGCAAGACCTATCGAAGAACGTGCAGGTAAACTATGGTGGGCATCTTTGTATGCAGCCTTGATTCTGTTCGTTTACGGATTTGGTTGTATCGCTTACACTATTGGGACCGGAATCGGTGCGTGGGGACTTAACAGAACTATCAACTGGGGTTGGGATATCACCAACTTCGTATGGTGGGTAGGTATCGGTCACGCAGGAACACTAATCTCGGCGGTACTATTATTATTTAGACAAAGATGGAGAATGTCTGTTAACCGTTCTGCAGAGGCGATGACGATCTTCGCTGTTTGTCAGGCGGCTATATTCCCGGTAATTCACATGGGTAGAGTTTGGGTTGGATACTGGGTTTTCCCTTTACCAAACCAATTTGGTACACTTTGGACCAACTTCAACTCGCCGTTACTTTGGGATGTATTTGCAATCTCAACTTATTTCTCGGTATCAGTTGTATTCTGGTTTATGGGATTGATTCCTGATTTTGCAATGATCAGAGACAGAGCAAAAACGCCTTTCAATAAAAAGATTTATACGCTCCTTGCTTTTGGATGGGGAGGAAAAGCAAAACACTGGCAAAGATTCGAAGAATTGTCTTTGGTGTTAGCAGGTTTAGCAACGCCACTTGTATTCTCGGTACACACCACGGTATCCTTTGACTTCGCGACATCGGTTATCAAAGGTTGGCACTCGACAATCTACCCACCATATTTTGTTGCCGGAGCGATCTTCTCAGGATTTGCAATGGTACAGACATTATTGTTAGTAGCAAGAAAAGTTTGTCACTTAGAAGATTATATCACAATGTACCATATCGAGATTATGAATATCGTAATCGTTGTAACAGGTGGTATGGTAACTGTAGCTTATGCAACCGAATATTTTATCGGCTGGTATTCAGGTTCTAGATTTGAAGATTTTACATATCTATCTCCTGGTGCTGCTGTTGGACCTTACTGGTGGGCATTCTGGGCATTGATTATCTGTAACCTGGTTGTACCGGCAGCGTTCTGGTTCAAAAAAGTTAGAACTAATATCTTCTGGACATTCATTATCGCATTGATCATTAACATCGGTATGTGGTTTGAACGTTTTGATATTATCGTTATCAACTTGTCAAGAGATTACTTACCGTCATCTTGGACAATGTTTAAGCCAACAGTAATTGACGTTGGTGTATATCTTGGAACAATTGGATTCTTCTCTGTATTATTCCTTTTATATGCAAGAACATTCCCTGTAATTGCGCAGGCTGAATTGAAGAGTATTTTGAAAATTTCCGGTGAAACTTATAAAGCAAAAGAAGGAGATGAGCACCACTAAGATTATATATGGACTTTACGGCGACGACGATGATCTAATGCACGGCGTTAAAGCCTTCAATGATAAAGGGATTAAGATAAACGAAGTTTATACGCCATTCCCGGTTCACGGACTAGATAAAGCTTTGGGCTTAAAAAAGACCAGGATTTCTGACGCAGCATTTATCTATGCCTGTTACGGAGTTACAATTGGGATCACACTGACATGGTATATAATGGATCATGACTGGCCACAGAATATTGGTGGTAAGCCTGCATTTGACTGGGCTCATAATATGCCAGCATTCGTAGACCCAATGTTTGAATTAATGGTATTCTGTTCTGCTCACCTTATGTCTTTGACTTTCTTGATAAGAAATAAAATGTATCCTGGTGCAAAACCTCAGAATCCAGATCCAAGAACTACGGATGACAAATTTATGATGGAGTTTGTGTCTGATGATGTTGAAACGATTAAACAACTGTTGATTGATACAGGTGTTGAAGAAATAACTGTTAAAGATGCCTAAGATGAAGAATAGTATATTAAAATTGACAGCAATCTTTGGTTTAACAACTGTTTTACTGAATTCTTGTGGCCCAAAAGATAATCCACCTTTGGTATATTTTCCGGATATGTATTTCCCCGTAGCTTATGATCCATTGATGAAAGCTAAGGATGCTTATTCTGATCATGAAAACGAAATTCCGGCTTTTGTTGCTCGTAATGGCGAAACTGGTTTGTCCCCTGTTGAAGGAACAGTTTCTCAAAATAAAGATGGAATCGTAAGTGAGGAAACATTACCTAAAAATGTTGATGAATACAACGCTGGATATGATGCTTCAAAATCAATTACAACTTCTCCACTGAAGCCTGAAAATCTTGAAAAAGATTTGGCCAGAGGGAAAGTATTGTTTGATCATACCTGTTCTGCTTGTCATGGTACAGGAGGAGATGGACAAGGCCCAATTGTACAAAGTGGTGCTTATTCCGGAGTTCCTAATTATGCTGATAGGGATATCACGATAGGATCTATCCATTATGTTCTAACAAATGGTAGAAATGCAATGGGATCTTATGCAGGACAATTGAATGTTGGAGATAGATGGAGAGTAGCTCTTTATGTTTATAATACATTCAAAGCACCGTCTCTTAAAACAGCTCCGGCAACAGCTGCTCCAGCTGCGACAGAAAAAACTTCTACTGCTCCAGCAGCAGCTGAAGCTAAAACCAATGCTAAATAAAAAAAGAAAAAAATGTATAGTTTTTCACCTAAATTAAGATTATATTCAATTATACTCATTGTTGTAGGAGTTGTTTTATTCGGTATTGGTTATGCGCTTAACCACGGATTGGATGATACTGCAATCTCTCATTGGATGGAGTCGGTTCATTCCAAAGGACATGAAGCACCTTCACATTCTAGTGAGTTAGTTGGTCCTCAGGATCATAATGCACACCTAGAACACGCTAAGCATCAGATTCACAATCAGCCTTTAGCAGCTATCCATACCTTTGCAGTATTTGCTTTTGGAATCAGCTGTTGTGCATTATTCTTTTACAGTATCCAACACGCGGCACACGCTGGCTGGTCTATTATTGTAACAAGAGTAATGGAGGCTATTGCATCATATATTCCTTACGGAGGTGCAATTTTGGTTATTATAATGTTACTTAATATTACC
>Ga0209960_1001717_pt1 | contig 26364 bp, 26 predicted proteins | sample ThiBiot_500_plan_2_FD_183947 | JGI IMG/M metagenome (GOLD analysis project Ga0209960, IMG submission 183947) | Wastewater bioreactor microbial communities from Cape Town, South Africa - Thiocy_expt_500_plan (SPAdes) | ecosystem: Engineered > Bioreactor > Thiocyanate-remediating >...
AAAAAAAAAAAAAAAAAAAAAAACATTTCAAATATAAATAACAAATCGACAAATGCTCATACCTCAATATCAACTAATGGTGGAGGAAGACTAAATTTGTTTATTTATTGATTGATATTAATTGATTGATTAAAGAAAAATCGAAAAAAAAAGGTACTCAGATAGCACATCTCCTAAAGAATGACTTCTTTTCACGATGATAAAATTCTATAATATTATTTGTTATTGATTAGTTCAATAAATAAAGAGTATAATTGTTATTGAAAGGGAATCTCTTGAAGCAATTCATAGATTGGGAGGAGGTTTTTCTGAAAGAGGAATGAAACTCAAACCAAACAATTCGAAACAATTGTTGTAATTAATTGTAAGTGTTACAATTTTAAAGTTTTAAATTTTTTTTTTTTTTTTTTTTTTTTTTTTTTTCTGTGGCTTTTGAAAATAAAAAACAGTAAAACATCAAAATATCAAAAATAACCAAACTAAACTAAACCAATTCTAATTTTTTTTTCAAAGTATACTATTCAACATTACTAAAAAATTATTCATCATCTTATTAAAATTATCAATTCTTTTTAAATTATCGATTCAAATTTTCAAACTTTTTTTTTGTTTATATTTCACAAAAAAAACTTTCCCATTCCTCTCCTCTTTCTCTTTTCCCCCCACCAATTCCACCATCATCATCTCAACAACCCAATCTCTTCAACAACTAATCTCTTTCATTGATTAATTGATCATCTCAATATTTGATAGAGTTGATTAAGTGATGTTTGGATTGAAAAGTAAAGAGAGTTGGGGAAAAAAAAGGCGCAAAAAAAGCAAACGGTCAACCTTCTTCATAACAAACAAAATATTATGAAAGTCTTTGATTTCCTTTCGACTTTCACTGATTGTCTCAAAATACGAATTTCTCAATGATGAATATGAAATTTTTTGCTTTTTTTATTGAAAGACTCACTCTCATTCAAATATGAAGATTAGTAAATACTCAGACACCAAAAACTTTGGCAATCATGAATTACTTTTCGTCATAAAGAAGAGAATCGATATTTTATAAAAAGGACCATTTGAGCTTTGATTTTTGATTCTCTTCTTTATTTAACTAATTAATAACAAATATGATAAGGCTTCTTTAATAAATTTGTCTTTGTCTTTTGAAAAAAAAAGAAAAAAAAGAAAAAATTAAAAAAATTTATTTCATATACAAAAAGGAAACATAATGATACAAATATAAATAATCGAACTTCAAGTCCTAAAAAATTAATTGAAAAAGATAGTGTTAGATTTTGAATTTTGTTTTTTTTTTAAAAAAGGAATTGAAAGAAAAGTCAAGAAAGAGAATCGATACCAATTTTACGTTAAGCCAAGCTCTTGTTTAAGTTGAGCTCTTGTTCCAATAGGATCTTGTTCAAAGAGATCAAACAATTGAACGATACTAAAACATCCATTTTTTCTCTTTATAAAAAACTCTTCAGTTTCCCAACTCTTCATTTCTGCTGTACATTGTTCAATTGCGATCTCCATTGCAGTTTCACCAAATTGAGTCTTTGAATTAAAATCAAACTCTCTCATAGCCAAAATTACCTTGACTACTTCATAATGTCCTCGATAACAAGCCCAAATTGGAGCTGTCCATCCTGTACTCTCTTCTGCACTAATCTCCAAATTATTATCCCCCAACATCAACTTCACAATCTCAACATGACCTTTATCACAAGCTAACGAAAATGGTGACCAACCATCACAATCTCCACAATTTACCAAAGTCCTCTGATCATTTAACAAAAGCTCAACAATCTCCAAATTCCCATTTCGACATGCATTCATAAGTGGTGTGAAATCCTTCTCATCTCTTCCATTAAGGTCCACTTTCTTTTTCCTCAATAATCTCTTGACTTCTATCACGTTCCCTTTCTGGCATGCAGCCACAAGTTTTTTGGTTGAAGAGAAAGAAAACATAAGGAGATTGAAGTTTTTTTTTAAAAAAAATCTAATTAACTTTCAAAGGAGAGTTAATTGAGAACTTGAAATATGAGATTGTTGTATTGAATTGGAGATTCTGAAGTGGAATTGATAAGCGTTTATCCTGTTTTTTTTTTTTTTTTTTTTTTTTTTTTTTGTTTTTTATAATTAAATTAATTAAAAAAATGGTCAAACAAAAAAAAAAAGCTGCTTCAATCTGCTGACCAACTTTCAATTGATTAGAACTTTTGAAGTATTGTTGAAGATCTTCAAATGAATGAAGTGAACTTAACTTCACTTTCATTTAAGTTACTCAATACCTCAATACCTCAAATGAGGTTCTAATCGGTTCCCCTTGAATTACAATAATTGGAGGTTCTGAATTGCAATAATTAAAAAGTTTCCTGTTTTTTTATTTTTTTATTTTATTTTTTTTTCTCAGCTTTGAAAAACTTTGATCACTTTCACTTCTGAATTGAATTTAAAATAAAAAAAAGAAGACTCTTGAAGAGAAGGAGCAACTCCAAATATTAAAATAGAGAATAGAGATTCAAACATAATTTGAAAGATGTCCCCTCTTTTTTGGAACTTATTGGAATTTACACTTTTCCAAAATAATGGGAAAGGAACAATACAATGATGAAGGAATTGGATGAAGAAACTCATTTATTAATATTATTCATCCTTGGCAGAACGGTTCTTTTTTTTTCTCTTCTTCTTTTTATATTCTTTTATATTTTCTTTCCATCAATTTAAATTAATTCAACTTTTTTCTTTTCTTTTTCTTTTCTTTTTTTATGAATAGGATATTTAAGCATCTCAAAATCAAATAAAATGAATTGGAGTTTAATTTCTTTATTCATTTTCTCTTTACTTTCAATCATTCAAGGTATTTTTTTTGCTACTTTTCCCTTTTTGCTTCTTTTTTTTATAAAAAAGATACTAACTATTAAATTGTAAATAGGAAAAGTTGAAGTTGAAAAGCTTGATGTCACCAATACCACAAAATTCCAATTCAATTTTGAATTGTTTCCAAAGAAATTAATTAATACTCATGTTGTTGAATACCATTTGAATCCAATATTAGCTGTCATTAATTCAAATCAAGAACAACAAATTGTTATTGGTTGGGTTGCAGACGAACAAGATGGAGATCTTGGTGGAGTCTTTGGTAGAATTGTTGATAGAAATAATTCGTTTGTGACCGATGAATTTCAAGTTAATACACTTTGGGAAGATGGTCAACATCATGCAACATTAACTTCTTTTAATCATGGTTCAAATTTCGCATTTTCTTGGACTCATCTATTCGAAGATTATGCTTACATTCATGGTCAACAATATAATTCTGAACCATTTGAGAGAAAAGGAACTGAATACCTTGTTCATAATGTCACCACCATGGAATCTCAAACTTGGAATAATGTTGCATCATTTCCTGATGGTGGATTCCTTGTTATTTGGCAAAGTTGGAATGGTCCTGATTTTCCAAATCGTCTATATTATGTTGCAGGAAGATTGTTCGATTCAAATGGTTTCTTCTTCTTCTTCTTCTTCTTCTTGCTTGATATTTTTGAGAAAAAGAAAATTAAATTTACTTTTTTTTTAATGTGTTAATATTAATTAAGTTTTTTGAATAAAAAACAAAATTTAATTAGGAAATTTTGATGGAGATGATTTGGTCTTTACCAATAGTGAGCATAAAGATGGTGAACCAGATGTTGCAATATTCTCAAATGGTGATATTCTTGTGACCTATCGTCGAGAACTTCCCAGTTCACTTACCCAAGAGATTTATCGAAAGTATAACAGAGATGGAACCCCAAAAAGTGAAGAAGTTATTTTTGCACAAGAGATTTCGCCTCGAACAACAGCAGGATGTGCAACATTTGGAGATGATACATTTGTTGTTGTTTCAAGTGCATACTTTTCATCAAAAAAAAATTATTTTTATAATTCAAGAGATGAATTATTTAGAATAATTGAGATGGATAAATATTCAGCAGTTCCAACATTTGCAACTTCACCAAATGGAAAAGTTTTAATTCATGTTGATTCAGAAATGATTTATTTATTTGATTCGAATGGAGATTTAATTGGATATCTTGATGATTATACTGAAGATGAAGTTGGAAGAGCTGCAGCTCAAGATGTTGTTTTCCTTGATGATGAAACTTTGTATATTTCTTGGGATTTGGAAAGATTTGATCCTGAGAACTCAAATGCTAGAGATATTTTTGGAAGATTCATCAAATTGTCTCAAATCAATTAAATTCAACCATTGTTTTCAAACTAAAATAAAATAAAATAAAATAAATGAAGGAATCGATTTTTAGTTGATTTTATATTATTTTATTTTATTCAAGTTTGATTCCAGCTTTGATTCCAATTTTATAGGGTTTTTGGTGTTTGATTTCGTGATTCAATTGAGAAAAGATGCAGCATCTTCTTGTTGTTGTCAGAGGAAAGAGTATTATTTTTGCACATTTTTTTAAAAAAAAAGCTTTAATTTCTTTTTGTTTAAGTTATTGTTGATTGAAAAAAATAAAGAGAATAGGATAGAATAAGAAGAATCAGAAAGTCTTTGCTTCTGTGTCTCTTTGGGCAACAATTTAATTGTCCTTTCTTCCTTTTCAACAAAAAAAAAATGGCGGAAGTTGTTATTGTTCACCCAATCTCTTTTTTCGTTCGGTTATTTTTTTATTGTGAAACAAAAAACAAAACAACTCAATCAAAACTCTAAAGAATGAAATCTTTTGTTTGTGGTTAATTTCTTTCTCTTCAAAAAAGTTTGTCTTTTGATTCAACTATATAATTATTATAATTATTAAAATTTAAAATCAAATAATAAGCTTTTTTCATTTTTTTTTTTTCGTTCAACAGTTCTTTGAAAAAAAAAAGGACTGATCAAACAAAAAAATACCTCTTTCACGTGATAAAACCCAAAAAAAGGTGGTCAAGAAAAATGAAAAAAAAGTATTTTTAAACTTCAATAGTTTTCGATTTTTATGAAATTTGCAACACTATAATAATATTAAAACTATTGTTCAGTGTTTTTGCACTTTTTGAAACCTTATTGTGACTCCTTGTGAATAAGTCCTTCAAAACAAAACAAAAAAACAAAAAGAAAAGAAGAAAAAAAATCTTGGAGACCTTATTATTTTGGCCATTTTTTTGATATTTTTTCCAAAGGAGAAAAGGAAAAAATTCCCTAAAAAGGAAAATCAAAATACAAAAGTTGATGCCCGATTATGGACAATCTGAAAATCCCCCGAAAAAAAAAAAAAACCTTTTTTTTTATTTTTTTATTTTTTATGCAATTCAACCCTCAAACAATCCATTATTATTAACACTTATTATTAAGGTGAGTTCTTCTCTCTTCTATTCTCTATTCTCTATGCTCTATGCTCTTTTATATTTCAATCAACTCTACCTCTTTAATAATATTCAATTGGAGTTATTTTAAATATTTTTTCTTTCTTTTTCTCAAATCCAAAACTCCTCCTTCTAACTCGAACTTTTAAAGTCAACCCTCGATCATTAATAATTATTTTTATATTCAAAGAATGAATGATTTTATAATTGTATTTAATTGTATTTGTTCACTTTAATATTCAATTGGAGTTATTTTGTAATTTTATTTTGTAATTATATTTTTGTTTGATTTGGTTTTCAAGTCAATGCTTAGTTCATTTGACTCCTGTTCAAAACACAAAACTCCTTCTCTAACTCTAACTTTATTCATTTTTTCATAACAACTTTTCAAATTCTCATTTAGAATAAATGATTCACAATTATATGTTTCTTATTTGATAGAAAAAATTCTTTATCTAACAGAATTGCTATATTTTTGGCTTATTTTCTTTTTTAACAGAAAAAGCAAAAAAACAAACCTTAATAACTAACTAACTAACTCACTCAAACCCTCCTAATTAACTTCTAACATTGTTAAGAATAATTTTATAATTGAAACTTAAAAATTGGTTTTAATATTGGCTTTAACTTGAAATTGCTCTATTTTGTTTTTGGGAGTTAAAATTCAAACTTTTGAATATTTTATAATTTTTTTTTTTTTTTCCCTCGAATTTTTCTCAAGACAAATTAATGAAAAATAACTAACTTTTCATAAATTATAATAATAAGAACATTATAATAATAAAATATTAACTTCTACTTATAAAAATTATAAAATTAAACTTTAAAGAAATGATACAAAATTGAAATTTTGATGAATTGTTAACAGTATTTTAGAAAGAGAGAGAATTGAAAAATTATAAAATATTTGTTTTATAAAATATCTCTCAAATGTTTTGCATTCAATATAATACTAATCTGTGTATTATTTTATAATTTCAATAATTGAGTCTTGTATTTTTATTTTTATGACATTGATTTCTTATTTATTATTACTCACAACTTGCTAAAAACAATTTACAAAAACAAATAACTTACTTTTGACCTTTCTTATTAAATTTATTCTATCCTTCAACCTAATAATTCAAACTTGAGTTATATCAAATTGATATCTTTCATCAATACGTTAAATCATGAACAGCAATAATCATTCAACATTATATTTTTATGAAAATGTGAAGATTGGCTTTGATTTGAATTCAAAAATTTAGAATTCTTCCCTGCAAAAAATTAATTTTGAATAACGATCAATATAAATTTATGAAATGAATGAATGAATGAATGAATTCATAAGTGTTAGAGTTTTCTAAAGTTTCAATTGTTATTTTATTATTTTTATAGAAGAATAAAAAGTTAAAAAATTACAAGTTATTCATTATTTGAATTTTAAAAAAATGTTTAAGAAAACAATGCATAACCATTTTTTAAAACATAACTAACAAATTCAAATTTTAAAATAATAATAGAATAGTTACCTAAATTGCTAAGAATTTGAAAGAAAGTAAGAAGAAATAGTTTTTTTTGAGAGAGTTTCAAGGAAAAAGAAGAAGAAGAAAGAAGTGAAAATTATTGTATATTATCTATTATAAAAAAACAATGAGTGTAGAGGAAACGCCGTATGAAAGAGTGACTCGTGAGAGAAGAGAAGAAAAAAGACCAAATACAATAGGACTTTATGATCTTGATAAATCAATTGGTGAAGGCAATTTTGCAAAAGTTAAACTTGCTACTCATTCAATAACTGGCTCAAAAGTTGCAATCAAAATTATTGATAAAGGAAAAGTAAAATTTCTTTCATCTTTCTTTGATATTTTACAGAAAAATCAAAAAAGAAAAAGAAATTAACTTTTTCAAAAAAAAAAGATCTCAAAGGCAGCAAATGAAAAATTAGTAAGAGAAGTTAGAATTCTTAAATCATTAAATCATCCTCATATTTGCAGATTATATGAAGTCATTGAAACACGTTTATTTTTATTCCTTTTTTATTTTATTTCTTCTAAAATCAAGGCTCAACAACAACTAATTTTCTTGTTCTTATGATCTAATTAGCATCTGAAATGTTTCTTATTATGGAATATGCTGAAGGAGGAGAACTTTTTGATTATTTAGTTGCACATGGAAGAATGAAAGAAAAAGATGCACGAAAACAATTTCGTCAAATTGTTTCTGCAATTCATTATTGTCACACAGAACATGTATTTATTTATTTATTCATTTATTTATTTTCCATTCTTAATTTTTCTTGAACTCAATTTCTTTTTTTTGAAAAAAAAAAGGTTATCCATAGGGATTTAAAGGCTGAGAATCTTCTCTTAGATTCTGAGTTAAATGCAAAAATTGCAGATTTTGGTTTTAGTAATAATTTTGATGAAGAGAGTCAATTAAATACATGGTGTGGATCTCCTCCTTATGCTGCACCTGAACTTTTTCAAGGAAAAGAAGTACTTTTATATTTCAATTTTATTTTTTGCCACTTTATTTTTCCTTTGTTATATTGAATATATTTAAAATGAAAAAAAAAAAAAAAAAAATAGTATACAGGACCAGAAATTGATGTTTGGTCATTAGGAGTTGTACTTTATGTCCTTGTTTGTGGGGCTCTTCCTTTTGATGGAAATACATTAGCTGCTTTACGTGCAAGAGTTTTAGCTGGAAAATTTAAAATTCCATTTTTTATGTCTGCCGATTGTGAACAATTAATTAAGAAAATGTTAGTAGTAGATCCTAAAAACAGAATTACTTTGGAAGGAGTTATTGTATTTTCTTCTTCTTCTTCTTCTTCTTTTTCTTATGACAATTTTTTCAATCCATTTTTTTTTTTTCATTTTTTAGAAAGATAAATGGTTCAATGAAGGCTTTCAACCATTGGATTCACCTGACAATGTAAAAATTTCAATATCCCCTGAACAACACGAGGCTATTCTCACTAAACTTCAAGGATTTGGATTAAATAGAGAGAAAGTTGAAAGTTCTCTAACAGCAAATCGTTCTTTTTCTTTTCTTTTCTTTTCTTTTTTTTTCTTTTTTTTAAAAAAATTGAAATTAATTTTTTTTTCTTCTTTACCTTCAACAATTAGATTTTGATCATATTACAGGTATGTATTATTTAATTGCAGATGAATTGTATACAAGAAAACCTTTGGAAGAGGTCTATTTCATTCATTTAAAATTTATTTTCTTTTTTAAAAATACAATTATATTGATTACTTTCTTTAATTAATTTAGACTCCAAGTCAACCCTCTGTTCACGTATTATTTATTTCTTTTTTATTTTTATCTCTTTTATTTCATTCTCTTTTATTTCATTCTCTTTTTTTTTAAAAAAAAAAAACAAATTAAAAAATCATCATATTAATTAGGTCATCAAATCAAAACCTTTCGTCCCAGAACAATCCCAACAACCACCACAACAACAAACTGGACTTCTTACACCAGAACCTAAAAAGAAAGTTAGAAGACATACTATTAATGCACAAGTTGAAGTTGATCAACTTAGAAAAGAAATATCTAAAAAACCATCATCAAAAACAGATCAAAATATGGAATCACCAAGCTCATCAAATTCAACTATTCTAGCAACAAATTCTTCTAGTTCCACAACTAATTCACCATCATCACCTATTCACCCTTCTATTGTCTCAATTAAAGATGACTTCCTTCAAAATAATTCAAATCCAATCCCAAAAAATGCAAAACAAAGGAGACAAAGAGCTTTATCTCTCTCATCCCCTCAAAAACCTCCAAATGCACCAGTTAGTCCAATAAATCAAAATCAAATTCAAAACCAAAACCAAAACCAAAACCAAAACCTTCCAAAAATTGTGACCACTAATTTAAATTTACCTCCAAATTCAACTTCATCTACTAGTCCAACTCGAGCTAATGGTCATCTTTTACCAGCAGGCTCTCCAACTGATAAAAAACCTAGCAAATTTGATAAACCAACTAGAAAAGTTTCATTTAAAGATAAACTTCGTAAGATTGTTGGAATGAATATTCCTGAAAGTCCTAATGTAGTAGAACCAAGAGTCTTGAGATTCCATTTCTCAGTTTCTACAACCTCTTCAAAAGATCCAAGGGAAATTGTATTAGAACTAGAAAGAGTCTTAGCTCTCTATTCCGTTCCTTATGAAAGAGATAAATATTTATTTTTATGCAGAAAAAATGATATCGCCTTTGAATTGGAGATTTGTAAATTACCCAGAATGTCTTTGGTTGGATTAAGGTTTTTTTTCCTTCTCTAAATTGATTTTTCAAACCAATAATTCTAATTTTTTTTTTTTTTAGATTTAAACGCTTAGCAGGAGATCAATGGGGTTATAAGAATTTATGTACTGAATTAATTTCAAAGACAAAGCTTTAAAATAAAATAAATAAATAAGTAAATCATTTAATTATAATTAATGTTTCGCCTTTAATTCAAATTTTTGGATATTTTAGAAATAATTAAGAATGTAATCTTTGAAATAATTAAAATACAAGAAAACAAGAAGTTCAGTTTCAATAAATTGAAATTTTATTATCAAATCCACAAACATACATATTTTGACTTGTTGAGTCAATCACAATACCAGCAGGGTTATTAACAGTAAATGAATCAATGAAGGTTCCTTGATAATCAAATATTTGAACTCTATTATTAATTTGATCACAAACCAAGATATTGTCATTTTGATCAGCACAGATTCCCCAAGGATTATTAAATTCTCCAGGTCCACTTCCTTTTGATCCAAATTTTGTTATAAACTGTCCTAATGCATTAAAAACTTGAATTCGATGATTTGTTAAATCACAAACATAAATGTTTCCTTTTGTACTTATTGCTATTCCTCTAGGATAAACAAATTGACCATTTCCGTTTCCATTTGATCCAAATTTTGTAAGGAAGACACCATCTGGATTGAAGACTTGAATTCGATGATTACTGTAATCACAAACATAAATGTTATCTTTAGAGTCAACACAAATTCCATTAGGATTATTAAATTGTCCATTTCCATTCCCATTTGATCCAAACTTTGAGATAAAAATTCCATCAGCACTAAAGATTTGAACTCGATTGTTTTGACCATCACAGACAAGGATGTTTCCTTTTGAATTCATAGTTACTCCACAAGGGTAATTAAATTGACCATTTCCACTACCATTTGATCCAAAAGTTGAGAGAAAGATTCCTTCAGAATTAAAAATTTGAATTCGATGATGACTAAAATCACAAACATAGACATTGCCTTTTGGACTGATAGTAATTCCATAAGGATTAGAGAACTGACCATTTCCATTTCCTTTTGAACCAAACTTTGAAATTGGATGAAGAATTCCATGATAGTTTCTTTGATTTGGGAGGACTTCAAGTTGAAAAGGTGAAGAAGAGATGTTGACTCCATCATATTCTACAGAGATTCGATATCGTCCTTTGTCATTAATTTTTAATCTTACTTGATAATTTCCATTACTTAAATCTTGAACATCTGATTCATAATTTGTTGATTCTCCTTCTATTTTAACTGTGAAATGTTTTACATTTCCTCCTTTATCCATTCTGAGTCCCTCTTTTGAATAACATTGGATTTCAAATTGATAATCTTCATTCTCATGAACTTTTTGTCTTTCATTTCTTGAAATCAATGTTTTGGAGGCAGAGATATCATTTGAAGTAATGATTCCAATTCGTGAGAGATTTAAATAGAGTAAATTTTCTTCTTTATCAAAAGATGAAAACTCAATACAAGGGTGATGTTTAGGATCAGTCTTCCATTTACAATTAGCTAAGTAATCTAATCTTGCACAATATTGCTTTTTCATTGTTAGTAATTGGACATCATTATTTGGTAAGGAGAGTGAGTTTTCAATCATTTTACAAGATCCAGAAATGCTCTCAACTGCAAATTTCAATTCTTCTCTTTGAAGTTCTAATTCCTTCTTCTTTGCTTTTCCTATACTCTCTAATTTATTTAAAAGCTCTTGTTCTTTTTCATCTACTTGGGCTCTAATCTTCTTGAAAAATTGATTGATTTGAGTTTGAGTAACAGTCGAGTTGATTTCAAGTTGTTTGATAATTTCTTTACATTTCTTGATAGCTTCCTTTAGTTCCTTCTCTTTTGGCTTCACCTTTTTTTTAATTTTCTTTTAATTATAGAGCCATGAGATGAGTTAAATGTTGAAAGAAAATAAAAATTTAAAATAAAAAAAAAATGAAACCTGATTAATTAATTCATTGATTGCTTGTTTTTCATTTGCAATGATATTTGACAAGATAATGACTTTATGAGAAGGATGTTGCTCAACACACAAAGAACAAATTGGAATCTTACATTCATCACAATACAATTTGACTTCTTCATCTTGATGAACATGACAAAAGTTTGGAGAAGTTGATTTAGTTATTGAAAGCGTTTGAGATCCATTCTCTGATTCTTGAATTGGTGAAACATGATGATTCTTTGACATTTTAAAGTTTCTATGAGATGTTGTACAATGATCACAAAGATACGCTTCACAATCAACACAATACGTAGTTGCTTCATTCTCACCATCCGAACAAAGGATTTTTTGAGAATCTAATTTCGACATCGAGGTTCTAATTGAATTATAAGCTCTTAAAGAACCAATAAGAAACAAATCAGTTGGTAAAGTTGATACTTGATCTGGTTGAATATGAATTGGTGTTCTACAAATGGGACATCCTAGTTTTGTGGTTGAGTGATTTCGTTCTATTAAGATCTCTAAACATTCGGCGCAGAAGGAGTGAAGACATTCAATGGTTTTTGGATTCCGAAAAACATCCTTACATAAGGAACATTCTAATTCTTTTGGAATTAATGATGACATTTCTTCTATTCTCTATTCTCTATTCTATTCTATTCTATAGATTCTATAATGTTGTATAAACTATTTTTTTTCATTATAATTTTTTTTTTTTGGGTTGAAATTTTTTGATTTTTTTTCTTTTCTTTTCAGGAACAAAAATATAACTAATAAAAATTGTGAAATTTCACTTAGAAATCAAACATTGTATAAAAGTAAAATTCGATATTTGAAATAAAAATTAAAAAATAATTGATGAAATAAACTCTTTTTTTTTTTTGTCATTTTCATTCATTTTGTTAAACACAAATTCGAATAAAATTAACAATAATAACTTGATAACATAAAAAAATTACATATATATGCTCATTATCATCTCTACTTCCAACTAAAACTAACAAAAACTACAACTTATGTACCTGATTAAAATATAAGAACTAAGAAAGTCAAAGTGTTACAATTCTCATCTTCGCACAACAAATTGAACCACAAAAACTCAACAAAACAACACAAAAAAACATATCAAAATGTAGAGCATCATCTCCTCTTTCAATCAAAACTAACAAAATCACAACATATACTATTGAAATCAACTACAAATAAGCAAATAAAAGTACCAATAAAACACAAAATGGTTTGAATTTAATCTGTTTTTTTTCTGATTTCGAACCTGTCCTTTTATCTATTGACTTCATGACGTCACTATTCCCACGATAGCCTGACAGCGTGAGAGATTTGTGATATGGAGTGCCGAAAAATAATAAACAAAATATTCAAAAATTCGGGAAATGATTGATATTTAATAATTAAAAAAACCAAAAAATTATAAAAAATCAATATAAAATAGAACATCTAAGCATTCATTCCTTGAAAGAAAACAGTTTGAATTTGAGAGTTAGTTGATTGTTTCAGATTTTTTGATTTATAGATTTTTTTTCTTAAAAATTGATGAAAATTTTTAGTGAAGAGAGAACAAAAAACAAATAAACCAATCGCACGTGTTTAGATAGCCAAAAACTCCTTGTTGCTAATAAATAATGTATCTTTTGCTTCTATTGAGATATACTTTGAAATTCATTTATCAAGTGAGTCTATAATATAATGAGAAAAGATTGAAGCTGAAACACTCCAAATCATGATCAAACTTTGAGAAATAAATAAATGATTCTTTGATTATATTTGAAAAAAGAAGAAGAAAAATGAAGATCTATTTAAATAAATAATCTAATTAAATTATACAATTTGGATTTTGAATCTATCCTTCTATATCCATTTGAGTTTCATTTCTTGACCTTGGTTCATAATAATCACTCATTTTTGTTTCATTGAAGAGTTTCATTTTAGTCAGCATTGGGCCAACTTTACTTTCTAACATTAATTCTCTCCATGCCTCAAAAATATCTTTCTTTAAAGCAAATATAACAAATGCAATTGGTCCTAACATAGAAAAGAAGAACTATTGAATTGAAAAAAAAAAAATTAATTCGAGGTATTTTTTTCTTTCAGATTTTGCTTGAAATAATTAAAAAGAAAATGACTTACAAATGTAGCAATATATTTTGCAGGTGATATGAGATATTCTTCAAGTAAAGTTGAGCAATAATTTTGACCATTTCCTGATGCAATACAAATAAACCAATCTTGAGTCACACTTTCTGGAATTAATTTTGAACTTCTAATAAAGACCTATTGATTTTTCTTGTTTATTCTTTTTCTTCTTTTTTCTTTTCTTCTTCTTCCTTTTTTAATTCACTAATTTTCAATCTTTTATGGAAATAAAAGGAATTACCCAATAACCAATAAGAGTAAGTGTCCCAATGAATGAAGCAATTAAAGGTCTTCCTTGAATATTAACAATAGTTTGAAAACCATTTTTTGAAACTCTTGCAATCTACATTAAATTTAAGTGAATGTAAGGAAGAGAAAAGTTTAAAATAAAATAAATAAATAAACTCTAATTTTTCATACCATAAAAATCTTAGCAAAGACAACAACTGTGCAAAAAAGTGAGAAAAAAATAAATATTGAAGAAGGAATCGCTAAAGCGCTTTCTGTTAGCTCAAATGAGTTTGTTGCACATATAAAAAATGTCATTCCAAAACCACGATTAGCATTTAATACTATGATTGGAATTATTGGCAGTCCCCATCCAACGATGGGATAAATTATGGGAGCAATAGAATAATTTTCAAATTCAAACATAACAACCTAAAAGAAAAAAGTTTCTCAATTAAATCAATACTCTATTCTTTTATATTTTTTTTTTTTTGAAAAAAAAATTACCAAAAATAAATTTACAGAAATACTACAAAACCATAAAATTGATGTCAATAGACCATAAATTGAAAAATTTCCTTGAAATACACATCCTGCATTTGAATAATCTGCCTTTATTTTTATTTAATAAGTTATTTGATTTGATTTTGTTGAGAAGAGAAAAAGAGAAGGGGTTTACTTGTTCAACAGAGTTATTACATTCAAAATCTTTCCCAGCTAATCTCAACCACATTGGGAAATAAGCAATCATAAATCCAATTGACAAATAAATAACCAGAACCTAAAGATGAATGTTAGATTTTTTTTTTTTTGTGATTCTTTTGTCTTTTTTTTTTCTTCAGTAAAAGAATAAAGGATATTACATGAGGAAATTTTCTTTTTGAAGGAATAAATACATAAGCGATTAGAAGTGGAATTGTGAATAATGAACAAACAATAGGCATAAATGTAATGAAATCATCTATTTTTTTACCCTCTCCTTCCGGATAAAAATTAAAAGAAAAAGGACAAGGAAGGCAACAATATCCTTATATTAATTATTTTATTTATCATTGTTTTCATTCATTTTTTTAAAAAAAAATCAATAAAGGTTACCTCCAGGACAAGTTTTTAATTGTTTTTCTGGATTAGGATTTGGAATCAATGGGCTAGGACAAACAATACTTGAATAATCTTTTTTTTTTTTCTGCGAGTTAAGAATTTGAAATGAATGTTAAATAAAAAGTAAATCAGAATCAAAGAATTAAACCTATCGGATCAACAAAATCTAAATTTGTACAGTTTGAAACTTGAAATGTTTCACAATCAGGAAGATAACCAAGAATTTCTTCTGTTGCTGAAGAATTCAAAAATATTGAACAAACACTTTTAAAATTGAGACAAACATCTTTACAAAGTTTAATTCCTCCTCCTAACAATAATTAATTAAGTTAATTGTTATTATATTTTTCTCAATCTTAAGTTCAAAAATAAAAAAAAGAAAAGAGTTCAAAGTTTGAAAGAAAAAAAAATATTACCATTATTCAAGTCACAAGGAGGAAAGAAATAATTACATACAAAAGCTTGAGCATGATGAGAACAATCAGGAGCTAACACATCTGCAATTTTTGTAATATTTCCCCATCCCATCACTTCCAATGTCATCTCAATCAATTCCTGTGCTCCTTTCTCAATAGCAACTCCATTCTTTGAAACAAACCTTGAACAACTACTTCCTTGATAAGGTACACAAACACTAAAACATGTTGAGAAGAAGAGTACATTGAGAAGAAGGAGTAGGAGGTATTTATTCATTTAATTGTTGAAAATGATAAATTAATTGGAAGGAGTTAGTTAAAACTAAAGACCAGACCTGATTGCTTCCTTCAAAGTAGTAATGATCGCTCCATTGGGACATTGGAACAATCAAAGCTCCGGTTGACCTGAATCCATCATTTCATTTGATTTCAATTGATTTTCATTTCATTTCCTTGTTTGTTTTTTTTTTTTATTTTTATAAAATGAATCCTCAATTTACTTATTATTGGCAAGTTTTAAACAAGATATCTACTTTCTTTTTTATTTAAACTTTGGATCTAATCTTTACTTAATATACACAATGTAAGATGGGTACGTTTGTGATTCATGAACTACTAATTCGTCAGCTACCCAACTTTGTTTCAATTCTTCGGTTATTGGAAAGGCTGAACTAATGTTTTGACCATCAACTATTTATTTTTATTTTATTCAAAATTAATCACAAAAAGAAAGAAAGAAAAATCATATACCAAGAGTAAAATGAGATTGATAGCCAGGATTGATTGGTTTACCAAAATAATTCTTCTGATCTTTAAATGGATGCTCAACAACTGGGAATGGATTTCCAACTATCACAAATCCAATCACAAATACTTTGAGAGTTCCTTGACAATATTTCTCCGCATATTCTGCTTTGGATGTAACGTAGACTCCTTCAATTATTTATTAACTTTTTTGAGTTGATTTCAAATCAGAAAAAAAAAAAAAAAGAAAAAAGAAACCTTGTGAATAATAACCGGCATCAACTTTGGAAACTGTTCCAAATCCATTGTCACCTTAAGTTATTTAATTTCAATTCAATTTTTGTCCCCAAAAAAAAAAAAGAAATAAAGAGAGAAAAGAAATGGGACATATTCTCCAAGCAGCATCTTCAGTTGTTCCTTGAATCATTGGAATTACAAATGGCTAGAATCAATTGAAATAGGTAAATGGTCATGAATTAAAATAAATAAATAAATAAATAAATAAATAAAATGTACATTATTTCCATGATTCCAACCAACTTTTCGAAATTCTGAAATATAACTACCCAAATATTGAATAAATGGTTTTCTTAATTCAGGTTCTGATTGTTCAATCCAATCTTCTTTCTTAAACAAGTTTGGGGTGTCTTTCTGTTTCCCATATATCTGCTTCCGACAAATATCAAATGATTTCTTCCATTCCTTGTTTTCAATTCCAATAATTTTGTCAACTTTTGAAAGATTAACTCCTAGTAAATTAAGTAAATATTCTACTTTTCCGTACTCTTTTTCATTTAATATTTCTGGCTTTTCAAAAATTGGTTCTGTTTCACTTTTTTGATTTCCTTCATTTTGATTTTGATTTTCATAACTATAATTCCAATAATCATTTCCTGATTCATTTATTCACATTATTCATTTTTGGTTATTTACATTGTACTTAAAATCGAAAAAAAATGAAACAAAAAAAAAATACCAATATTTCGTTGATTATCTAAAGTTTCAATTAAACCAGTTTTGAATAACAAATCTTCACCATAAATTGGAAAATGAGTAATTGGACATATTAATTTTCTATCTTTTAATTCTAATTTACAATCTTCAAGAATACCATTCAAGTCAATTAATCCTTTTGAAAAATGAGGAGACCTAACACATTCTGTCCATCTAACTCCTCCATAATTTCCACTCATTATTTTCACTTCCTCATAAATATAATTCATCATATCTAAGCACTCTTTCTTTTCTTTTCCTCTAATTCTAATTTCAAATATATTTTCTTCCATTTTAACTTCCAATAAACATAAAACACTCTCATTCTCATTATCAAAATGTTTTAATAATACACCTCTTCTCCAAATGATATTATCAACTATTCTATCATGAAATCTCACCAATAACCTAGAAACCATTTCACTTGGAACTTGATTAAATGAAAATATCCTTCCAATTTCAATTTCTCCTCTTGGAATTGTTTCTACCCATTTCTTTTGTAATTTATCTTCAATTGTTTTTGTTTTATCTTCAGAAAGTAAATTTGGAATTATAAGTTTCTTTTCATTTTCATTCTCATTTCCATTTTGTTGATCTTTCAAAATAAAACAAACTTCAAACTTTTCCAGTAAAGATAAATAAGTATCAATCAAATTTATAGGTCCTTTCCAAATATTTGATAATTGAGAATAATTAATAATTCCATTGAATCTCAATTGTCTTGATGATTCATCTGCTTTAAATAAATCTCCTAAAATTGACTTTGTGAAATGTTGTGGATCCAAAACAACAATATTTGATAATTCATTTGGTTGATCAAAATAAATACAAATTCCCCATTCATATAATAATCTTAATGCTCTTTTTACAAATTCAATATCAATATCAAATGATCGTGATTGAAATTGAGGTTGAACGTGATCAATTAACTCTTGAATTTCAATAATTGGATGATCTTGTTTTAATTTCCTTAATTCATAAATTGATTTTTCAATTAATAAATATCCAATTGGTACATTTTCACCCATATAAGAATGACTTAATGAAATATTAAATATAATTTCTCTTAATTCATCAATATTTTCCAATGTTGAACAACTCACTTCAAAATAAAATGGTGGGGATTTTAATCCATTCCTATCATATATTTCCATAATTTTAGTTTGTCTCAAATTTCTATCTTCACCATTTTGATTATTATTAATAATTGAATCCAAAAATGTTCCAATAATAATAATTGAATAAAATGGTTTTCCTTTCTCATCACAAAAATTTTGATTTAAATGAGATGATAATGATTTTAGCCAAAAATCCAAACTTTCTAATCCTTTAATTCCTTTATCCATTCGATATAATACTAAAAATATTGATCGGTTTGATAAAAAATAATGATGTGTATTATAATAATCATTTTGTCCTGCAAAATCCCAGGTTGAAAATTCTACTTGATCATCTTTATCTTCATTTCTATTTCTATTTCCATTTTGTTTTGCTACAAATTTTTGATTTTTGTTTTGAAGTTGATTGAGTGTTGAAAATTTCCAAATATGGTTAGTCACTTCAATTCCATGAGTTGCTTTATTTGAAACTAATCTTGAAAGTCTTTCAAACCATTTATCTCTTGTTTCTTTATCTTCAAAATATAACTTGACCACCTCCTTTTCTTTTTTAATTCTCCTAATTTCGATTCCAAGGTCTTTTCCTTCATAAAATAATTCTTTTTGAACCTTCTTTGTCGCACTCCATTCTTTATTTTCAAAAATGTATTGTTTATACAATTTTCCTTGATAATATTGAGTTAAATATTTTCCTTCGAGTTGAAAAGAATATAAAAAGTTGGTGCCCTCAAAAATGGGAACTAAGACTCGATCACTTAAAGGAAATAAGCAATCTAAAATTGAAGTTTTTCCAACATTTTCAAAACCAACAACCATTAATTTTGATCTATAAATTGATTGGGATGATTTTGCCAAATCCAAAAGATATTTTGCAATTTCTTGAGTTCCTTTTGATTTAATTTCAATTGGAATAATTTCAAGTCCTTCATAATTATCCAACTTAATGTCGTCAACTCTATTGATGATTGTTATTATCATTTTATTCCAATATATATTCAAATTAAAATCAGAAACAAAAGAAATACTCAATGCTTTGTATATGACTCAACTCTCCATTTTCATATTTTGAAAGTAAAATTTTCAATATTTCAAGAATATTTGAAGGTGTCAAATCACAATTTGTTAACCTGAAAGATATTCAAAAAATATCAATACTTTGTGAAAAAAGGAAAAGGAAAAGGAAAAGGAAAAAAGTACCTTAATTCTTTGATGTTCTTATTCTTTTTCAAATGTTCTTTTAAAATCTGATAATCTTGTTTGTTGAATGTTTCATTTTCAATACAAAAGAAAGGAGATCTTTGAAATGTTTCTAAATATTCTTGATATCTTTGTTCTATTTTTATTGTATTTTTTTTTTTTTTTCTGCTTATTTTTCTATCATTGGTAATTACCTGTGTCAAATTCTTGGATCAGTTTCACTATTTCTGAGTGTTTCTTGTCTATTGCGATATCAATTGCAGTTTTGCCAAAATTAGTTCTCTTCTTTGTTGAAATTTGATTATCATTTAATAATAATTTTACAATTTCGATATATCCGTAATAGCAAGTGCACCAAAAAGGTGTTTCACCATCTTTATTTGGTTTATTAATATCAACTCTATTATCATTTAATAATAACTTCACAATTTCAATATGTCCTTCTTGAGAAGCAACATAAAAGGGTGTTCTCCCATAGCTTGATTTATTGATATCAACCCTCTCATCATTTAATAACAATTTCACAATTTCAATGTGTCCTTTAGAGCATGCAATATAAAAAGGTGTTGCACCATTCTTATCTGCTTTATTAATATCAACTCTTTCATCACCTAATAATAATTTCACAATTTCAATATGTCCTTCTTGAAAAGCAACATTAAAGGGTGTTCTCCCATAGCTTGATTTATTGATATCAACCCTCTCATCATTTAATAACAATTTCACAATTTCAATGTGTCCTTTAGAGCATGCAATATAAAAAGGTGTTGCATCATTCTTATCTGCTTTATTCACATCAATTTTTTGGTCATTTAATATTAGTTTGACGATTTCAATATATCCTTGGTTATAAGCAATCAAAAAGAGTTGTTCACTCATTTCCTTCAATTTCCAATTTCCTTGACAAGTTAAATCTACATTTGGTTCATTCAGTAATCTTTGGATCTCCTTCACATTCCCAATTTCACTAGCCTCAAGAAGGAGTTTCTAAAATGAAAAATGAAAATAGCTTTTTTTAAAAAAATAAAAAAATAAAAAACTAACAAGTTTTAAGGTTTTTGTTTTGATTTTTTGTATCTCCCTCGCTAAATACATCAATGAAGGATCCACATTTTTTCCTGATTTTGCACTTACTTGAAAGTATGGGAAGTCAAATCGTTCAAATCTGAACCAATCTAAATCCAAATCAATTTTGTTCCCAAATATAACTAGACTTCCAAAATTGTTCAAATCTTCTGGTGCATCCTCTTGAAGAAATTCGAGCCACATGTCAATATCCTTTGATGATTGCCAGTTCGTTACATCATAAACTAGAATTACTCCTGACTGCCAGAAATTAAATTCTCTGATATCTTCCTGGAAAGGTTTTAAAAGTGATCGATATCTTTCTGATCCTGGAGTGTCCCAAATCCTTAATAAAAATTGAGAGCCATCCAAGTTAATTTCTTTCTCTTTGGGAACATCTCCAGGAAAGGTCTGGAAAGTATTCTCACTAAATTTATCATCTGCCATTCTGTCAAGTAAACATGTTTTTCCGCAACCACTATTCCCCATTAGAACAATATTGAGAATGTGATCTTCATCGTACGTGATATTTGTTTTTCTGCTTTTTCTCTTCATATTCTATGAAATTTATTCAATTTTACTATTCGAGTGAACCTTGATTCTGACAAAATGGCCTATTAGAAAACATACAATCAAATTTAAAAAAAAAAAAAAAAAAAAAAAAAAAAAAAAAAAAAAAAAAAATAAAAATAAAAATAAAAATAAAAAAATGAATAAAGAAATAAATAAAAATAGAAAGTGATTTTTTAAAAAAACAAACTACTAACAATTGAAAAGATCCTTCTTCTTCTTCTTCTTGAATCAAGCAATTGATGTCAATAATATTCTCCCCTTTTCCTTTTGTCCCCTTTTCAGTATTTTGATAAAGAATAAAAAAAAGTAAAAGTCAGACACAAAGCTTTCCTCGGCCATCTAAAAGGGAAAAACAAATGATTCATTGAAAGTGATTGGACTCTTGAAGCTATAAATTGATTGTATCTATCTTCAATAAATAAAAATCTTATCTTAAATACTCAAGCAAATTTACAATGAAATCAATTTACAAGAACAAAAATCTTTCTGATTTTGGTTTATTTTTATCTGAACACTCAGAATACCCTTTTAGTTTTTGTGTTTTTTTTGTTTTTTGTGTTTGAAGTTCAGTTTTCAAAAAATAAGATAATAAAATAAATAAATAAAAAGTCAATTTTTTTAAAAAAAGAAAATGAATGGAATACAATGGGAAGTAAAGGACATCAAGGTAATGAGAGGTATTGAACACAAAAATTTGACAAAAAAAAAAAAAAAATGGCGAACAATTTTTGTCAAAAAAAAAAAAAAAAATCAAAGGTTTTTCCATGGGTGAGTCCTTTCTTTCCTCTTCTCTTCTCTCTTAATTCATCATCATCTTTATCTACTTTCTATTTCACTTAATTATAGTCTCTAAATAATACTCTATTTCAATCCTTATTTGATTGAAAATTTTGGTTTATTTTCTTTTTTTTTAAAAAAAAACAAAAAAATTAATTATTGCAAATGTTTGTTTGGTTTGAAACTCCTGTATGTATGTGAAACATTGAATGGTTTGAATTATATTAATTGGTATTTTTTCTTTTTATCTATAATAGAGTCTTCAAGATCTGACCTCTCCCTCTCAAATGAAAGTTTGGATGAGAATGGAATTGAAAATGAAAATGAAGACGTTCAAATAAAGAGTTTGAAGTATACAGATGAGGAGATTGAAGAAGCAAAAGAGGTTTTGTTAAGCTTGGGAGTTGATTTAACTATTAATTCTTTACAACTTAGTCGTAAAGTTTCTTTTTATTTTTATTTTTTAATTTTGAACAGAGAGCGAGACTTTTATAGGAAAAAAAATGGAATTGTTTTAAAAAAAAATAGATGAAGGGATTGGAGAGAAAGAATTGAAAGCAATTGGGATAATCCTTGAAACTGAACGTATTTGGACTAAAGTTCATCTTGCTGGAAATAAAATTAATGATTTGGGAACAAAAGTGATTGTAGATGCTTTACAAAATAATACAACATTAGAAGCTCTTGATTTAGCTGGTACATTAATTTAATTCTTATTATTTTTGGTTATTAATATGATAATTTGAATTAAAAAAAATCTAATTTTAGATAATAATATTGGTGAGAAAGGAGCAGAAGTGATAGCACGAATGCTCACAGAAAATAAATATATTGAGATTGTTGATCTTTCAGGTTTATTTTCTTCTTCAATCTTTGATATTTTTTAAAAAAATTTTTTAATTTATCACTCACAAAAAAAATAGGAAATGATCTTGGTCCAGGAGGAGCAAAAATCATTGCTGAAGCTTTAAAATCTAATAAATGTCTTCTTGAAATTAACTTATCAAGTTTTTTTTTTTTTTTTTCTACATCAAGTATTTCTTATTAATATTAACCAGAAAAAAAAAAAAATCTTAGATAACAATTTCGGTCATGATGGAGGTCAAGCAATTGGGTTAGCATTAAGAGAAAATAAATGTTTGCAAGATATTGATCTTTCTAGTATTTCATTTTTTTTTTCAAAAAAAATTTTTTATATTTTTAAAAAAAATTTTTGAAAATTTTAAAATAGATAACAATTTTGGTCCTAATGAAATTCGAGAATTAATTAATTCATTAAGAATCAATAGAGGTATTAAACATCTCGAACTTGGAGGTAAACTATTTTAATTTATTTACAGATTTATTTTTAACCTTGTAATCGAGATCTAATTAAATTAAATTAAATTATAGGAAATCCAATCGAAGATGAAGGAGCAAAAGCATTAGCAGATTTCATGAAAGGAAACAAAATTATTAAAAGTCTTAAACTTCAAGGTATTCTGACTTTTTTTTGTATATGATTATTACTTTTTTGAAATATTTATTTATTCATTTAAATATCATAGCAAATGGAATTGGAGTTGAAGGAGCAAAATCTCTTGCAGAAATGATAGGAGAGAATACTTTCCTTCTTTGTTTAATTCTTGCAGGTTCAATTCATAATTCTTTCTTCCTTTTTATTTTTTTTTTTCTTGAAAAAAAACAAACTCAAATTAGATAATGATATTGGCGATGAGGGTGCTAAAATTATTTCTAAAGCTCTTCTTCAAAATCAAACACTGATAGATCTCCACTTATTCAGTTTGTTTTTATTATTTATTATTTCTTCATTTTATTTATTTATTTATTGATTGATTGGTTTTATTTATTTATTTGTAGGAGATAATATTTCTGACAGTACATCAAAGCTTTTATCTAAAGTTATTAAAACTCAAAAAAATCTTCAATTTGTTGATTTAACAGGTTCCAGATTTTTCTTTTTTTTTCTTTTTCTTTTTCTTTTTCTTCAATATTTTCAAAATACAACAAATAATAAATAATAATAATTTAGAAAATAAATTCAGTGAACAAGAAAAAAACAGATTGAGAGAAGGAGCAACTCAAAATCCAAATTTAGTTTTGATGGTTTAAAAAAAAATGTGATAATAAATAAAGTTAGAAATAAAGAAATATAACAATACAATATGATATTGAGGACTTATTGAAAAGTTTTCCAGACTTTATAAGTTACAAAGAGGAAGTCAAAGTTTTATCAGAACGAGTTATAATTCTCGGTAAATTGATCGGGTTTTGGAAAGGAAATCGAAATTAAATTCACAATTTCTTCCGCATCGAGTTGGAAATACCTTTCAAAAAAAAAAAAAATTTTAATATCCAACAATAAGATATCAAAATGTTAGAAATTAATCTCGTTTCATTTGAAAAATAGATAAAAGACAGAAATTAATTTAAGAATTGAGATCTTCAAAGAAATAAATCAAATATTATTTTATTGTATTGATAGGTTATTGTTTGTTTGTTTGTTTGATCGCCTTATCATTTTTTTTTCTTTTTTTTTGGCGGCAAAATGATTATTTACCACTAATCCACCTTCCTTCTTTGAAACTTCCCGAGTTGAAATTAAAAAAAACAAAACAAAACAAAACAAAAAAACAAAAAAATTAAAGTTTTTTTTTTTTTTAATTTTCAAACCCGAACTTTTTATTATTAAAAGAAATAGCATTTCTCAACACTTTTGAGGTTCATATTTCTCTATTTCTCTCTTATTTCTCTCTTATTTCTCTTTCTTTACATATTTTAAAATTTCATTTCATATTCCATATCGAAGAAAAAGAATTCAAAAAATAACGGAATTAATTATAGAAGATGAGGTTTGAACAAGGATATGGAGTCAACACGACTGGAGGGATCCTGTGTATAGTTGGTTGTTGTGTGTATGTTGTACTCGTTGTGGTTTTATTGTTGTTATTTTTGAAGAGAAGACAGAAGAGATTGGTACAAATTAGAGAACCATTGTTATTATCATGTGCTGTGGTTTATGGAGCTGTATTAGTTTGTGTAACTGGTGCAAGTGTGGTTGTTGGGAAGACTCCTGCAATGTGTGAAGCATTAGGAATTGTGTATCAATTTTATTTACCATTTTGGTCACTTCCTTATTTATTGATGTTACCAACAATTGTATTTGAGAATAAGTTAAATAATTTAAAGATAAGGAGAGGAGAAGGAATAAAATCATGGCATTGGAACATTAGATGGTTGTTTAAGACGAAAGCGAAAGCAATAATGATGTTAGGTTTTACTGTTATTCAATTCGCAGTTTATATTGGCTTAAGGTATGGATTAACATTTCCTGGTGGTGAAGAAGGGGATGGATCTGAAGGAGAATGTATTAGAAAATCACTTTTAGCTATTACAATTTTAATTCTCTTTTATTTTTCATTCCTTGGATATTTTGCAATGAAACTTTTCTCTGTTAGTGATCCTTATTTTATGAAATTTGAAATCATGATAGTTTTAGCTTGTCTTGCTCCTTTGACAATTATCACTATTCTTTTTCCAATCATTCCTCAATATTTCCCTCAACAATTTGATTTTCGATTGATTCCATGTTTAGCTATTTTCTCTGGATTAATTATCACTGTTCTCTTTCCAATCCTTTTATCAATTCCAAGTGTTGAAAATGCTATTCAAAATCAAATATTTAAATGGAGAGGATTTGCAACATTTGAACAATCTTTTGAATCAGAAGATATTCAAATGAAAAAGTTTTTACCAGAAAATTTAGAGATATTTCGTTCTGTTCTTGATAACGCTGAACTATTAGGAGCTTTTACAGAATTTTGTGTCAAAAATTGGTCAGTCGAAAATGTTTTATTTTATAAGGAGGTAGAAGGTTATAGAAATGATTATCCTACATTTACTGAAGATCAAAGGAGAACTAAATGCTTATTTATAGAATCTGAATATATTAGAATGGGATCCCCTTTAGAAATTAACATCGATTTTGGGACTAGAAGACAAATTTTATTTTCCATTTCTCAAAAAAATATTTCTCAAGACATCTTTGACCTTGCTCAAAAACATGTTTATGAATTAATGAAAAAGGATAGTTTTGCGAAATGGCAACGTGTACCAGATTTTAAAATTGCACTTCATAATGCTATCAAAGTTCGAAAATCTTCTTCATCACTCTTTCAATCATTTCAATCAATGGTAGAACATGGATCATCAAGTAAATTAGCAACTCAAAGGAATCATTCATCAGATACTTTTAATTAGATGAACGAGTGTGGCTATTTCTTTTTTTTCCCCTATTCCTTTCTTTGAAATTTCAATTGTTATTATAGACTTTATAATCGATTTTTTGTTTTGTATGTGTATAATTATTCAAAAAAAAAAAAACAAGTTATCTTTTGAAAGTTTTTTTTTTTTATTTTTTT
>Ga0209960_1001724_pt1 | contig 26238 bp, 26 predicted proteins | sample ThiBiot_500_plan_2_FD_183947 | JGI IMG/M metagenome (GOLD analysis project Ga0209960, IMG submission 183947) | Wastewater bioreactor microbial communities from Cape Town, South Africa - Thiocy_expt_500_plan (SPAdes) | ecosystem: Engineered > Bioreactor > Thiocyanate-remediating >...
AAAAAAGAAATTCAAAAAATGATTGTCCTTTTTTTTTTTTTTCAGTTTGGCCGACAAGCAATTTTCCTCCTTCCCTATGTCCGGTCAACAAAAAAGCTGAACACCCAAAAAAAAAAAAAAAATTAATAAATTAGAAAATTAATAATGATCATACTAATAATTTGAGAACAAGATTTTTCTATTCTATTATTCTATATTTCTTTCTTCAGAACCATGAAAAAAACATCAAATTCTAGAAATTGTCAAGATGATTTATTGAGCAAGGAACCAAGTAAAATAGCTGAGCTTGTCCCTCTCAATTTTCTTTTTTTTTTTCTTTCTTTTTTTCTTTTTTTTCTTTCTTTTTTTCCTTGTTCTTTTTCCTTTATTATTTCCTGAAAAAGAAATAACGAAAGGCCACCGAACAAAAATCGTGCCATAAAAGTGTTTTTTGTGACCCTTTTTCATGTTGTTTTTGTTTGATTATTTTTTTTTTCTTTTTTCTTTTTTTTTATTGTAAATTAATTGGGAGTTCATTTACAATTAAAAAAAATAAATTATAAAAACATAAAAAATAAAAAAGAACTTGCTTTCCAATTTATTACAATTTAAAAAAAAACTTTATTTTTCTCACTTGTTTTTTTAAAAAAAATCACATTAGAGAGATTTTTTTTTTTGTAGCTCATGAGGTCAAGTAATATTCCTTTATTCCTTACGCCTAATCACTCCATATTTCTTATTTTGTTCTATTGATTTTGGAATTTTTTTTTTTTTTTTTGGAAGTTTCGCTGCTTGTTTTTTTCAAAGCAATTCACTCCAATTAACAGAGAATACCTTTCGCAATTCAAAACTGACTCACTTGTCATTTCACAATTATTTATTTATTTTAATTTTATTGAAATAAAAGGATCTATTCTCATTCTTTTGATAAAAATTACAACATTTTTTTTTTTTTTTCAAATCATTTTTTTTTTTTGACTTGGGACTTGGTTTGTTGTTTTTCTTTCTGTTTTGCCTCTTTTTTCAACCCTTTTTCCTATTTCCCATTATTTATTTATTTATTTATTTTCGAAATCTAAACTGTTCTTTTAGTTTCTCTTTTTTCTGTAATTACATACTCATAAATTATTGAATTGTTTGTAAGAATTCCTATTTATTTTTGTTTTGTTTCTCCCATTGAATATGTTTTATTACATCATTTTTTGTCATTTCCCTGTTCTTTTTGAATCTTTTTTGAAGGTATTTGACTCAAAGAGTTTTTATCTTTTTGTATTATTATTATTTTTTATATTTTTGTATATTTTTATTTTTTTTTTTAAAAAAAATTGTTTTATAAAGGCGCACTCAAAAAAAAAATATAAGAGGAACATGAAAAAAAAAATTTTGTTTTTTAAAAAAATATTTTTAGGAATGGAAGGGAGAGGAACTCAAACTCCACAAACTCCTCAAACACCACAGACACCACAAACACCACATAGTTCAGATGAAGATAGTGCTGAAGAAGTTATTCAATATGTTACTAAAGAAAAACTTCAAAAGTTCTTTAGAAAGTTCCCTGAGATGCCCGACACTGAAGATCTTTTATTAGGTAATTTCAATTTCTCTACTCTTTCTCCATTTCTCTTCTTTCCATTTCCATTTCTTTCTCTGAAATATCATGATTTTAAAAAAAATAGTGAAATCATGTTCTTTAGAAAGAGATGTTCTTATTAATGGAGATTTTTATGTTACAAGAAACTTTTTTTGTTTTGGAGGACACTTTTTTGGAAAGAAAGTCAAGGTCTTTATTTTTTGGAAATTAATATTATTGGATTTATTTTATTGATTAATTAACAATTAATTAATTAATTAGGTCGTTTTACCAGTTCGTGAAGTTGTTACTATATCAAAAAGAAAGTTTGGATTTATTCAAAATGGACTTAAAATTGAATCTTCTGATGGAAATAAAGTAAAAATTAATCACCTCAAAAACACAAAAAATATCCAAATTAAAGTGGAAAGCGGAAATATGAAAATGAAACTAATGCTCCTTTTTTTTTCAAAAAAAAATAGATGGTTTTGACTTCATTAAAAAGAAGAGACGCTATTTTTGATTTCATTATGATTATTTGGAAAACTACAACTGTAATTCTTTATATTCTTTTTCTTTTTCTTTTCTTTCTCCCCTTATTTTAAACATTTTTGGAAAAAAAAAATTAGGATCCACAATTTAATGCCCTTCATGAAGCAAAAGATAAATCTATTATGGTATTTGCAAATGATATTCAAAGAGAAACAGAGACTGAGCCTGAGCCTCCTGAAGATGTACAAAGGTCTTCAACTGAAGATGAAAGAAGACCATCAAATGGAAGTATCAAAGATTTAAAGCCACAAACTATCCAAATTACACCAAGTGAACCAACTGATGAAACTCCAGTAAGTTTTCTTTTCTTTTCTTTTCTTTTCTTTTTTTTTTTTGAGAACCAAAACAAACAAACAAACTAATATTAATAATATTTCATAGAAAAAAGATTTACTCACAAAACCTGAAAAGATTTTTCGCACAAAAAACTTGGAGCAACCAGTTCTTCAAATAGATACATCAATTGATCAAAGAAAAATTAGTAATGGAAGACATAGTCCAACTGGTGATAGACAAAAAGCAATTTCTGAAGCGCGAGATATTAAACCTAAAAAAAAGGAGAAAGAAGAGCAAAAAGTCCCATTATCCGATTTAGTTTTGGAAAATTATTTCCCACAAAAAGTTTTTGTCAACCAAAAAGTTTTAATGAATTCAAAAGATGTCTTTCAATTTCTTATCATTGGAAATTTAAGAGATCATTGCCCTTCAAAAACCTTTGAAAAGATTACCGCATGGGAACCCAGAGATTCCATTGAAACTAGAGAAGTTCATTATTCTTCCATGATAAAAAAAGAGATTAAAGGAAAAGAAACTTTATTTATTGGAAAATTTCAAGAAACTCAAAAAATTTTAACAAAAGATGTTGAGTATGATCTCTTTCTTTTATTTCATTTCTTTCTTTTTCTTTTCTTATAAATTTTATTCATTTGATTTTAATCACATTCTTTTCTTTTTTTTTCCTTCTTTTTTCTTTTCTTTTTTCTTTTCTTTTTAGTTTCTATGTTTTAGAGATCGAAACTGTTTTATATGATAGTCAAGGATATGAAGGCCTCACAATCTTTTCAACAATTACTGTAACTTCAAATTCTCAACCAGATGCATCAAGATTAATTATTTCAGCACAACTAAAGTCACCCAAAGGACCTATTCCTAAAGGTGATACTTTTTTTTCTTTTATCAAAAAATTCAATTCAATTTGAAATCATGAAACAATAAAAAAAAAAAATCATTAGAAATTTCTGATTCTATGATTGAAACTTTTGATGCCTTTTCAAAAGAACTCTCATCTTCAATTCAAAAAGAATGCGAAAATAAAACCAAAGCTTCAGCTCAACAATCAGCTTCAGTTTCACAACGCTTTCAAAATGTTGAATCAGAATCTTCAAGGTATTGTTTTTTTTTCATTTTTCATTTTTCATTTTCATTTTTTATTTTTTATTTTTAAAATTGATCAAAATAATAATAATAATAATTTTTTTTTTCTTCCCTTCTTCTAAATAGAAATACTATGATAATTATTATTATCTCATTATTCATTATTCTCATATCAATATTATTTTGGAAGTGGATGTCATCTCCAAGTCTTGAACCAACAATTAATGTTGAAGCTTGGCATTCAATGGCGGAAAAAATAGCGTAAAATTTCTTTTTCTTTTCTTTTCTTATTACAAATATTGACCCACTCTAAACTTTCAACTAATCCTTCTTTTATTTCTAGTCAATCAGGAACTGACCTTTTTGATCTATCCAAAGAATACAAGAAGACGATAGAGAGTACATCCCTTACTCAATTTACCGAAAAGCTTTCAACCATTGTAGAACACCTTCAAACCATTCGATCAAAATAATCGAATGAGTAATATTTGTAAATTTTTGATATTTTTTTTTGTACAGTTAACATACTTTGTGAATAATTGTTTCTGAAAATAAAATTTTGTAATTTTGTTCTTGAAATTTTTTGTTGAACATCACCTTCACCCTCAAGTTGACTTTTTTTCAAGGAATTCTTTGTGAGCTTTCAAAGCATTCATTTTCTTCCCAAATTCTCTCTTTTGCATTTCTAAACAGTCCAAGATGCCAAGTGTGTGTTTCAGTAATTCTTCCAATTTCTCCATTTACTATTTCAAATAGCTATTGTTGTAAAAACAATTTATTTACTTGCTGATGTATTCGTTTCAAATTGCTCCAACAATCTTTAATTCTCTACATTCGATGTTTCTCTTCACAATCTCCACAGATTTCAGACCTTTTCTATTCATTTATTTATTCCATCCATTGTAATTCACAATATGATTTCCACTCAACATTTGAGAATAATACTATTGATTCCTTTTCTTCAGTTTGACTTGAGTATTTGCTTCAATAACTTAAGTTACTTTGATTATTGAATATCAAAGATTCCTTTCAACAGAAAAAAATTTCATTTTCTTATTTATTTTTCCTTTGCCAAACTCAGGCCTGGGAACATAAGCATAATGAATTAAATGAAGGCTTCCAATTCAAACATAACCTTAACTCAAGCCAATTCAAACAACTTTATACTTGAACAAACGATTCATTTCTATTATATTTCTTGAACAAAAAGAGTTCAATTAGTTTGAGATCTCAATATTCTTCGAAGTAAAGAATTTAAAAAAAAATTATTTTAAAAATCAGTTGAATACAGCCAACTGAGAGATCTTGAAATAATAGACTCCAATTCATTTTTTCATTGTTATAAAGATCTTAACTTCACATTTTAAAGACTTATTAACTCATTAAATACATCAACTTATTTGAAATACATTGAATTGAAATTGAAATTGAAATTGGAATTTCATTGTGAGAAAGTTCATAATTCCTTACCCAAAAGATCCTTTTTATTAAATTTCGAATTGCACCAACAATGACATTAACAATCAACTAACAGTTTATTACAATAAATAATAGGAGAGTTTCTTTAAGAGAATGAATTATAAAAGACCAGAGAAACTTTATCTCTTTGAAACTCAAAGAGGTTTAGGAGTTGCACTTGAGAACTCTCAACTTGTTATCGCTTCAGCAAAGGGAATTATTTCAAGTGTTCCTCATGTTATTGACTCAAGATACTCTGTAGGTTTAAAAGCATTTGCTATTGCATTCACACAAGTATTTTTTTATGATTTTTTATTTTTTTATTTTCATAAATTGATATCAATTTTTTTTTTTTTTTCATAAAAAATTTTTGAATCTCAAATTTTATTGATTTTTATTTATTTCTTGATTATTTAGAGTGAAGTAATTGCAACAACAAAAGCTGTTCTTCAACAATGCTCTGTTGATAACTGTTCTAAACGTACTGCATCAAAGTTAATGAAAAGTATTGAATCTTTATCCCTCAATTAATAATTTTTTTTTTTTAAAAAAAAAGAAATGAGATAATAATTGATCTTAAAGATTAAATAAAAATCAATCTATTTTATAGATCTTCCAAACTCTGCACGTCGTAAGTACGAAAGAGAAGATTCAAGAATTGTTGCAAGTTATCAAATTGCACTTTCAACTCCAGCTGCAATTTTATTCACTCATTTATCAATGTTAATTGTTCAACAATCCAAAGATATTCTTGAGTAATATTATATTATATTTCATTCTTTGTTTCTTAAATCAGTTCATTTAATAATTATTTTAATAAATAAATAAATTAAATAGATTTGTTTGGGTTAATGTCAAGTTAGGATTGGCAAAGAAAGATGAGGAAGAGAAAGAAATAAGATCATCAAAAACTCGTGCTGCCACAAATTCTCTTGTGAAAAAAACTAAAATCAACTTTTGGTCATTCTTCCAAGCAATCGTCTTTGGAACAGTTGGTTATTCCGTTGGAACTTTGATTTCTCCAGGAGTTGGAACTTTTATTGGTGGTATCATTGGGGAAAATATTCCTTATATTTTAAATCAAAAAGAATAAAAAAAAAAAAAAAAAATCAAAGATAGAAATAAATTCTTTTTTTTCATTCTTTCTTCAAATAATATATAAATTTTCAAATAGGGGTGGAAACATAAAATCATTTAGAAAAGAGAAGAAAAAAAAAAAAGAAATCAATTGATTAAAATTTTTCATTCAGCTGCACCAGTATAATTAACAGGGAAAACACCAATTCTTTCACCAATTTGTCCTCTCCACCAACCATCCTCACTTTTCTCAAGAACTATAATGATATCTCCTTTCTCAAAGTCTAATTCATCTGGGTTCTCTGCTTTAAATACATAATTTCCAACCCTTTTTTCTTGTTTCACAGCTCCTGGTGTTGCAACCTTCTTACGAGCTTTTTTTTTTTTTTTTTTTTTTTTTTTTTTTTTTTTTTTTTTTTTTTTTTTTTTTTTTTTTTTTTTTTTTTTTTGGAGAGAATTATTAATAAATATTAGAAGTTAATGAAATTAATAATCACCTTTTGGAACAGGTTTTTCTTCAACTTCCACATCAGGACTTTCATCCTTTTTATCAAGACTTGAAGTTGAAGTTGAATTTGACATTTGAACACTTGAGTTTGAAGATGGTATATTAGATAATGTAGAAGCTTTTCTTTCCAAATTAGTATCTGAACCTTCATTTCTTCTTGTTCCTTTAATATTTCTAGGAACGAACGAAATGTTTTTTTCATTTAATTATTTTTGTTTTAAAAAAAATTAAATTAAAAATTAAAATATTACGGATCAACCAATTCTTTTGAAAGAATTTTCATAACTTCTAATCCTTTTTCAAAATATAGTCGTTGTGCTTCAACTAATTCAACAAGGGCTTGAACTTCTTGTTCCTATAATATTTTATTCATTATTCATTCTTTATTAACTTGGAAAGAAAAAGAAAAAAGAAGAAAAATCTAACCTCATTTGATATTAAAATTTTTTGCATCAATTCTTTTGCAGCTTGAACAGATTCATCAAATTTAGCTTTTGCAGCTTGCATTTCATTTTCATCAGCTTCTTTTGGTGCTTTAGAACTTTTTACTTTAGATTGTTTTGCATCAAAGTCTAATCTTCTACTTTCAACTTTTTTTTTGGTTTGTTGCCATTCTTTAAGATCTGTATCAATTGTTTGTAAAAGTGGTGAAAGGAAGCAATCACTAATTTTAGATTCCTATAATAATAGTTATTATTAAACATTGAAGTAGAAAATGAAAAATGAAAAATGAAAAATGAAAATCAAAAAAAGAAAATACTGTTTCTTGATAGTATTGACCAACTTTCTCAAATGATTCACCACATTTAATTAAAGAATTTCCTTATCATTTTTTTAAAGAAATTCAATTCATCTTTATCATTGATTTCAAAATAAAATAAAAGAATACCATATGATGAACTTTCTGAGAGACTTGAACCACATGAGATCATTTGAGAACCAAGAGTTAAAAGTGTATGTCTTGTTGTTGAAGAAGTTGGTGCTACAAAGAATTTACTTTTTCCTGAAGATTGAAGGTATGAACGTGCTTCGCTAGCAAGTGCTTCAAGTTTAATTCTTTTTGCTTCAGTAGCCTAATAGATCATCATTCAATTATTGATGGAAAAGAAATAATTCAAATGAGAAAGAATCAGAAAGAATCAAAAAATCAATGAATGAATAAAATACCTGTTCCATTTGTTTGTACTCATCTCCAATATTTGTTTTTTCAGCTTTTCCAGCTTTCTCAGCAATTGACTAAATAATTCATTTTTTTGTGAATAAAAAGAAAAAAGAAATATTTAATAAAAGTAATAAATTTTAAGATGTTATTAAAATAATAAATAGAAATAATCCCAAAAAATAAAAATAAAAAGTTTGACTTTAAAATTTTTCAGGATCTAAACAAACAAACAAATTATAAACAATTCAAAATGAAAAAGATTATCCAAACAATAAATTCTAAAAAACGAATTTAACAACTTTACAACTCAATTCAAAAATAATAAATACTTAAATTATAATGATAAAATATAAAAATATTAAAATATAAAATATATAATGTTCTTTAAACCTGAGTGAACTTTTCAAACTTCCTCATTCTGTTTCCTCTTCTCCCTGTGCAATTATTTCAGGATCTTTAACACTATTATTGAATTTTATACCGTTATTCCAATTTTAAATGATTTTAAAATAAAATTTGAATAGATTTTAAAGGATTTTAAAGGATTTTAAAGGATTTTTCAAGATTTTTTAAAGATTTTCTTGGTAGAATTCAGGAGAAAAATGAAAGAAAAATCTATTTTAAATTTTTTTCTTATTTGCTGTCTCGCCCCAATCATTGATCATATCCCCCAAACTTTCGCTTTTGAAGCAAACTTCAATTATTGATATCTACAATATCACCTCTTCAATACTCTTTCTATTGATTTGTTATAATTACACACTAGAAATTATAATAGCAATATCATTGTTGGTTTATTTCATTTTGTTTGAGGATCACAAATATCATCTTTGGTTCAACATCACAAACATCATCTTTGAAGAGGAATTGATGTTGCAATCTTCAAAGATGATGTTCTGCGACAACTGATAACTTATCACCTACAACAGTGAATAAATGAACAACTATAAATTGGTTCATTCCAGTTTATTTGTTTGAGGATATCAAATGGATTCCTTGATTGAATTGAATTGAAATGAGAATGGTTCGGGAAGAAAATATGAAAATCACAAACTGAAAATTCACTTTTGTTCTCTTTGTTGCAGTTGCTCTATTGCGGTATTGAATTGAATTGCTTGGAAGGAAGTTATAATTGAGAACACCTTTTTTTAAAATTTGGCTCTCAAGGTCATTGTCTAAGGTATTGAACTTCAATTTTGTAAAGTTTCTTTTTTGTTTCCTTTCCTTTTCTTTTTTTATTCTTTTCTTTTTGATTTTCTTTTTCTCCTTTTTTTCACTCTTTTTTTATTATTTCCATTTATTTATTATTTATCATTATTGGTTTTTTCTTTTTCTTTTGTTGCCTAACTTTCAAAAAATTATAATATTATAGTGATATTTTCTCAATTGCCACAAGGAAAAAACAAAAACATGATCCTAACTGGGACTGAAAAAGATGTTGAATTAGAATGCTCATTATGTAAAGATATTTACAGAGAACCAAAGACACTTGGATGTCTTCATTCATTTTGTTTAGAATGTTTGGAAACTCATTATGAAAAAACCCACTCAAATGTTAACTTAAGTTGTCCCATTTGTAGAACACCTTTTCAATCAGAATCTCGAGATCAATTATCAAATTTATCAACTGATTCATTTCTATTGAATTCTCTTAATATTCATAACTCTTTGAAAAACTCAATATCTCATCCTAATCACCAAAAGTTAATGTGCTTGGATGAAGAAAATGAAGCAACCCATTATTGTTTGGATTGTCAAGATTACTTTTGTGGAATATGTGCTAAAGCACACCAGAAAACAAAAGCAACAAAGAATCATCAACTTATTCCAATCGAGGAAATGAAGAATCAAGCTCAAGTCAATTCAGTTTCAATTTCTAGTTCTCAAACTTATTGTCAAATTCATCAACAAAAAGAACTAGAACTATTTTGTAATGATTGTAAAGAACCAATTTGTTCATTATGTGTTCTTCAACATTCATCTCACAAGTTTTCATCAATTTCAGACGTCATTGAAAATGAAAAACAATCACTAATTGATTTAATTAATCAGGTTAGTTTTTCTTTATTTCTCTTTTTCTTATTTATTTCTTTTCATTTCATTACTTTTCATTTCATTTCATTTCTTTTTTTTTTAAAAAAAATACAAATAATACAATAATTAGGTGAAACCAAAAGAAAAAGAATTAAAAGGAGGAATGAGCAAATGTGAAGACGTAATTAAAGAACTTGAAATTAATTCAACAACAACTCAAATTCAAATCAATGAATATTTTAATAAGATAAGAATTAAATTAGATGAAAAAGAACAAGAATTATTAAATAAATTGAATGAAATTGAAAAACATAAAAAGAAAGAATTGGAACTTCAAAAAGAAGAATTGAAATTTGGAATTGAAAGTATTATTGGATCATGTCAAATGATTGAAAATTCACTCTCTTTATCAAATAACAAAAAGAATGATGCAAGATTATTGTCAATGAAGAAATTATATTGTTCAAGATTAAATTATTTGTCGAATAATATTTGGAAAATTGAACCATGTCATCATTCTTTAATAGGATTCTCAATTTTTGAAAAAGAAGACCAATCACTTTATTCAAATATTTCAAATATTGGAATGATTAACTCAAATGAAATTTCAGCTGAAAAATGTTTAATTTTAAGAAATGAAGATCAAAGAATATATGAAAACGAAGAATTTGAATTTGGAATAACTAGTCATTCAAAAGAAGGAAAAGAAATGAAAATTGGAGGAAATAAAATGAAATTTGGAATTCAAATTGTAGGTGAACCAAAGAATGGAAAAAATGAAAAGAATGAATGGGATATTATTGACTTAAATAATGGAAAATATGAAGTGAAAATGAAAATGAAAAGTGAAGGGGAATATTTTGTATTTGTTCAATTTAATGGAATTGATATCAATTCTTCCCCATTTCAAATTCAAGTCTCCCCTAAACAAAGAATTTATACTCAAATAAATCTACCAAAATTAACATTTGGATATAAAGGAGAAGGAGGAGGTCAATTTAGTAATCCTTATGGTGTGGCAGTTAATTCAAACGGAAATATTCTTGTTAGTGATACAAACAATCATAGAGTTCAAATATTTGATTCCAAGGGAAATTTTATTTCACAATTTGGATCAACTGGGAATGGAAATGGTCAATTTGAAGGTCCATTTGGTGTAACTATCAATTCAAAAAGAAATATTATTGTGAGTGACCTGGGTAATCACAGAATTCAAATTTTTGATTCAGAAGGAAAATTCCTTTCAACATTTGGATCAAATGGATTTGTAAATGGTAGATTCAATTATCCAAGAGAAGTGTGTGTTGATATGAATGATAACATTTATGTTTGTGATTGTAATAATAATCGAATTCAAATATTTGATTCACAAGGAAAATTTGTTTCAACATTTGGATTTCAAGGAAATGGAAATGGTCAATTTAATTGTCCTTATGGAGCAGCAATTAATTCAAAAGGAAATATTATTGTCAGTGATTATAGTAATCATAGAATTCAAATATTTGATTTAGAAGGAAAATTCATTTCAACATTTGGATCACAAGGAAATGGAAATGGTCAATTCAATAATCCACTAGGAATCTGTGTTGATTCAAGTGATAATATTCTTGTTTGTGATTATAGTAGTAATAGAATTCAAGTTTTTACTCCTAATGGAGAATATATTTCACAATTCAAAATGGATAAACCAACGGATGTTGCAATTGATCCCAAAACACAAAATATCGTTGTAAGTGGATATGATAACAAAGTTTCAATTTATTGATAGAATTAAATTATTGAAATAAAATATATCAAGTAAAATTTTAATTTTCTTTTTTTTTTTCCTTTTCTTTTTTGTTTTCCAAAATGTGATCAACACAAAAACCATCACATGCAAATGTTTTACCTCAAGATAATTAATTCAGAATCATTAGGAAAAGAAGAAGAAAAAATAAAATAAAATTGAAGAACGCTGGACAATTTTTCTCAATCGATTATTTAGAACTCTTAATTTATGAGTATAAATTATGAATCTCTGAGCTTCGCTCACTTTGAAAAAAAAAAAAATGATGATTCATATTTTTTCTTCTTCGGCCATGCTTTTTTTTAAAAAAAAAAAATTCTCAAATCTCTTTGACTTCCTGAATTCTTGCTTCTGGCTCCAATTTGTTCTTATTTAAATTATATTTCAACAACTTCTTAAACATTAATAATGAGCAAAGAAGACGAACAATTGAATGAGATGATCAATTCAGTTCTCTCTCGGCCTTTGAACTCAGGAGAAGAGGAAGAAGACCCCATGGTAGGATTTGAGAAAGCAATGAAGGAAGTTCCATTGCTTATGCCAGAAGGTTATATGCCTGAAAATATTGAAGATAATCCTCAGTTATTAGCTTTACAATCACTTCTTTATGATGGAACACCTGAAGGTTTTATTGTCTTTCAAAAATTTTATTTTATCGAATATTAACAAAAAATCAAAATCAAAAAGAGAACGCTGAAAATTTCAAAACTCAAGGGAATGATTCATTTAAGGAAGGAAAGAAAGGATATAAGAATGCAATTGAATTTTATACAAAAGGAATTGAACAAAAATGTTCAGATAATAAGTTAAATTCAGTACTTTATATAAATAGAGCTGCTGTTCATCTTGAATTGCGTACATCTTTTTTTGATATCCATATTCTTATTCTCATTTTTAATTTTAATTTTTAATTTTCAGAAAACTATAGAATGGCAATTAATGATTGTAAAGAAGGATTGAAATTTGATGATCAAAATATTAAAGCTTTTTATAGAATGACAAAAGCAGCTTTTTCTTTAGATAAATTAGATGAAGCAATATCTTATTGTAATCAAGGATTAAAAGTAAGATTTTTTTTTTTGAAAAACTTTTGATGTCTATTTGTTGATTTTATTAAAATCTTAAATTTTTTCGTTAGATTGATCCAAAAAATCAAGCATTAAAAGCTGAGGAAGAAAAAATCAATAAAAAACTTTTAGCAATAGAAGAAAAAGAAAGACAACGCCAAGCTCAACTTGAAAAAGAACAATCTGAAAAATTAAAACTTGCAAAAGCAATTCAAGTATTTTTTTTTTTCTTTTTTGCTTTCTTCTTTTAATTTCTTGCTAAATGTTCCTTTAAAATTAAATATTTATTCAATCTAGGAAAGAGGAATTAAATGTGTTACTCAATCGAAATCTAAATCACAATCACAAAATACAGCAACTATTTCTCAATTATATCTTGATGAAAATAATCGTCTTCATTTTCCAGTATTTCTTATTTATCCAGAATCAAAACAAACAGACTTAATTAATGATTTTTGTGAAGATGACCGATTTATTGATCACCTTCAAGTTGTATTTGAAGAATCTCCTCCATGGGATTATGAGAAAAAATATGTCCCAGAAAAACTTGTTCTATATTTTGAAACAAAATTGAAAGATGGAAAAGTTGCATTAGTTAAAGTTGGAAATCAAAACACATTGAAACAAGTGATCACTCACCCAAATTATACTGTTGTTGATAATAGTCCAGGATTGATGGTTCTTGTTAAAGATAGTGTATTTGAAAAGGAATTTGTAAATTCATATAAAAAATAGATCAAATTTTTTCCCTATCTATTTTTTTTCATAACTTTGAACTTTTTATAAGAAAGATTTCAAAGCAATTCAATTCAAATCATTTAATGTTTCATCAAAAAATTAATCAGAACAAAAAAAAAAAAAAAAAAAAAAAAAAAAAAAAAAAAAAAAAAAAAAAAAAAAAAAAAAAAAAAAAAAAAAAAAGCTATGGGAGAACGGCTTTGGAAAGCCTGTGAATATAGAGAAGTTGAAGAAGTTATAAACTTACTTCAAGACACTCAGCTTAACACAAACTGGCAAGATTCAAATAAAAGGACATCTTTTTATATTGCTTGTGAAAAAGGACATACTGATATTGTGAAATTATTATTAAACGATCAAAGAGTTGATATCAATATAGCAAAAGAATATGGAGAAACACCTCTTTATGCTGCTTGTGCTTTTGGACACATTGAAATTGTGAAATTATTATTAAATGATAATAGAATTGATACCAATACTGAAGGCCATAATGGTTGGACACCTTTTTGGGTTGCTTGTTATCAAGGACATATTGAAATTGTGAAGTTATTATTAAATGATACAAGAATTGATATCAACAAGACAAATAAGCGTGACCAAACACCACTTAATATTGCTTGTGAAAAAGGACATACTGAAATTGTGAAATTGTTATTAAATGATAAAAGAGTTGATGTCAATAAAGCAACAAATGACGGGGAATCACCTTTTTATAATGCTTGTTATTATGGGCACATTGAAGTTGTGAAATTATTATTGAATGATAATAGAATCGATATCAATCAAACAAATAAATATGATTGGACACCTTTTTCAATAGCTTGTGAAAAAAGACGTACTGAAATTGTGAAATTGTTATTAAATTATAAAAGAGTTGATATCAATAAAGCAAGTAGTTTTTCAAATCAAACACCTTTTTATAATGCTTGTTATTATGGACGTATTGAAATTGTGAAATTATTATTAAATGATCAAAGAATTGAGAGAGACGATATTAATAAAGAAGAAAGAGAATATGGTCGAACACCTTTTTATAATGCTTGTGAAACTGAACGTATTGAACTTGTGAAATTATTATTAAATGATAAAAGAGTTGATATTAATAAGGTAAATAAGGAGGGCCAATCACCTTTTTCTATTGCTTGTTATTATGGGCACATTGAAGTTGTGAAATTATTATTAAATGATAATAGAATTGATATCAATAAATCAAATAATGATGGAACAACACCTTTTTCGATTGCTTGTGAAGAAAGACATATTGAAATTATAGAGAATATATTGGCAAGTGGAAGAGAAGTGAATTTTAATGGAAAGAATAAAGAAGGAAAAACTGCAATAGATATTGTGAGAGAGAAAGAAAAGGAAGCAAAACTATCTTGGGAAGATGTAAAAGAATATGAAAAAAGAAAAGAAAATTGTACCAACTTCATGAAGATATTGGAATCATTTGAAAGAAATCCAAATGAAACGAGAGTCAAATTAAGAATACAACTTGGATTGGCTGGTAAAATCAATTTATTATTTCTTTTCGAAAAGGATCTTTTTTTTTTTCAAAATATTTCTAATAATTTATTTCTTTGATATTATTCAAGACAAAGATGCCACTTCAATCTATTCATTGATAGTTCTCATTTCAGATTATTTTCTGGATTTCAAATGAAACCCAAAATTTGATATTCATTTTTTCAATCTTAGTACGGTTGTGTTGTTCTCAAGCAAAGTACCAAACTCCTAGCTTGGATCAATAAGTTAAAGTTAATCCTCTGAATCTCTCCTTGAATGTTTATCTGCAAATATATGATTCAATCAAAGAAGAAATATGAAAATCCAATTCGTTTTTCAGGGAAAAAAAAAAAAAAAAAAATTGTTGTCATTGTTTTTGAGCTTGTTTGTGACTAAAAAGCAGTGATGACTCAACCACTCCAATCAATTTTTTTTGCAAAAAAATTGAAAAAAAAAAAAACTTCGCAAAAATTAATTGCTGGAATGGATCCATTCAAATTTGAATTCCCTCATTTCATTTAATAATTGTCAATTTCGAACAACATAATACAATATCATACAATACAATACAATACATAATAGAAAAGTTATCAAAATGGGAGACACTGAGATCTCTGCTGAACAATACTTTGAGACGACTCCTCCACCAACTGAACTTGAAGAAAGAACTCAACAACTTGCTGCATTCATTCAAACTCATTTGAATTCAAAGATTGCTTTTGTTACAGTATGTTTTTTTCAATTCTTTCTACTTTTATTCATCAATTCAATATTTATAGTCTGGTGGAACTACTGTCCCTCTTGAGAAGAATACAGTTCGTTTCATTGATAATTTCAGTGGAGGAACTAGAGGATCAATTTCTGCAGAGTATGGATTTCAATTATTTAGATTCTAAACTTTTTTTTGAATTTGAATTATAAATTAATATTCTCAAATAATAGAAAGTTTTTAGAAGCTGGTTATGCTGTTGTGTTTTTTTATCGTCAACATAGTTTGACTCCATATCATCGAAAATTTGAACATGGAATTCTTGATTATGTTCAATTAAATGGTGATAAAGTTGAAGGTATCTTTTTAATTTTGAATCTTAATTTTTCTTCTTTTTCTTCTTATTCTTATTCTTGATGATTTTTGAATTGAATATTTTTTTTTTTCTTCCTTCTAATAGTTAAACCTGAATATCAACAAAAGTTAACTGAAGTTGCCAAAAAATATGAAGCTGCAATCAAAGAAAAGAAATTATTAATGTTACCTTTTAACACAGTTCAAGATTACCTTTTTTACCTTCGAAATTTTTCTCAACAACTTTCAGTCTTGAAAAAGAATGTTATTTTTTATTTGGCTGCAGCAGTCTCTGATTTCTATATCCCAAACTCAAAAATGGTTAATTTATTACTTTCGTTTGTTTTCTTTTTTATTCTGAAAATAATAATAATAAATTCCTCTAGGCTGTTCATAAAATTCAATCAAGTGATGGAAATTTGGGTTTATCTCTTGATAAAGTTCCAAAGCTTTTGAAACATTTAGTTCAAGAATGGGCTCCAGATGCATTTGTTACAACTTTCAAAGTATTATTTTATTTTTATTTTTTATTTTTTTTCAAAAAAGATATTATCTTGACGATAATAATATCGTAATTTCAAAATTTTAGTTTTTACATTATTAATTTTTAAAATTAATCAAATCAAAAACTTTAGCTTGAGACAGATGAAAATCTTTTAATAAAAAAATCAAGATCTTCACTTTCTTCATATGGACATCAACTTGTTATTGCAAATATTTTAAATACAAGAAAAGTTCGAGTTTTATTTGTTGATCCACAATCTTCAGAAGAAATTTTGTTAAATGAAGAAGAACAATCATCAGGTGTTGAAATTGAGGAAAAAATTATTAAAAAGTTAGTCCATCTCCACCAAAATTTTGTAGAAACAAAGGATGTAAAGAAAATAAAACTTTCAAATTAATTTTCTTAATTTTTAAATCCTTTCAAATCTATTTATTTTACAATAATGTGCAACATTGACAATAATTTGTCTCTTTCTTTTTCTCATCTACAATAAAATTTTCTCTTAAATCTTCATGTTCATGTTCCGATAAAATTGGTAATTTTTCAATTTGGTTTTCATCTCCTTCTTCAACATCTCCTCGAGTCATTTGGAATTGTTCAAAGCTTCCTCTATCATCATTATCATCATCAAAATCAAGTTCATCATGTAACATTGTAAATTGTGATTGAAGATCTTTACTTTTGGAAGATGTTGATGTTGATGTTGATACTTGATTTACTTTTTTTAATTTTGATTCCAATTTTTCTAAATAAATTTCTGATTCTGTTTTAATTTCCCACATTACACTTGAATTATTTTCCTTCTTTACAACTTCTTCATCTCGAACTCTATTCGAAACAATGGCATTCCGTTTTCTATTTGATATTGGTTCTTCTATTTGATTGATTATATCTTGAAAAGGATCATCTGTGAATTGATTTGATAAAGAGGAATTGAAATCATCCTCATCCATTTATTTAAAATTGGGCTGTTTGATGTCTTCAATAACAAAAAAAAAAAAAAATGGTGGCGGAAACCCAGAGAGGCGAATTCCCTCTCAAAGATAAGCTCTTTCCAGTTTATCTTACAGGTGCCACATTTCAAGGCATTAGTCCTTTGGACATTGCCGATAAAATAACTTCTACTCCTGGAATTATTCATTGAATAGAAATAAAAAATAACTTATATGCTGTTGCATATTTTTATAATGAAATTGAAAAGAATAATTTTTTAGAAAGGAAAACTTTGTTCATTCAAGAAGGAGAACGGACATTGAATATTCTTTCAAGACTCAAGAAAATAAATTACTTTATTAAAGGAATACCTTTAAACTATTCACCCTCAAAAATCAAGAATCAAATCAAATTGAAACTTGAAACGATAAACATTTTATTAATAAGGACTGCAAAAGCTAAAATTTTTACTGGAACAATTAAAATTTCAACTTTAGAAAATGCTTCTCTTTCTAAGAATGTCACAATTTTTGGGAAGAAATTAAAGATAACAAAAGAAATTAATCATAATGAAGAAAATATTCAAGAGAGAAACCATATTACAGAAGAACGTGCAATTAACAATGATGGAAATGAGAATCAAGAAAATGGAGAAAATTTACATTCAAAGGAACGGAATCCACCTCTACTAGGCGAAGATTCAGTTAATTTGGAAGAAAAAGAAAATGTAAATATTGAAAGTAGCTCAATGTCATTAACTAATGATGTTCATATTGAGCAAGTACAACCAGTTGGATTTGAGACTCCTAAATCATTGAAGAGAAATAGAAATTTTTCACCAAATGAGCCACAAAGCAAATGCATTGATTTGAAAGAATCACCAAAAGAAGTTATGAATGGAGACACTTGTAACTCAAGTCTTAATGATAGTTTTGAAAAAGCAGATGAGATTGCAAAAGATCAGAGTTGTGATGAAACACAAGATAATGGTGAAGAGATAATGAAAAATGGATTCAATAAGGAAAAAAAGAAAATGAAAAAGAAGAAATATAAGGAAAAGAAGAAAACAATGAAAAGTTTGGAAAAACAAAGCAATCTGAAAGTCGAAGATGTTAATCAACAAAATAACTTAATTATACGCTTATGCAGATTTGGATTATCAAGGGACCTCAATTACTTGATAGATTTAATCATATCCAAGATGAAAAATGGTATAATTCATGCAATTAAGTTTGATAAGTACAAAGGAACAAACATTTACAATGGAGATGTAACTCTTGCGATTGATATCAAAGATGGAAAGTACTTTAATGATGATAAAATTATGTACAAAGGAAAAATCTTTTGGACAAGAATTATCAATGAACCCAATATTATTTTTACCTCGGATGAAATTTTAAATATTGACACAGAAGAGAAAAAAATCCATATATAACGGTTGCTTTCCATGTCAGCTTATCATGGGTAAAAAGATACGTGTATGTCACATTGGGACTGATACTTGTTCTCATCTTTGATATGGGAAAGAAGAATTTGAGAGTTTTGAGAAACAAAATTATCAAAAAATTCGTCCAGTCTTGATAATTTGATATTTTCTTGAAGTCCTCCTCAATTTTTTGTAACAATTTTGACTTCTCAGGTTCGGGGAGAGTTCGATCATTTTGAATTGAGGATTTTATGAGTTGGTACATCAAGTATTCCTCACTTTTCTCTTTTTTGGGTGCTTGCTCTTCCGCTTTCAAACCAAACCAAAGTGCCAAATTTCTAAAGATCTTGAGTTAGATCCAAAAACAAAAAAAAATAATAAAAATAAAATAAAAAAATGGCGACGAACAAGAAAATCAAGCTCTCAAATGGTTTGAAAATTTCTTTCATTTTATGATTTTTTCATATTTTTTTTTCTTATTCTATTGTATTTTTTTCCCCTTTAATTGGATTGATTTGAAGTCAATTGAGTTAAAAAATTAATTTCTTCTTCTTATTCCTCCTCAATCTTATATTTTTTTCTTTCTTTTAGAGCTCCTGGAAAAACTTCCACCAAGTATCGAAAAAAACCCAAATGTCCCACTTGCGGTTCGATTTTTTTTTTTTTTTTTTTTTTTTTTTTGTTCTTGGATCTAATATCTCAAATAATTAAGAATCAATAATGAATAACTCAAGTTTAATCTCTTTCTTTCTTTCTTTCTTTCTATTAGCCAATCCCTGATGAATTCCAAGACAAAAAATTTGTTCAAACAATTTTAAAGGAACTTAATCCTGCTCAAAATCTTTTTTCCAAAGTAGAGAATAGATCCATGGCTTTAGAAAATCCAGATAAGAAAAAATCAAAACCACAAATTCAAAAGAAAGTTCCAATGAATTCAATAGAAAAGAGAAAGTTAAAGATTTATGAGATTCCAAAAAATTGTCATGAGTAATTTTTTCCTATCAATTAATTTCTTTTTTCTTTTTTCTTTTTCTTTTTCATTTCGTATCATTTCAGATCATTTCCTGATCTCATAACTCTCAAACATAGATTTTCTTTATATTTACCATTACATCAAATGTGGCTCGAATATATGGAAAGTTTACTTGGAAGGAATCCACCAAAGTAATCTTAATCCTTTTTCTTTCACTTTTTTTTTTTTCTTTCTATTTGCAAATTTTTTTTTTTTTTGAAAGAAAAAAACAATCAAATATAAATAAATAAAAACTAACTAGTTCCAATCATCTTACAAAAATTCCAAAAGCAGATTTTCATGGTTGTTTAATTATGGGTATAAATTTATTTTCACTTTCAAGAAATAATTAAAATAAATAATAAATCAATCAAAAAATAGTTACAAAATCAAAATGTGCTTCATATATTGGAATATGTGGAATTGTCATAAAGGAAACAAAGAATGTCTTTAATATTATTACTCGAAAAAATGAACTCAAAGGTATTTTCAATTTCAATTCCTATTTTAACCTCATCTTCTTGTTTTTTGAATTGAAAATAATAAAATAAAATAAAATAAAAATAGTGGTTCCAAAACTGAATAACATTTTCTCATTTAAATTCAAAGAAACTTGCTTTAATTTATACGGAAATCAAATCATATTTAATTCTGCTGAAAGATCAGCAAAAAAATTTAAAGCAAAACCTACTATAGATTTATAATTTGTTTTTGTAAAATTGTAAGATATTCCTCAATAAATAAAAATTTAGAATTTAGTTTTTTTTTTTTCTTATTTATTTTCATATTATTTCGAGATCAAAATGAAATTTATTCTTTTTGGCTAGTTTGAATTGTATGTTGAGAAACAAACAATTTTGCATTTTCAATCACCTTTTAAATAAAATAAAAATGTTAAAGAATTATAAATTAGAGGGATAAAAAAAAAAATGAAAACCTGTAAAACTTGTGTGACATTATCTCTCCAAAGATCAATTGAACCTTTGAGTTGTTTCCATTCTGGATCATTAAAGTTTCTAAGTGTTGTACGGCTTATAACAATTACTTGTTTCATTTGATCAATTTTGGCTTCGATCAATTTAAATCGAATAGCTAAAATAAAAAAGAAGACAAATAAATAAATAAATAAATAAATAAATAAATAAATAAATAAATAAATAAATAAATTAAAACAAAATAAAAATTTGAAATAAATTACCATCTATAATCCATTTTTCGAGTTCATTTTGTTCAACTTCCAAAGCTTCAGCAATTTTTGAATAAGGAATTTCATCTGAACTTTCTGTTCCAATGGTTGCCAAAGTAATTAATCTAATTTTCAACATATTGTCTTCATGACGAAGTCCTTTTTTTTTTTTTTATTCATTTCTTCATTTTCTTGTTTTACATAATTTCTGAATGTTAAGAAAAAAAAAAAAACCAAGTTTTGAGATTTCATCTTTCTTTGAAGTATATAAAGCTTTGTATTCTTTATAACCTTCATTTGCAAAAATGGTTAATAAATTGTAAATGACGTGAGATTTTAATTGTTCTATGCCTATTAATTTTTATTTTATTTTATTTATTTTTCCGGTGTATATAAAAATAAAAATAAAATGAAAATGAGAAATAAAAATTACATTTGATGGAAAGAATTTCATCGAATTGGAAAATTGTGGGCAAGTTAATAGCATCTACAATAGCAGTAATTGAAAGGTCTTTAGCAGAAGCTACTTCTCCTGGAGTTTGATCAAATGATTTTAAATATTTCAAAAGGAAATTGAGAGCTTCAATTCTAAAGTTTGATAAAAAATAATTAAGTTTTTTTTTTGAAAAAACTTGAATAAATTAAAATTTTTACTGGAATCCAGTTTTTGTTAACATTTCTCTAACAAGAAGGTAAATTTCTCTTCTTTTTTGGAGAGTAACTTTCCATTCATCCATCCAAGTATCGAGGTTTTCTAAAGAAGGGAGGATAACATTCATTTTATTAGTTTTTGCTGCGAATTTTAAGATGCAAACATAAACATCTGGACGGACTGGTGAATTTACTTCAAGGTAATTATAAATATTTCCAAGTCTAAAAAAATTTTTGTTTTGAAACAAAATAATGAATGAAGACTGAATAAAAAAATGTAACAAAAAATCTTACACATTTAAATAGTAAGTTGGTTTTCCTGTTAGTTCAGTTGTAAGAAAAGGTTCAATAAATTTGTTTATAAGAGCATCTTTCTTATTTTTGTGAATGTAATTTATCAACAAATTATATACGCCCTCAAGTTCTAAAATTGAAAAAAAGAAAAAATAATTTATAAATAAAAGAAAAGAGAAAAAAAATTCATAAATGAAGAGTAATATGAGATCCATCTTTTATAGATCTCTGGTTTTTTAAAGAATAGTTATAAGCAAAGAAAAAAGAAATAACATACCACGTGGTGGGAGAGTTAAGAGGCTATGGCTTTCATTTGCGAATTTTTCAAGAATCTCTTCGATCTTCTTTTGTTCATAAAGAGCTTTGATCCCTTCAACGTATGCTTTCTTTTCAGTCTCTTCACTTTTTAATTGACTGATATGTTTTGCAAGTTCATCAACCTTTTTAATTGATTTTTTGAAATTTTTACATTTTTTTTTTTTCTTTTGATTTTTATAAAACTTTTGGAAAAAAAAAAAAATAAATAAAAAATTTTTTTGATGAAATCCAAAAATTAATGAGTGAAATAAATTGTAGAAAGTGATTATTTGGGATAAAAATATGAAAAATAATGTTGTGATTTAAAAAGAAAGAAAGAGAAATAGAAGGGAATTTGACTTGCTCTTGTTCAGAAACGTTTAAGAAGATGAGAGGGGCCGCCATCTTTTTTTTTCTTTTTTTCCTTCAAGTTTTTTTTTTGTTTCAAAGTCCAAAAACCTTTCCATCTTGCTTCGAAATGTTTTCCACAACATATTAGATCTCTCTCTCTTTTTTTTTAAAAAAAAACAAACAAACTATTTGATTTAATGTTCTTCATGAGCTATTTGAAATTTATCAAAATTCAAAATTTATTTGATCCAAAAACTCGAACAACAAGGTTTCAAACAAGGTTTTGTTGTTGTTTTTGTTACTTGACTAAAACCATTCCACAAAAAATTTTATAACTTTTTGATTTGCAATCCACAACTTGACATCAAATGTGATTCAAACTTAAATACTGATCAGAAAGGAGAACCACAATTGCATAGAGAGAAGCTGCATCTTTATCTTTTGAGAAAAAAAAGAAAGTTTAAAAAAAAAAGAAAAAGAAAAGAAACTGGAGGAAATAAAATTTTTTTTTACCTGCTAATCCAAGTTGCACTCTCAATTTTGTTCTTTTTTCATTTGGGTTATTTTCATAAGATTCCAATAATTCAATAATATTTTGATAATTTCTCTTCTTTGATTGAAATTGCTCTTCATTTTCATATCTTCTTTCCATCCCTTCTTTTTTAGCCATCTCAATTCCAGCTCTAACATTTCCATTGACTTCTTTTCTACTTGCCAATATATATTCCAGAACTTCAATATGTCCAAGTACACAAGCAATAGAAAAAGGTGTTTTATTCTCCTTGTCTGGTTTATTAATATCAACTCTTTCATCATTTAATAATAATTTCACAGTTTCAATATGCCCATAACAACAGGCAACATAAAAAGGTGTTTCATGAAAACCAGTTCCTTTATTCATGTCAATTCTTTGATCATTTAATAACAATTTCACAATTTCTACATTTCCATTTTTACAAGCAATCCAAAAAGGCGTTGAACCTTTCTCAGTTGCTTTATTGATGTCAATTCTTTGATCATTTAATAATAATTTTGCAATTTCAATGTGTCCTTGTTGACAAGCAATATAAAAAGGTGTTTTTCCATCATTATCTGATTTATTGATATCAACTCTATTACTATTTAATAATAATTTCACCATTTCAATCTTGTCTTCCTCACAAGCAGTATAAAGAGGTGTCTCACCCTCGTCATTTCCTTGATTTACATCAACTCTTTGATCATTTAATAGTAATTTCACAATTTCAATTTCTCTACGATAACAAGCTGAATAAAAAGGTGTTGCACCTCTATAGCGTCCATCATCATGATCTCCAGCCTCACTTTGATTGATATCAACTCTTTTGTCCTTTAATAATAATTTCACAAGTTCAACATCTCCATCAAAACAAGCATTATAAAAAGGAGTTCTACCATACATCTCAACTTTATTGATATCAACTCTTTCATCGTTTAATAATAATATCACAATTTTAATATGTCCTCTTTCGCAAGCAACATAAAAAGGTGTTTGCTCATACTTAGCAATTTTATTGATATCAATTCTTTTATCATTTAATAATAATATCACAATTTCGATATATCCTTTTTTACAAGCAGCATATAAAGGTGTTGTTCCATCAATATTTGCTTCATTGATATCAGCTCTGTTATCATTTAATAATAGTTTCACGACTTCTAAATGGCCATATTTGCAAGCAATATAAAAAGGTGTTTCCTCATTATCATTTTGCCAATTGATTTTAATTTGTTCGTTTTGAAGTAATTTTGTAACTTCCTCAACATCTCCGTTTTCACAAGCATTAAAAAGTTGTTCTCCTTTGCTGAACTCTTCTTCTTCTTCTTCTTCTTCTTCTTCTTCTTTCGATTTCATTTTTCTCTTTCTCCTCTACTCGAGAAAATAAAATTTTATTTTATTTTATAAATTTTTGTGAAAAAAATTAAATCATGATCCTTGACAATAAAACACTAATTTTTGGAAAGGATCATGATATATTTATTTATTTTTGTATAATTTTTTTATTATAAAATTCTCCAAATGAATTCTATTTTTCGATCACTCCCTCTCTCCAGTGACATTTCCTATTCCACAAGTAAAATCACTTCCAATTCTGTAAGAGCTTTTGATCAACTTTGGTAATATTATTATGAATTCAAGTTCCAATTTTTTTTTTTTTTTTTGATGTTCGAGCTAAGGATCTTTAAATCTCAAGTAATTATCTGAAAGAAGGATTATCATTGAGAATATCAATCTTGAATCTTCATCTTTTGAATTGAGAAAAAAAAAAAGTTAATATTCAATCATTAAATAATTAACGAAAAGTATTCAAAGAAATTTACCAGCAAATCCAAGTTCTTTTCTCAATTGAATTTGAGTCTCATTTGGATTTTGTTCAAATGATTCTAGTAACTTAAGCATTTGTGAGCACTCAAATTTTCTTTTTTCATAATCTTGTTCACTTTCAAAAAAGGTTTTTGATTCTACAAGTCTTTCCTTTAAACATTCGATTGGAGTTATTTCATCATCATTTGGAGGCCTTAAATCAACTTCTTTTTCACTTGCTAATATCAATTTCAAGACTTCAAAGCGAATATTCCAACAAGTAATCATTAAAGGAGTCCAACCAGCATCATTAGCTATATTGACATCAAGTTTTTTATGTCCTAAAAGTAATCTCACCATCTTTGTTTTTCCATAACAACATGCACAATAAAAAGAAGATTCAGCTTCACCATTTTTCAAATTCACATCAACTCGTTTGTCATTTAAAAGGAATTCAATTATTTCAAAATGATTATTATCACAAGCAAACAATAATGGTGTATTCCTAGGAAAATCTTTATCCCTTACATTTACATTTATATTTGGAATTTGAATTAATCGTTTCACTTCTTCAAAATTTCCATCATAACAAGCAATTAAAAGTTCTTCTTCTTCAATCTTTCCCATTGTTTTCAATGGCTTGTGTTTATTTGGTTAACCTATTTCATTTTGTTAATAATTAATTGTCAGAAAAAAACAAAACAAAAAACAAAAAAAAAAAACTAACAAAAATGAAATCAAACATAAGAATTTGAAACTTACAACAATCTCGAATCTGTAAAGAAATTTCAATCCATGTAACACTTAATTGACTTTAAGTCAACTGACTGACTTGGTTCAAATTTCGAATGATGTTTACAAAGCAAAAAAAAAAATTGACTTTTTGAATAATAAATCCAAAAGAAAAAAAAAATGGCGACAAGTGATCAAAATCATGACTTTTTTGTCGGGAATTGGGTATTTTTCTTATTTTGAGGCTCAGGTGACCCAAAACCCACGCTGATTTAATCTTATTGGACCAGGATTTGTGTATAAATAGGGTCGAAACTTTTTTTTTTTTTTTTTTTTTTTTTTTTTTTGTTTTTTTTTTTAATTAATTAAAAAATTTTTTTTTTTTTTTTTTTTTTTTTTTCTTTTCCAAAATCTTTTAAAAAAAACAAAAAACTTTAAAACTTTTGAAAACTACAATAGGTTTGTTATTCTTCTTTTATTTGTTTCTTTATGATTGATTTTTAATTTTTTAATTTTCTAATTGTATTAATTGTCTTTATTTTCTTGTTTGTGTGTTTTTTTTTTTTTTTTTTTTTTTTTTTTTTTTTTTTTTTTTTTGAAAAAAATTTTTTTTTTTTTTTTTTTTTTTTTTTTTTTTTTTTTTTTTTTTTTTTT
>Ga0209960_1001729_pt1 | contig 26208 bp, 21 predicted proteins | sample ThiBiot_500_plan_2_FD_183947 | JGI IMG/M metagenome (GOLD analysis project Ga0209960, IMG submission 183947) | Wastewater bioreactor microbial communities from Cape Town, South Africa - Thiocy_expt_500_plan (SPAdes) | ecosystem: Engineered > Bioreactor > Thiocyanate-remediating >...
ACTACCATCAAGGGAACTGATAATCGAGTATTCAATTATTTACGATGTTTTACACACGATGAAATATAATCGTATACGGTATCAACCAAACGAATGAGATGTCTTTTATAATAGTCGTTTATAACTGTGCACATGTCTTACCTGAGGATTTCAGAGAGAATTTTATAGGAAGTGGTAGAGCAAAAACACATATATACACTGCTTCAGAGAAAAAGAAGTTTCAGTGGGCAAAAAGTTACTTAGAAAAATTTCAATGGGCAAACTTCTAAATGAAATGGGCAATTGCCCATTTGCCTCCCCCTTGATTGCGCCACTGATTCTATCGAATTCGATGACAAAAAGCGATAAAATTCGATTGTTCAACGATAGAAACTTGAAATTCTTGATAAAACTCTATCAAAACGTTCATAATTTGCTCACGATCGTGTTAAACTCGAAGAGTTACGAAATTTGTTTTTTTGACCCCGGTTTTCGGCCGAATTCGAATCAAATTATCAGAAAATTTGTCGTTTTTCTTTTAAATCAAGTGAAAAACGATGAATTTTTAGCGAATTTAGTCGACAATTGTTTAAGAACGTGTCTGGATTTGTTATCGACCGTTTGGAAGACGATTTCTAATGAATTTGGATTGAAAAATGAAAAATTTGTGGAAATTTTGCAAGAGCAGAAGAAATTAACCGAATGGAACGAGATTTCGATGAGTTTTGACGAAATTTGAGTGGAAAAAAAACAACAATTCGGTTTTTGGCCGAGATCGTCGAGAGAATTATCCAAGCGTTGGACGTTTTACAGCAGTTACCGTTGGTATGTGAGAACGAATTGGCCATTCAGGGTTATCAACAAACGATTCTTCGAGTAAGAGACCAAGTTTTGATTTTTAGAGAGAATTTCGAGGTTTAAGGTTAAAAAAACATTGATTTTCACGAAGTTTCGCGTTTTTAGATCGAAAATACAATTAAAGAGAGAGAATTTTCATTTTTGAGGTCGAAAAAACATTTTAGAAGAGAGAATTTTCAGTTTTTAGATCGAAAAAATGTTTTAGGCGATAGAATTTCGCTTTTTTGACTTAAAAGTGCAGTCTTTAAGTGAGAATTTTCATTTTTGAGGTAAAAAAAACATTGATTTTGAAGAAATTTTGCGTTTTTAGATCGAAAATACAATTAAAGAGAGAGTATTGAGATTTTGGATGTCAAAAAAACATTTTTTTTGACGGGAAATGAAAGTTTTAGAGCGAAAAATGATTTGAATAGAGAGAATTTTACGATTTTCAAGTAAGAAGAGAGAGAAATTTGTGATTTGGACGGCGAAAACGAAGTGTCAACGTGGAAAATCTGTTCTCGTCATTTCGAATGACATTTTGCAAGTGTTCGAATCGATCTTTCAAGTCCAAGAGATTGTCATGTCTGTTTTGTTCGACTATGGCTTTGTTCTTTGGTTACAACCGATCATTCAAATATCGTCAGTTTTTATAACAATTTCCTTCTTTCAAAACGATCTTTGTTTTATTCTTGAGGGTGAGGGTGAATGTTTAATGATTTTAACATCGATTATCGACTTGTGATCATCAAGTTCTTCTTCTCGAATTCTATGCTGTTCTCCTCGTGTTTATTCGACGATTGAAAAATGAAATGTAAAACAATTAGAGAGAAAAACTAGTTTTACGTTTTGTGCTTTTAGAAATCTTCTGTCGACACTTGACGATCGATTTTCTCGGCTTATTCGAACAAGACTTTGAACATATCTTCGTTTTTCTTTAACCAATCAACTTTCAGAACAACAAACTAAATCAACTTTTCTAACTCAGGATAAATAAATAAAATACGTCTAAGACAGGGAAACATTTGCTTTTTCATCATGATCGTCATTATTTATTGCATGATTTTATTTCTTCTGAGGCTAATTTTAGGTTAATTTTTGTCTTTTTCGAATATTTTCAACGAAAATAGAACTTTTCTTTTCCAAAGGTCAATCGTATAATCAACCGATGTTTCCGACGAATTCAATTTGGGATCAAAATGCAACCACATTTGCAAATCAGAGTCAAATCGGGTCAAATCCTATTGGTTTGTACATTGATACGAATAATTCAATTTATACAATTCATCGTCAAAATGGACGAATTCTCATTTGGATGAATAATTCAACTGATCCAAATCTTATTTTATATACACAATTATCATCAGACGCATATTCAATATTTGTAACAACAAATGGACAAATTTATGTTGGAGATTCAAACACAACCAAACAAATAATTCAATTCTCGAATTCATATTCAAATCAAACCACTACTATCGCGACTGTTTCTTCTTACAATATTTTGGATCTTTTTGTTGATCTTAATAATACTTTATATTGTTCAATGTGGTCTGAACATAAAGTTGTAAAAAAATGGTTAAATGATAATTCATCAACAATGACAACAGTTGCTGGAAATGGTTCTCAGGGTTCTACTTCGAATTTGTTAAATTCTCCATTCGGAATCTTTGTTGATACGAATTTTGATTTATATGTTGCTGATCAATATAATCATCGAATTCAATTATTTCGATTAGGACAAATAAATGGAACTACAGTTGCAGGAAATACATCAGCAAATCTAACAATTTCACTTCATTATCCAACAAATGTGATTTTGGATGGAAATAAATATCTTTTCATTACAGATGGTGATAATCATCGAATAATAGGTTCAGATGAAAATGGTTTTCGTTGTATTGTTGCATGTTCAATGTCATCAGGTTCAACATCCGATAAATTGTCTTATCCACAAAGTCTCGCTTTTGATAGTTTTGGAAATTTATTTGTTGTCGATCGAGATAATCATCGAATTCAAAAGTTTCGTTTATTATCAAATTTATCCAATAGTAAAAGAAAAACAACAACGATTCTTTCATACATGTCCAATTTGAAAATTGAATTCAATTGAAATTGAAACTTTCAATTTTCAATTTTCAACTTGAGGGTGAGGGTGAGGGCGTCTCTTTGTGAACGTAGAAAATTGAAAATTGAAAGTTTCAATTGAATTCAACTTTCAAATCGGACACTACTGCGATTCGATATTTTCATTTGATTATTTAGCTCCAACACCAACCACATCAACAATTTTAACATCAACTACAACAATAACCACGTCAACAACGACAACTTCAACATCATCATCAACAACCTCAACGTCATCAACAACAACAACAAATGTCAATCAAAGTAAATCGTTCAAAGAAAAATTCAAAAAGAAAATTTTTTTTATTAAAATCTCAGCGTGTCGATCTCCTCAGATAATTTTAATTCCCAGTGGTTCAACGTTAATAAATCCTTTGAAATTTCGTCGAAGTCAAGATTTTTATATCGTTTCTTTGATTGAATTGAATTGTAACGATTCAACATCAATTCAAAGTCAATGGATTCTAAAGAATAATTCCGATGTCATTCCCTTCGATTCTCAAATTGAAACAACATTTAGTGAATTATTTATTCCATCGAGAAAACTTCCTTTTGGAATCTTTGAACTCGAATTAACCATCACTCTCAATAAATATCCAACTTTAAATCATTCTTCATCAGTTTATGTTGAAATAACTCCATCAGGAATCACAGCAAATCTTGTTCAATTAGGAACTTCAATGATCACAAGTGGATTCGAACAAGATTTGAAATTAGATCCAGGAACTTATTCAATTGATCCTGATGAAGTTTCATTTGACAACACAGTAAGTTTTCAATTTATTTTAACTCTCAATTTTTCTTCAAATTCGTAGAAATGGATTTACAAATATTATTGTCGAATTTATCCAACATTTAATTTTCCAAATTTAAATGGTTATTTATTAACAATTGACGATCAAACAAATAATTCTTCAACTCCTTCGTGTTTAACGAATCGAACTGGATTTAGATTTGATAATTCGATTAATTCTTCATTGACGATTCTCTCAAAATCTCTTCAATCGAATCGAACTTATCAATTTATGGTTCAAATGACAAATATTTTGAATTCTTCTCAACAAGCAACAGGTTATGTTCTTGTTAAAGTTGAACAAACTCGTCCACAAATGATCGCAATCGGTTGTGTAATCGTAACTCTTTGTTCTCCGAATCTCGAATATCAATTCGTAAATCCAACAACTCAACTTGCTCTTTTTTCTCTTTGCATTGGAAATTGTTCTTCAATTCAAAAAATCCTTTGGAATGTTTATTCAGGAGAAGCGAATTCTTCTCTTTGGGTTTTATTTAATCAAACTCAAAATTATTTCTTCGGCAAGAGTTCAAGTAATTTTACTGTCTTAAATCAATTATTTCTTCAAAATCCAACAGTTCAGTTTTGGAAATTCGAAGTTGTCTATTTATTTCCAAATCAAACAAGTACAAGTGCTTTGCAATTTGTGATCAATCAACCTCCAGAAAATGGTTCTTGTTCGATTTCTCCATCAAATGGAACAATAACAACTTTGTTTGAGATCGCTTGTCCAAATTGGTTTGATGAAGATGGAATTAAAGATTATTCGCTTTATTCTTTGCCAAATCAGCTAATGATCGCTTTTTCAAGTTTTTCATCTTTTCAAGTTTATTTACCTTCAGGAGAAAATCAAAACTTAGTCATTGAAATTCGAGATCAATTAAATTGTTTAACAAAATTTAATCTTTCCTCGATTTCAGTTCGAACAGATTCTCAATTGAATACGAATTTACTTTCAACTGGAAATCAAAATACAGTTTCACAATTATTAACTTCTTTTTCTCAACAATTTAATCAAATAAATCAACAAAATATTGATAAAGCTGTTTCAAGTGGAATTCCTCTTTCAACTATTTCGATTTCATCTTTAACAACTCAAAGCCAACCAACGAATAGTTCATTGAATCAATCAGCTCTTGTCGAATTCGAAAAAGAATTAAATTCTCAATCTTCGACAAGAGAATATTTAATTTTCTTTACTCAAAATCTTCAAATAACAACATCGAATAGTATTAAATTACAATCTTCATCATTAGTTCAATTGACTAAATCGACAAATCAATTAACTCGAAACACGATTTCAGTTGCAGCTGATCGATGTTTTCGATTAACTTTAGCTTTACAATCGATTTCGATGAAAATTTCTCACGAAGATGCAGAAACTTGTTCAACTCAATTATTTCAATGTGCTTCGAATCTTCTATCTGCTGTCAATGGTCCTTTACAACAAAGAACGACGATTTTAGATTTAGATTCTAAAAGAGCAAAAGAATTTCCTTCGGATTATGAAACAGATTTAGAATCTGAATGGATGAAAATCAATCTTTTAAATGAAAACGAGAAAAATCTTTATCAACAAAAAGAATTAGCAAATCAAATTGAAACGAAAATGAAAGAAATGATTTCTCGGTTAAATTCAATTTTAAATATTCATTTAAATGTTGGTCAACAGTCGATTGTGAATACTTCAGAAGTTTTGATGAGTTTACAGAGTGAAACAATGGAATCTCTTTCGAATCAAATATTTGCCAATGGAGCTATTCGATTCCCTGAAATCGTAACAAATCAAACAGAAAAATCAATTCGAATTCAATCGAAAGTCGAACCTTTAGCTTCGTTTGCAAATTCAGCAAATACAAATGTTTCTCGTTCAATTTCTTTTTCTCTTTTCGATTCGAATGGAAATGAAATTTCTGTTGATTATCCAATAGAAATCTTTATTCCTCGAGATCCCAATCGAATTCTTCCTCCAATGATTCTTCAAAATGTCACGTTTCGTCAACAATTATTTAATTTCCATTATGTTAATATCACAACTATTCTCTCGATTTCAGTTCATATCGAAATCGAACCTTTGAATTCGTCAGTTGGCTATTTATTAATTTATAAATTCGATAAAATTCCTAAATTAAATGAAATCGATGGTTGGACTATCTTCTGTCCTTCGACTTTTCACAATTATTTCGTTGATAATGAACAAACTCGAAGTCATAAATCTTTAGTTTTTGGTTTACGAGAATTAAACTCCTCTGAAATCATTTCGTATTGTTCAAATAATAATTCTCAAATGAATCCACCGATTACAAATGAAAGATTTAATTTTACTTCAAATTATGGATTGAGAGTTTATTCCTCTGGTTGTTATTTTCTCGACGAGAACAATGAATGGAATGATCGAGGACTTCGAGTTGGAAATAAGACAAATCATGATCAAACTCATTGTTTAAATTGACCTTAATTAAATATTTATCTTTTAGAGTTTTTCAGACAATAAAACGCAAATGAATTTTATCTCAAATATTTTCTTTAATCAGTGTTGTCAGGAACAATTTCAGTTCTATTTATTTGATTGTCGAACGATGTACCTATAACAGACAAGTTTAAATTTAAAGAAATGACGTATCACTCTTTTAGAAAAAAAACATAAAGTTAGCATTTTTAATTTATTCTGATCGTTGAGAATGTTCTTTTCACTTTAATACATTCAATCAAATTCTTTGATGAATATCATTAAGGCGGCTGACTGCAATTTATTGCAGCAAGATGACTTATTGCTTTCAGTTAGCTTGGTTGCCTAGCAAAATTCTTCTTCTTCTTATTCTTCCTACGGACGCATGAATCTGAGAAACAATATTCTCAAATCTGTTTTTCGAAATTCAAGGTCGTTCGGGAAATCTAAGATATACAAAATGACTAATTAACATATTATAGTTTCGCCTTATATGATCATTTTTAATTGACCATTGATACGTCACATGCCTTATGCATACACGATTTAATTAAATTTGTTGAAATTCAAGTTTATCCACTGGCGAGTCTTTTAGAAAAAGAGAGATCAAGTAATGGTTGTTAGAGATCTTTCCTAAAACTTATTCTTCAAGTGATCAATGAGATTAGAAAAAAGCACAACGTATGTCTTTGACTGATATTCTAACTCTATTTGTTTTAACTCTTGCACATTAGGGAATTGCAGTCAGCCGGCTTATCTACTCGGCTTTGTCTCGAGTAGAATTCTAGTTTATTGTTGATTTTTATATTATAATTAATCGGACGAAACAACATCAATTTTTATTTCTATAGCAAACATACATTACAAGTAACGAAAGCGAAACTACACAGACCAAGCAAAGCAATGAATGATTCAGTTTAAATGAGTTGAAAAACATTGAGTTTGATTATAATTTGTCAAAGGTCCAACACGTAGCCCATCATCTTTCCATTGATTGTTCTCATCAAGATAATAACAGCCCGATGCAAATATTCTCAATTGATAATTTGATGTAAAATTAAACTTTCGATTGGTTACTGGTGGTTTAGTTTCAGTAACGATTTCTGAAGGATTCAATTCTCTCAAACCAAAAACGAACGAATGATGATTTCGAGTCTGTTGATTATCGAGAAAATAATTGAAATTCGAAGAATTGAGAATTGTCCAACCATCGATTTGACTTGTTGAATCGTTCAATAGTGGAATTTGATCAAATTTATAAATCAATAAATAAACAATGCTGTTGTTATTCAAAGGTTGAATTTCGATATGAATTGAAATCGAAAGGCTACTCGTTAAATTAACATAATGCAAATTAAATAATTGTTGATGAGGAGTCGAATCATTTGAAGTCACATTTTGAAGAATCATTGTCGGAATAACTAAATTTGGATCTCGTGGAATCATGATTTCAATAGGATGCGTATCATTTGCTTTAACTTCAATTTGATTTCCATTTTGATCAGTCATCGAAAGTGAAATTGATCTTGAAACATTTGTATTTGCTATTAGTGATTTTGAATTACCAAATGGTGCTAATGGTTCTAGTTTAGTTTGCATTAAAACTTTTGAATTCAATTGAGATTTCGATGAATATACTTCTAAGGACATGAATACTTCCGATGTATTTATAATTGATTGTTGTCCCGTATTCAGATGAATATTTAAAACCGAAGTTAATCGTGAAATCAACTGATTCATTTGATTTGCTAATTGATTTTGAAAATAAGCATTTTTATCTTCTAATCGATTGATTTTCGACGATTCAGATTCGAGATCAGCTGGAAATTCCGATGCTCTTGTTCCATCAACATCGAGCACAATAGTACGTCCTTGTAATGGACCATTGACAGCACTTAAAATATTCGAAGCACATTGAAATTATCTCAGCATCTTCATGAGAGACTTTAGTTGACATTGAATCTAATGCTAATGAGAGTTTCGAACATCTTTCAGCTGCAATTGATAGAGTTGTTCGACTTAGTTGATTTGTTGCTTTGGTTAGTTGAGCTAAAGATGATGATTGAAGTTTGATAGTATTCGATGTTGTTATGAGAAGATTTTGAGTAAATGAAATTAAATATTCTCGAACATTGGCTTGTGAATTCAGTTGTTCATTAAATTCAATTAAAGCTGATTGATTCAGTTCTGCATTTGATGATAAACGTTGACTTGTTAATGATGAAACTGAAATACTTGCAGCTGGAATTCCACTTGAAACAGCTTTATCAACATTTTCTGTATTCATCTTATTAAATTCTTGTGAAAGTGAAGTAAGAACTTGACCAATTGTATTTTGATTTCCACTCGCAAGTAAATTAACAATCGGATTATTGGTTGAACTTTGAAAATTATCTATTGATTCAAAATCAGATCGAACAGAAATCAATGTTGATAAATTATATTCAATTAAACAATTCAATTGATCTCGAATTTGAATTGTTAATCGTTGATCATTTCCCGATGGTAACAGAATTTCAATAGTTGATAAACTTGAAAATGCAATCATAACTTTATTTGATGAATCATAAGAAAAAACCGAATAATCTTTGATTCCATCTTCATCAATCCAATCTGGACATGATATTTGAAATGAAGTTGTAGTTGTTCCATTTGTTGGAGAAATTGAACAGGAACCATTTTTCGGTGGTTGATTTATCAAGAAATTCAAAGCACTGATACTTATTTCCGTTGGAAATGAATAAACAACTTCGAATTTCCAAAATTGAATATCAGGATTTTGAAGAAACAATTGACTTGTTGATGTAAAATTACTTGTATTTCTTCCGAAAAACTAAGGAGTTTGTTGATTGAATAAAGTCCATTGAGAATAATTAGCCGATGAATTTCGTTCTCCAAAATAAACATTCCATGTTATATTTTCAATTCGTGTATAATTTCCAATAGCAATCGAAAAAAGAGCGACTTGTGTCGTTGGATTAACAAATTGATATTCCAAATTCGGTGCACAAAGTGTTATGATGACACAACTAAAAATCTAGACTCTTCTCAGTTAGAAATAAAAATGATGAATTTACCCAATAGCAATCATTTGTGGTCGAGTATCGTCGATTTTGACAAGAACATAGCCAGTTGCTTGTTGTGTAAGATTTCGACGATGTTGCATTTGAACCATAAATTGATAAGTTCGATTTGATTGAAGTGAATGAGAAAGTATTGTTAACGACGAACGATTGGAATTACCAAATTTCCAACCAGTTCGATTCGATAAACACGATGGATTCGAAGAGTCATTTGCTGGATTATCGATAGTTAATAACCAACCATTCACATTCGAAAACATAAATGAAGGATAAATTCGACAATAGTATTCATAAATCCAATTCTAAATTTAAAAAAGAAAAGATTATCGTTTTTAGTGAATAAATTAAAATTTACACTTGTATCGAAAGTATTTTCATCGGGATTGACCGAATATGTTCCTGGATCTAATTTAAGATCTTGTTCATGTCCACTTGTGATCATCGATGTGCCTAATTGAACAAGATTTGCTGTTATTCCCGATGGAGTGATTTGAACATAAACAGATGAAACGGCTTTTAACCATGAATAGTTGCTCATTGTTACAGTTAATTCTAATTCATATGTTCCAAATGAGAGTGTCCGTGCAGGAATATATAATTCACTTGATGTTGTTTGAACCGTTGAATCTAATTGAATTGTATTAAGACAATTGGTTGTACAATTTTTGATGATCCATTGTTTGTTTGTTAATGTTGAATCGTTACAATTTAATTCAATAATTGAGATTATATAAAAATCTTGACTTCGACGAAATCGTAATGGATTTAATAAAGTTGAACCATCTGGAATCAATGTCAATTTTGGAGTATAACAACCTTTAAAGGTATATTGTAGATTGATGAGGAAAGTTTTGTTATAACGAACTTACCGTAACAGGGATTTGTTGATAAACTAAATTTTTGAATCCGATTGTTATCACGTTCAACAACATATAGATTTCCAGAACTGTCAAAAGCTATACTTCGCGGATATTTGAGTTGATTGGAATTTGAGCCTGTACATCCAACGATACAACGAAAACCATTTTCATCAGATCCAATTATTCGATTATTGTCAGTATCTGTTATGAAAAGATATTTATTTGCATCTAAAATAACATTTGATGGGTGATTTAATGTAATTGTTGAGTTTGGTGAAGTATTTCCTGCAACTGTGGTTCCATTTGACTGTCTCAATCGAAATAATTGAATTCTGTTGTTCGTCCAATCCGCTACGTATAAATCGAAATTTGTGTCAACAAAGATTCCATTTGGGTTATTCATTTGATTTGCAGCAGAGCCGGCAGAACCTGTTCCAGCAACTGATGTCATAACTGATACGTTGTCACCTAACCATTTCTTGAAAACTTGATGTTGAAGATCTGCTGAACAGTAGATGCTGTTCGTAATATCAATAAAAAGATCTATACACCGTGAAGTCATCGGCATAATCAATTTACTACTGTTTGAATATAATACTTGTCGAATTGAACTATCATCGCCAACATAAATATCACCATTCATGGTTACGAATATTGATAGTGGTGAATATAAATTAGCATGTAAAACAGTCGTTGGATTTATTCTATCATTTGACCAAATGAGAATTTGACCTGTCTCTTGATTAGCTGCATAAATGATGTTATTTTTATCGATGTACATGCCATAAGGACTTGATCCAATGATACTACGATTAGCTAAAGTTGTTGCATTTGGATTCCATGTTGCATTTGAGCAGAATTTTGGTTGATTATATGACGGATCTGAAATATAGAATAATATTTTTAGATAAAAAATTCAAAGGTATTTACTGAGAGTATTGTTCAAACGGAGAAATTTTTGAATGCGATGATTAAACTCGTCTACAACATAAATATTTCCAAAACTATCAAAAGCCATACTAGATGGCTTATTTAACGTATTAGCGGATGAACCCGAAGAGCCAGTACATCCAACTATACAATGAAAACCATCCTCATTGGATCCAATAATACGATGGTTGTGCTGATCTACAATAAATAAATATTTTTCCATATCGAGTACAATATGAGTTGGATGATCGAGAGTAATTGTTGCATTTAATGATCCACTTCCTGCAACTGTGATTGCATTCTGTTGTCCTTGTCGAAATAATTGAATACGATTATTTTCATGATCGGCAATATATAAATCAAAATTGACATCGACAAATAATCCTAAAGCTCTATTAAGCATATTTGGAGCATTTCCAGCAACACCTGTACCAGCAACGATTGTTAATATATTTGAAGAACTACTTAATGATTTCGATAAAACTTCATGTTTATTATCGGTTGAAAAGTATAAAGTATTATTGATATCAATAAAGATACCATGTGAGTTTGAGTCACTATATGCAATAGTCGCAGAAGTATTAGTTTCATTTGATAACCACCGATTGATAGTAAAGGGTGAGTTTGCAGAACTAGTATAAATATCACCATTACTAGTTACAAAAATAGAATGTTGAGTCCACTGATTAGTATTGATTTGCTTCGTGGGATTGACACTTTCATTCTCCCAAATGTATATACCATTCGTAGTTCGACCAGGTATATAAATTGTGTTATTTCTGTTGATAAATATACCGAATGGGGATGCGCCAACTGTATTGCTATCAGTAATTGTGATTCCATTTGAATTCCAAACAGTAGATGCATCAAATTTGGGTTGATTATAAGATATACCTAGATAAGAAAGATATTATCGTAGATCGACAATATTAGTAAACAGACTATTAGATGTATTTATTGTAATAATTTGGGAATCTTTTGTCGATGCATATGTGACTAAATAGGGTACTAAAAAGATTTTAAAATGAAACGGGTAGATAATTACCATTATTTCTAATCGATATATCTAGTAAAAGTACAACATTTAACTTAGATATTCTTTAGTTGGATCAAACTTACTGCAAGAATTGGTCATTAATGCAAGCTTTTGTATCCGATTATTCGTTCCGTCAGCAATAAATATACTGCCATATGTATCGAAACTTATTGCTCGTGGACTTTTTAATTGATTAGCTGCAGAACCTGATCCATTACATCCAACTAAACATCGAAATCCATTTGGTCCACTTCCGATGATGCGATGATTCCCATAATCAACAATAAAAACATATTTATTAGCATCTAAAATCACTGCAGTTGGTTCATTCAAATTAATTGTTGATGGTGATGATCCAGATCCTGCTACTTTTATTCCATCTGATTGGCCCAATGGAAATAATTGAATTCTGTGATTAGAGCGATCTGCTACATATAAATCCAAATTAGTATCAACAAAGATTCCATGAGGGCCGTTCAACATGAATGATGTTGAACCGCTAACACCAGTCCCAGCAACGATTTTAACTTGATTAAATGAGTTATTTAAAGATTTTCTGATGATTTGATGATTCTGGTGTAGAGAACAATAAATATAATTGTTAATATCAATGAAAATATCGTAGCAATTCTGGACTGTTTGCACGATTGAAAGAGTATTTGATAAATTAGCTGATAATCTTCGTATTTCACTAATAGAATTCAATTAATAATCGAAGTAGATTGAATTATCTTCTGCGACGAAAGCAGTTCTTATACTAGATGAAGATGTTGATATATTTCTCGATGGTATTAAGCTTGCATCAGGCCATACAATTATGAATTTATTGCTTTTATTAGGTACATAGACAGTGTTATTAGTTGTAATAAAAATATCGTAAGGATCTCCACCAATAGTATCACTGCTAGCGAAAGTTGTTGCATTTTCGTTCCATGACGCATTCGGACAAAAAATTGGTTGATTATACGATAAACCTATAAAATATTTTAGAGCTTCTATTGATTCGAATGATTTACCTGATGTTTGTCTAGAGAATATTAGAAGAAACAAACAAATCAAATAATCAGCAAACATCATGCAAGTAAAGTCACCAATAAAGATGGCCTTGGAGTTTTTTTTATTACCGATTTACTTTCTAGACCAAAGCGTGACTTAAAAACATTCATTTTCAAAGAAACAACATTAAATTGTTTAACATGTTTTCTTTCCACTTAAACGTAATATAGGACAGACTGATAATGTATGATGAAGACAAAAAAAACATGTTATTATGTTTTAAATGATACGAATGAACAAGATCATTCGACAGCTAATACTTGATTGTTTACAAAATATGAAATCAACATCGAAATAAATTCAAGAATTCGTTGAATTCATTCGGCTATTTTTTTTCATAGATAAATAAAGAACTGAAGTAATTTTAATTAAATTTGAATAATAGTGGCAATTCGATTTGAATGATCATAGTTGGAGAGCTTATTGTTTGTATTTATTTGGTTTAATAGCAACAGAAGATAAATGTGCGCTCGATTTGTTCGATAGATCATTATCAATTCGAAAACAAGTTCTACAACCATCAGATTCAAGTATATTCTCAAGCACTTGATTGTGTCATCGAAAAGCATTTTCTATTCGTTTTGGTACAACTTATAATAATATGGGTGAAGTCTATCATGATCTTGGCGAATATGATAATGCATTGAAATATTATGAGATGGATCTTGAAGTTTACACGAAATCCTTGCCATCACAACATATCGATACATTTCGTCCTTTTAAATTTATTGCTTCTCTTGATCCACGTTCATCATATAGAGAGGCTCTTCGATTATGTTCTGTTAGCTATATAAATATGAATAAGGCCTTGTCTACGAGGAGAGATTAGTTTTTATCTTTTTTTGTGCGTGTGAAACCATGCATTAAAAACTAATGTACATTCAGTCTATCTTTGTAAAAAAAAACATACATTCTTGATACAGATGACTGTACCGTTCGTTCATATTCTAACCATTTTCCTGTGTTATACAAATGAATTCATCTACACAATCGAATGCAGCATATGAAGGAGAGCAAATATCGCTGAAAAAAGATGAAAATATATCTCAATCGAAGCGTTCTGTAATTGCATCGAAAACATCAACATATATGATGATGTTGGCATTATTTCATCGGTAATTATCACTGGATGTACTCTCGTAGCTGCCATTTTTTTGCCGAATCCCATGATATATATTCTCGGTTACTGGTGGATACTATTTATGTTTATTATCACGGTACTTTTATATACGAGTGCAATTTTTATACGTGAATTACCTTGGATTAACAACTGAACTGAGTATGAACTATGCGCAAATTAAAGAACAATCAACTGACATTATAATTCCATGTTTTTTTGGTATTTTCAATGGAATCTATCAAATAAGTGAGAAAAGAAGTTTTCGAAACAAAAATGTAGATGATATAGAATTGAGTTGCTATTTAACAGATGGCATTGGAAGTGGTTTAGTCATTCATCTTATTTTTTCGAATCGTGCACTGGCAAAAAATACAACGAATTCTTATCCAGGTGGTGCGTATTTTCATGCATATAATATAAGAAGATCATCTGATGTCTTTATCACACGATCTACAGTATGTACAACGATAAATTAAATTATATTGTAATTCTATATCTATTATTATTATTTTTAGCGTATGACTTTCGTTCGATAGTAATGTGCTATGCAAAAGTAATGAGACAAATTGACGTCGATGCTATTAGAACTCACTCGATGATTTGAACATAGTTCGCTCGTTATTGAATAGAGTAAGTAAAGTTGTTACTAGAAGACACTTAACAAATACTGTCACCAGTTTCTCTATTAATTATCAAAATATTCTTTTTCAACGACAAAACCATGCTTGTTACAACGTTTTTTATCAGATCTTTTTGCTTTCTTTCAAAATTTTCTGGGTAATTGATTGAGATTTTAAGTTTTAGTTTGTCTCATAAATCTTTCGTTCCTAATTAACACTGTATTTTCTAAATTGATTTAATTGGGTGGAGATTTTTGTTATTAAATGCGAATGATATTTTGACCAATTAAGCATGCTGGATGTCTTCTATATAATGATCATCACTTAATCCGATCATATCAAATCCAAATCATTTGAATGAGGCAGATTTATGAGTGACTTTAATCGCTTCCGAAAACATCCATTTAGATGTGTTTCTGTCCTTAAGGGAGAAGGTCTGCTCAAGATGAACATAAACATGATAAGACCATTCGAGCCATAGTTTTAGGTTCAAACGTTATTTAACATTTAACTTTAACATTGGATGATAGAATTGATAGTTCAACCTAACTTGCTTACTTAAAAAAACGAGAAAACTACTGATCTTTTACAAAAATTAGGCACATTTATATGATGTGTAACAACATTCTTTTTCTCTATTTCTAACAGTTAAGAAACAAACGATATATGGTTCGAAAGTGGACATCTTCTTTTATTGAAAGCAACTTCGAGTGACCTTAATCAATAGCATGGAACTGAATAATATCATCAGACATTTGTCTCATTACTTTTGCATCGCACATTAGATTTTTTAAATCGATTATTCTACTTAAGAAGGCTGTCTGTCTATCTTGGAAAAAAGTGTGAGATAGTTTCATCAATGAGTCTTGTTTTTACTAAAGTTATTGTCCTATCAATGTATATCAGGATAGTTTGCAGAGGTTTCAAGTACGATTTAAAATGACTGGCTTATTAAAAACTTTAGATTTTTCCACTGAAATCTATTCGATTTGTTTTACATTAAGATGATGACTTATTTTCGATTTCAGTCCTGTTGTATTTCGTAGTTTCAAGTTTTTTATTTAACAAAACTATACTTGCTATTTTGTATTTCAAAATTTAACAATTGGCACGTATGAAGAAAATGATCGCCACATCTAATGATCTCTCCGAGCTTCGTTGCAAAATCTCTAGATGCAGCTACGCGTAAATGCGATGAAGTATTAGCAAACTCTTTTCAATCGGTGAAAATACGTTAAATGCATCGCATTCGAAAAAAAGAGCAATATGGGAATTGTTTAATTCATACACTTGTTGGTTATTAAATCTCATCAACACGTAATTCTACAAAGTTAATCAATTTAGATTATGCAGATTCTTTTTTAAAAATGTTAATCAAATTATTTCTTTCCAACTTGTTTTCTTCCTTTTTCTTAGTCAGCTTGGAACTGCTTATCTTTTCTATTCAGTTTATTGCAAGCTTCACAAGTTAAAACTATCGATAAACTTGCTATTCATGTTTTTATTTATTACTCATGTATATTCATACTACAGTAAATGCAAAGATAGACTCAGTTGAGATCATTTCATTTTATTCAATTTCAGCTATATTTTTACTTTATATTTCAGTAGATTGTTCGGTATATGTTTTATCAATCAAACTTATTTTTATTCAAATGAAAAATAAGTAGTTTATTAGCAAAATGGTTTTTTAGTGCGACTAACTATATCTCAAACGTATTTTATTTACTTGTACAGATGCGTATCTAACGAAAATGTAAGAGAGAAAAATAAATAATATCCTTCATTATTTTCATTCATAGGAATACAGGTATCGAAAATGATTCGTGACGACAAAATACAAGCATTTGTTTTTTAAACATAGTTGTTATTCGGTAAAATAGGAAGAAAAAGTCACTTTGAATAATATACAGCACGTGAATAACAACTTTACCTTTTTCCGTTCTCGGATAGACTTATGTTACTTCAAGGTGAGCTAAAGAAAAAAAACGTTAAAAGGAAGAGAACGAATAAAACGAATTGTGTTTTGTTTTTCCTACCCAAAAACATCATTCTATCTGTTTCATATAAACAACGTCGTTGGTAAATACAAAACATATAAAACTATGGCTGGTGTAAACAGTAAATCGTTACAAATACCTAATGATAATCTTGAAACATTTTCCATCTTTTGGCTTGATGCACAAGTTAATACAACTGAAGATAATAGAAATACTCAATTAAAATTAAGAGAAATTATTAATCATTTAAAAACATTCGATGATCTAGGTGAATGCCATCAGAGGATTCTTTCACTTTCAACACAAGATCGATTGGTTCTTATAGTGAGTGGTCGATGTGGTCGACAATTAGTTCCTCAAATACATCATCTTAGACAAGTTTCATCGATTTATGTCTATTGTATGGATAAGAAAGCCAATGAACAATGGGCAAAAGATTTTATTAAAATTAAAAGTGTTATTGTTCAATTGAAAGATCTCATTCATGTCATTAAAAAAGATCAAAAAGGTCGAGTTAAAATTGAAGAACCATTAACCATAAATATATTTAATGTTAACAACAAGAAAGATCAATCGACTACTGGATTAAATGGTAATTTTATTCATTCTCTTCTCTTAATCGATGTTCTTATTCGAATGAAACCGATCGAAAGTGATAAAAAACAATTGATTCAATTGTGTAAAAAAGAATATCGAACCAATAATATGGAATTAATACTTGTCCGTGAATTTGAAAAAGATTATCGATCAGATAAAGCACTTTGGTGGTATACTCGCAACTCATTTCTTTATAGAATGTTGAACAAAGCATTACGAGTTCAAAATATTGATCTTTTATTTTTATTTCGCTTTGTTATTGGTGATATATATCAACAACTAAAACAATATCAACACCGATCACCCATTCGTGTCTATCGTGGTCAGGTTATGTCGATTGATGAATTCAATACTCTTCGACGATCGATTAATAATTTTATTTCGATAAATTCCTTCTTTTCAACGAGTACTAATCCTGATAAAGCATTATATTTCTTAAATAGCAGTGAAATTACAAGTGATTTATGTCGTATACTATTTGTTATTCATGCCGATCCTCGAGTAGTAAAATCAAAACCATTCGCTGATATTAGTTCGTTGAGTGATTTTAGTAATGAAAGTGAAGTTTTATTTATGATGGGATCTATTTTTCGATTGATTAAAATTGAAGAAATAAAAAATGAAAAAATTATAACGATTCATATGGAACTATGTGGCGATGATGAACATGATTTAAAGGAATTATTTGATCATATGAAAAAGGAATATGGTGGTGGGAATAAGGAAGTTAATCTTCGTTCGTTTGGTCATGTTTTGTATAAAATGGGTAAATATGATTTAGCAGAGAAGATTTATCATCGATTATTAGTAGAGTTACCACCAAATGATCCTTCGCTTAGTGGTTTATATTGGGCTCTTGGCAGTGTGACTCATGATAAAGGTGCCTATGACTCTAGTCTTGAATGGTTTCAAAAATCATTGGTGATTGAAGAAAAAAAAGGATCATCTAATTATCGAAACATCGGTTATTTATATAATTGTATAGGTACTCTTTATTGGCGCAAGCTTGAGTTGGAGAGAGCATTAGAAAATTATAATAAAGCGATAGAATTATATCGAAATGCAAATGATGAAGATCATCTAAATATGGCTCATTTCTACAATAACATTGCTAATGTATATGGTGACCAGAAAAAGTACACAGAAGCGTTAGATTTTTACAAGAAATCATTAGCTATTAGGAAACAACATTTACCTTCGAATCATCCAGATATTGCTGGTTCTCACAATAATATTGGTAATGTTTATTATGATCTGAATAAATATGATCGTGCAATGGAACATTATCAACAGTCACTCCAAATAGGTTTAAAATCACTTCCTGGCGATCATCCTGATATTGCTAGAAGTTATGAATGTATTGGCTTGATACATGAAAAAAAACGTGAATGGAAAGAAGCATTAGAACTATTTGAAAAGGCACTGAATATCTATCAACATTCATTCTCTTCGCAACATCCAGATATACTGAGAGCTAAAGCATGCATTGAACGTGTATCTGCTAACTTGAAATAATATTTTTTTTGTGTTATGAAACAAGATTTCCAAAAGTAAATCATTAATAGTCAGTGCGCCTGACAGAAAAGAAAAAATCACTGTTGTTTCATTCTTGAAAATTTGAAATTCTATTGTCCGTGCGAAAAAGATAAGTTAAAGTGAAAAGGCTAGAACTCACAAAAAGTTGTTGCTCCTGCGGCTGAAATTATTCTTTCGAAACAGTGATTGGAGTACTTAAAATTCCTGAAAAGTTTCTTTATAAAATCGATTGAAAACATCGTTTATTTGTGCGGAAACTTCTAGAACATATTTCTGTAGAAATAACTGGTTAATTTCCTCGATTATTTGAAAGAACTGTTGTCTGAATTGAAATTGAACCTTGTTCATTTTCTTGACCTAAGATTTAAATGTTTGGATTAAAATATCTGTTTACTTATTCTCTCTCTCAACGAACAACATTGCAAAACCGTTTGAAATTCAGTTGAACATCTCGTCGAAATCAAATGAAACTTCGATCGACTTTCAATTCAGCTGGCAATCGAAGTGTTTCTTCATGTTTATTTGTAGTTTAATAACAATAAAGTTTAGTCGATCTTGAGAGATTCATCTTGATGGAATTGAATTTGCTCGTATTGATATTGTTGTCGTTTGATGATTTCTCGTTGTCGGTCCATGATGTTTTCGAGTTCGAGTTTCTTTATTTGTAATTCGACGACTTGATCTTTCGTTCTTCGATCGAGGCTAAATACTAAACAGAAAATTTATGATTTTTCGATGGAATTTCAACAAAAAATTATGTTTTTGACTTCTATAGAGAGATTTTCGAAAAAACAGACTTTTTTTATTACAATTGGTCAAAAAACTGTTTTATTCAATAGTGATTTCTCGAAAAAAAGTCATTTTTCTACTTAAATCCTTCGAAAAACAAGCTCTTAGGAAAGAATGATATTTTTTTTTGACTTCGAAAGATTAATTTTGGAAAAACTGTGTTATTCAATAGTGATTTTCCATTGACTCTCGAAAAAAACGCATTTTTTTCAATTGAATTTGTCGTAGAACAAGTTCTTAGGAAAAATCGATGTTTTTTTGACCCCTCTAGAGAGATTTTCGAAAGAAAATCGATCTGTTAAAAAAGGAAATCTCGGAAAAGAGAGATTTGTCAAAAAATAATGTTTTTTTCACCTCAAAATGATGAATTTTGGGGGAAAAAATCGTTTTACTAACAAGTAGTGGTTCGTATTCTCGAAAAAGTGTCTTATTTAGTTCAATAATAATGTTTTTTTCACCTCTAAAGATTGATTTTCGAAAAAATGATCTTCTTTTACTATAACTAGTCGAAAAACTGTTGTTGTTTCTCTTTGACACTCGAAAAAAGGGATTTTTCCACTTCAATATATCGAAGAGCAAGTTCTTAGGGAAAACTGATGATTTTTCTTGACTGAAAAGCAGTTCATATTGATTTTCATGATTTAAGATGAATTCATATCGGACAGAAAATTCTAAACTTTGAACGTCTAGAAATTGCAATGATCTCGATTTGTGGACTACGAACTAATTTTGATCTCTGACAACTCAAAATAAATCATGAAAATTCGCCAAAATCACAAAAACTCAAGAGAATCTGTTTGAAATCAGTAGAATCTACAAATATATCACGTCATTTTATTGATTTATAACCGATCTAAGAATGCACTGATTGTTTTCATACCGATAAAACGAACTTTAACGTGAACATATGAGCTGCACGTCCACCGTAAAATATCGAGGATAAATTGTGTCAATTGTCTAATTATTTCTAAATATGAATAAACACCAACAGAATTACAAATCCCAGAAATCGACGATTGATGAACAGTTATTTCAATCAATAATATGTTGAATTATTTTATATTGATTCTAACTGAAATCAACTTTGAGCGCAATCAATCGATATCAATGGATGATCAAAATCTATTCAAACAATGAATTATCAATATTCCAGCGTGAATACTCTCCTATTGAGTCTTTCAATTTTAGAAGTTCAGACACAACTATTCGTAGTTATTTTCATCGAATAATATCGAAATTTATCTTTGTACGAATAACACCAGCAGTTCTTGTTCAATTAGGAACATCAATGATTATAAGTGAATATGAACAACATTTAAAACTAAATCCTATTGTCGAATTTAGAATATCAATTTGTTAATCCAACAACTCAAATTGCTCTTTGTCACGAGAAATGAATTCTTCTCAATCAAACTAATTTTACAAATCTTTAGTTTTTCGGACGAACAAAAAAGACGATATTTACTATTTCATCTCCGAATTGATTTTATGAAATTCGATTCCCATCTGGTGATGAACAAACATCAATATTAAATTGAATAGTTTCGATTCGATCAGATTTTCTAATTGATCAAGTAACTTTGTTTTCATTTGTCACTAATCTTCTAATAACAGAAAACGAGATGTTCGTATATGAATTCTATGTAAAGACAGTCAAACATTTGAATAGATTGAATTCTAAATGAAATAAATCTAACATATCAATTCATAGTCATAGATGTCATCGTCTTAAGGATTGCAGATTAGGAAATTACTATTGCGAAATGATTGAAATTCACATGAGAGACGAAGGAAATTATACATTTAGAAGTCATAGTACTAAAAATTTAGTTGGATATATTTATGAAAATAATTTCACTTTATTTGATCTTAATATAAACGCAATCAAATTGCTCAATTTAAAATGACTTTCTACTGTCCGACGAATAGTTCATTTATATTAATTGTAACAACAGCTCAATAACTTCAACAAGGTGAATTCTCAATAATTATTCAACGACCAAGTAATGTTTCTATGCGATATCATAGTAAGTTCACTGAACTAATCATTCAATCGAATTATTCGTCAGAATTAACTAATAACAGTCGAAAACATACAAGTTTTAACTGTAGACCTCCAGATCATTATTACGAAGCGTTAGAGATCAATGTGAACACATCTGGTTTCTACATGTTCTCAACTGAAAGCAGTTTGAATATATTTGGTTATTTATACGAATATGAATTTAATCCTTATGATTCTATTGATAATTGATTCGTTCGAAATGATGACTCATGTGACTTTGGTCAATTAAGAATAATTGCTTATTTGAAATTGAATATCACATAGATTTTAATAGTAACAACATCTTATGATTATGCAAATCAGCAACGTCGATTCTCTTTGTTTGTTGAAGGACCAAATGAAATTAAGATTAAACAAATGAGTATGTTGACAAACATCGATTTCAACTGAATACTTACAAAACTATTTTAAGATAAAAGTCAATTTTCAACAAGAATAGTTCAATCATTATATTCATCACAACAGACTAGAATTCGTTCGAAATGTCATCATGAGTCTATTCTACCTTCACATTTTTATTTGTATAAAGAACATTTTAGTGAATATACATCCTATCAAAGATTAATCGCTCGTAACCTTAATGGTTGTCCTAAGCGTGAATTTAAAATCACAATTGAATTACAATCTAGTGTAACATACATATTCATCATGGGAATATATCTCTCGATCTCCGAAGGTTCTTATTCAATATTAGTATCTGCTCACAATAATATTACTTTCAATCTGATCACTGAGTCTAATATTCAATTAACTATTTCCTCTTTCTACCGAGATTTTCATTAGATCTTCGAACAACATATTCATCAGAACTAACAAAAGAAAATCAAGTTTATCCACGAATATGTGGAAAAGGAAATTATCATTATGAAACTATTGAAATCAATGTCAAATACAGTGATTCATATACATTCGATGCTAATACAAATATTCTACTCTTTGGATATTTATACGAGAATAATTTTGATCCATCATATCCAAATCAAAATTGACTCATACAAAGCAAGTTCACTTGCGGTGCATATCGTTTCGAATTAGGAGATTATCTCGGTTTGACTATTAATGAGATTTTACGAAATAAGATTCAATCGAATATGTCATTTCGAAAACAATCAGTTTTGATACAAACAGCTGCTAGCCTCACTATGATTATGTTTGTTATTGGTTTCATTAATGGTATCTTTTCTTTAATAACATTTCGAAATAGAGAATTAAGAAAAGTTAGTTGTGGAATATATTTACTAGCATCTTCAGTAACTTCTCTTCTAACAATTACTATGTTTACAATCAAATTTTGGTTTGTTATTCTTATTCAGCTACATTCAATCGTTCGTTCATCTATTCTTCGAACAGATTGTGTATTCATTGGTCCTGTTCTCAAACTTTGTTTATATTTAGACGGTTGGTTAAATACTTGTGTTGCTATCGAACGAACTGTTAATGTATCAAAAGGAGTTAATTTTGATAAGAAAATGAGTAGACATGCAGCTCGATGGGTGATTTTGATCTTACCTATTTTCATCATGAATTATTTGAACATACAACTCACGAATATAATCCCATCAATATCAGTCATAATTTAACAATGATAAATGAATATAATGTTTTGTGTGTTATTCAATATTCTTGTTCTGTTCAAACTTATAATACAATAACTTTATTTATTCATCTTATCGTACCATTTCTTGTTAATTTGTTCTCTGCTTTATTTATTATTTTTGGTACAGCTCGACGACGATCAACTGCACAAAAAAATAAAAAATCCTTCAAAGAACATGTTATCAATCAAATACGTGAACATAAACAATTACTAATTAGTCCTTTTATTTTGCTTGTCTTAGCTTTGCCTCGTTTAATCATGTCATTAGTATCTGGATGTGTCGATCCATCAGAAAATCCTTGGTTATATCTTTGTGGTTATTTGATTTCTTTTGCACCACCAATGCTTATCTTTGCTGTATTTGTTTTACCTTCAGAACTCTACAGAAAAACTTTCAATGATTCAATAACACGATGGCTACGACAAATTCATCAACAATTTTTGATTATGATCAACTCGATGTTTTTCGAATTCATGAATTAACTTATTTAACTTGTCGAGATTACACTTTGTATATATTTTGTCGAGTTTCTCTACTTTCGCCTTGTTGTATAAACTTGCTTTTTCGTTTCGCATCTTTTCTGATCTAACGATGATAAGCAAGCATAAGATTACAGTTACTCGAATTCTCTTCCGAACTTGTTTATCATAATTGATAAGAAACGGCGCACATTTGTTTTGCTTGTTCTTCCTAAGGTGTGCATTTAAATTTTAAAAAAACGACCATGGCTACATCGAATACAATAATGAAATGCTATACATGTGAAGAAGAAATAACAACATATATGTGTAAGGGATGTTCAAAACATTTTTGTGTCGATGATTTGATGAAACATCGTGAAGAATTGAAATTACAATTTCATCAAATTGAAGATCAACGAAATCAATTTGCACAAACTTTGGACGATGAGAAAAATAATCATCCATTAATACAACAAATTACTCAATGGGAACGAATATCCATCGAAAAAATTCGACAGACATCTGAAGAACAACGAAATCTTATTCAACAATTTTCTCAAACTATTGAAGTTAAATTGCGTTCATTCACTGAAGAAATGCAAAAAACTGTTAAAAAGAAAGATTTCAATGAAATTATTTTGAAAAAACTTCAAATACAATTAGAAGATCTTAAAAATCAACTTTATCAAACAAATTACATTCAAATTAAACAAGATTCATCATCGACATTTATTAACAAACTATTCATTAATATTACTCCAACTCCAACTACTACAGATCTTAAATGGAAACAACACGCAACTACGATTGCTGGTGGAAATGGATCAGGAAATCAATTAAATCAATTCAATACACCTTTTGGAATCTGTGTTGATGATCAACAACAAACTATTTATGTTGCTGATCCATACAATCATCGTATTATTAAGTGGAAATTTGGTGAAAGAAATGGTGAAGTTGTTGCTGGAGGAAATGGACCAGGAAACAGAATCGATCAATTGATTTATCCATCTAGTGTGATTTTGGATCGAAATAAGAAATCTTTGATTATATGTGATCTTGGAAATCGAAGAGTTATTCGATGGTCATTAGAAAACCAAAACAATAAAGAAATTCTTATTGAAGATATCTCATGTTCTGGATTAATGATGAATAACAAAGGAGATTTGTTTGTTTCCGATTGTCGGAGAAATGAAGTGAAAAGATGGAAAAAAGATGAAAAACAAGGAACTTTTGTTGCAGGTGGGAATGGAAAAGGAGATGAACTCAATCAACTCAACAATCCGGGATCCATTTTCGTTGATCGAGAAGATTCGATCTATGTTTCAGATCGTTGGAATCATCGTGTGATGAAATGGTTGAAAGGTGCAAAAGAAGGAATTATTGTTGCTGGTGGACAAGGTCAAGGAAATAGTTTGAAACAATTATCGAATCCACAAGGATTAGTTGTGAATGAAAATGGTGATGTTTTTATGGCAGATTGTTCTAATAATCGAGTTATGTGTTGGCCATCAGGTTCGGAAGAAGGTCATGTTGTTGTCGGTGGAAATGGTCAAGGAGAAGGATTAAATCAGTTAAATAATCCTGGAGGTTTAGTATTTGATCGTGCGAATAATCTTTATGTTGCCGATTGGTATAATCATCGAATTCAACGATTTGATATTGACACAAATTAAAATATGATAATAAAAAGAAATGACTATTTATTATTTTTTCCGTTATGTATTTTTATTTGATTATTCTAATAAACGAGGAGATTTCAGGTTGAAAATGACTTGTTAACAGCAATAAACATATGGCTTTATTTGAATTGAAGACTTTGTCTCTGTTTGTATTGATAAACAATTTATTGAAAGATGCAATTTATTAGTTTTCGTTCCATAGTCCTCATCGTCATCTGGATGTTGAAATCGTTGATCGAATTGATTATTACATGTCTTGTTAAGTACTTGCTGTTCCTTTTCAACGAGCAAACGTGCCTGTTGAATATTGAGTTGTGTTCGAGGTATTTTCATACTAGGGTTTTTTAGTTTCGATGTTAGTTGTGATAATTCTTGATCATTAGCTAAATGTGCTTCTCGCTCTTGAGTAGCTTGATTCTTTAATGTGTCTGCAACTTTGCTTTTCTTATCGAGATTATTTTGCCGTTGTTTTAAGTTGTTCACTGGTGCATCAAGTTGATTGACATCTGCTTTCAACGATTGACATGTTTGTTTTTGTTTTTCTAATTTAGATTTTTCATTTTCAACATTTTTCTCTGTGTCTTTAACTT
>Ga0209960_1001732_pt1 | contig 26176 bp, 15 predicted proteins | sample ThiBiot_500_plan_2_FD_183947 | JGI IMG/M metagenome (GOLD analysis project Ga0209960, IMG submission 183947) | Wastewater bioreactor microbial communities from Cape Town, South Africa - Thiocy_expt_500_plan (SPAdes) | ecosystem: Engineered > Bioreactor > Thiocyanate-remediating >...
ACGAATAGAAAAAAATATGGTGGTTCGAATCAAAGCACTTTTTGTTATCATTATCTTAAAGCATGTGACATCAAACCTTACATACTCATATTAACGTCAGTGAGAGAAAAGTCAAGGTTTCTCATATACACTGTAAAAAAAAATAAAATAGCTAATAAAAACTTTTTTTCAGGATCAAAAACGGATCTTGGAAGATTGAGTTATAATCTTTTTGTGGAGGCATACGAAGTTAAACAACCCATGTAAAAAAATCTCGGAAAAAATCAAATGTTAGATAAAACAAATAGTTTTCATCCAAACATAAAATTAACTCGGCAAATGGAAAGTAGCGTGCAGTAATGGGACCGGTTCGCATTTTTCAAAATTTTAACCGAACCGAACCGAACCGAACCGAACCGAAATATATATGACGCTGAGAAGTTCAGTAGCCACAGAGACTCTTCGATATTTTTATCCTTTATTCGAAAGGAAAGAATAGGTACGTTAGCAAACCTGTATCCTAGCAAAAACTTGTGTGGTTTTATACCATTCTACTGAACTTTAAAAAATTTATGGGATTATAATCTAATGCTTTTTAAGCTGGATCAACTACTAAGAAATTTCAAATGTTATTTGTTTTAACATAGATTCGGTAGTATACTTATTTTTTCGCGTTTTTCAACGAAATGTACGAGCTTTGTTCAAAAATACAGAATAGACTGAAATCTTGGTTTTTTGAACGAGTTCATTTACAAATATTAAATCAACAAGCTATTTTTCGCAATATGACTAAACTACACACAGACTTTTATTTCTGGTACCTGTAGTCCGATATCCTAGGGTGTCCTTATTTTGTTTATTCAGAATAATAGTCTATATGTGTGTATATACATTCATGTGTATCGCTGTTTCATAGCTGTTTCAAAAGAAAAAAGAAATAGGATACTAGACAGTCAAATATCAGAAAAAGAAATTCATTTGACAACTTATTAAATGATGTTTCACGTTGAATTCTTTACATCTTAAAAATATTTTGTTAACAAAGTAAAAGCGTTCTTTTTTTAGTTATATGACACACATTGTTTTATTGACATAATAACAATATAAGTTTGTCAATACATATGACTCATCAATAAACACTAGCTTTTGATAATCAAGGAAACTTATATGCCAGTGATATGAATAATAATCGTATTCAAATGTTTGCAATCATTAATAATAAATGTCTAGACAAAGGAAGCCATGTTGTGTATGTGATCGATAGATTTTTTCTTCTCCATAGTCAGAAGTCAGAAAGTGTTGAAATAATGAAACGATCGAATCATTATCGAAAGCTCAAAAGATTCCAATCGAGAAATATAATTCACATTAAAGTCCGACAACCGACTTTCTGCTTTTCTCAGAACAGTAATAAATCTTCTATCGTTCACAGCACAAAGAAATCTCTTCGTGACGATTCAATCTCATATGTGAGTAATGAATGATTCACTTCATAAACAAAGATTTCTTCCATAACAGGTGTCAAATAATACAGCAAAAGACTCACAACAAAGTTTACAATCATCAAAAATATTTTATGCTCAAGTGATTAAAAACTTTTCATTATATTTTTACATTCTTTACCAGGTTATAATCTATGTTGTAGGATATTCGTTTGACTTCTTTATCAAAGCAAGACAAAGATATTACGAATGATCATCATCGTAAGCCACAAAAGAAAAAGAAGTATATTTTCACCATATCAAATTATTTCTTTTGAATGTGTTTTCTTCAGATATCGACGACGTTGTAAGCTATGTCTAATAATTCTTTTGCTGCTCCTAATTATTGCAATTAGCCTTATTATTTCACTTCCATACTTATTGAAATCCAAATCAAAACAGATTAGTAAGAGAGAAACTGATTTTTTGACAATATACGGATGATAAATCTTTGAGTCATTTCAAGAAAATACACCAATTTTGCAATGGAATTCAACAGGTATCATCGTCGCGGGTATAGGTGGATATGGAAAAGGTGCAAATCAACTATATAGGCCCTGGTCTATAGCAATGGATTTGAATAATGCGATCTATATCACTGATCGATTCAATAATCGTGTTCAGAAATATTTGATGGGTTCACCAATTGGAATAACCGTTGCCGGAAATGCCAGTGGAATCGCAGGTTCAACTTTATCGGACCTCCGTGAACCAGCCGGCATACAAGTTGATTTTGATGGAAACATCTACGTAGCGGACAGAAATAATTTCAGAATTTTATTTTGGCCATCAAATGCGATATCAGGTCGCATAATTGCTGGCACTGGTAAGTTGACATATTTTCTCAGTTCAATATCGCGTTAATTAATCTAGAAACCTATTTTTAGGAACAATAGGTTCTGGAAACAATCAGCTTCGGTATCCTGATGGTATCAAATGTGACTTCCAGAATAATCTTTTGTATATATCCGATAACTACAATTATCGAATAATGAGCTATCCGTTGAATGGATCTCTTAATGGAACTTTAGTGGCCGGTGGGAATGGAAATGGTGGGAATTACAATCAACTGAATTTACCTACTGGCTTTTATATCGATTCATTAACTAACAGTCTGATTATCGCCCATGACGGTCAAAGTAATATTGTACGTTGGGCATTGGGTGCTAGCAATTGGACTCTGATTACTGGTAATCTCAATGGAATGTCAGGTAATGGTCCATCAGAATTCGCTCGTCCTACAGATGCTGCACTCGATCCAATGAATAATATGTATGTTGCTGATAGAAACAATCACCGAATTCAATTTTTTTTACCTAATCAATCAAACGGTTCAACGATTGCTGGTGTCACAAATGCTAGTGGAAATAATTTGACATTACTTAATGGCCCTACTTCATTGATGCTTGACAATCAATTAAACTTATACGTTGTCGATCAAAACAACAATCGAATACTGAAATTCCTTCGCTATTAAACCAATTTATTTAAAACAAGTAACGTTCATCGAGAGTCGATTCACTTGACCCTCGACTGAATGTGTTAGTGTGCGCGCATATAAAAATTTAAATTAAAAACGATCGACTATACGTATATACATGTATATGATAAAGTTTCACCGTACATCATATTGGGGAGCACCGCGTCGGTCGTCGGCGTCCCTACGGTCCGCCACTACCGAGACGAGCTGCCACATTTTTCGACTCAAGCATAGGTAGTTATCGAATATCTAGGTCTAGATGATTATAGATATCTGAGAAGGACTACTTTATAGTTTTCTAAACACAACAATAGAGTCGGAAACACCATATCGGATTTAACATAATCACATCATAGGAAAAATCTCTGTTTTTCCAAAATACGAATCTTCTAATGAGCAATACCCAGTTCCAAGTTTTGAAATATCGTCAGTTTCCAAAAATAATCAGTTGAAAATTTTGAATATCTACCTATCAATTCAAACTCGGCGATCTGGATTATCCAGAGTACCATTAAGTTCCAACTATCATTTGTCATCTATTAGGAGTTACTAAAGTCGATGTTATTTTGACCTCTGAACCCGATTTATACTCAAATTCCGCATTCTCCGACTTCGATTATCTAGGGTCAGACCAACTTTCCATCATCATTGACCACTATTAGTGGCTTCTTAAATCGATGTTTTTTTGACCTTTCAACTCGATTTGTACTCAAATTCGGACTCCCTGACCCCGATTACCCAAGGTCCGACCAAGACTCGACCCTTCAACACTCAAGGTAGTGGATATAATACATGCTGTTTTCTGATTGGATAGGACAAACAAACAGACAAACTTTTTTCACGAATTAACCTCTGTATTACCCTTTCTTTCAGAAAAGGGAACAATATTATTCTTTACATATTTGTTTATTAGGGTGCACCTTGTGATCGATCATTTGATAATTTCCTTCATGGTGGTGTTCAGATTTATTTATTCAACAAATTATTCCACTTTTAATTATTATTATTGCATCGTTTACTCTTCTTATATGTGCTGTCGTACAAAAAACTCGTATAAGACAAGCTTTTTAATGAAAAAAATATCGTAAATTAACGATTCAATCATTATCAGTATCGATTATCTAATTATACCGTAATGTTTCGATTAATATACATTATGATTTCGAATGGTTAGGAATGAAAGCTGGACTATAGATTGTAGCATAGATAAGTTATTAATGTTGTTCAGCCCTAGACTCTTTCAGCTACAGTGTCAGTCGAGGGTTAAGTGAATCGATCCTCGATAAACGTTACTTGTAATAAATGAAATATTCTTTGTTATGACAGATATCATACGTATTTAAAGAATGTCATTTTCAATAGCAATAATTCTGTCAAACATGCTTATCTTTGTATGTCTGTTGGCAAGTATTTCTATATCACAAGTGTCTTTTCTGATATAACATTGTTCCAGTTAAAATTGTTTCAATGAAAGGAAAGTCTTTATTGTTCACCTTTAGTTTTTATATGATATCAATGATATCATGTTGGTTTATTTTCAATACTGACAGATTGAGTCCAACTGAATTTGAATATGATTGTGTTTACGACAGTGCTTCTACTCAAGATCAAGTATCTGAAACTATACGCTACTGTATTCGCCCATCATATCGGTTAGATGATCATCCAGCTGAAATAGAAACATACGACATATTTAGTCATATTTATACTACAATGACCTTCGAACAATTACATCTGCAACGTAATATGACTGCTGAAAAACTTCTGACTTTTCATGGATATACATCTATCGATATTATTGAAGGCTATAAAATATATTTGGAAACATTAGATCCATCAATATCACAATATTCAATGCATCGATGCGAAAAAACATGGTTCGGTTCGGAATGTCAATATGCTTTTACGTCGAACACTTGGATTCAACAGACATTCGACTCGTCTGGCAATTATGTTCCTGCTGATGAAATTGATAAGTTACATGCATTAGCTTTGGGAACGACATGTTACACACATTTGACCTGTAATCGTGGACCACCACCAGCATGTCTTGATTGGCGTGAAATTTGTGATGGCATCATTCATTGTCCTAATGATGATGGTATTGATGAGTATTTTTGTGATAATTTAGAAATTTTGAAATGTTCTGAAAATGAATTCCGTTGCCTAAATGGCCGTCAATGTATTCCAAAAGAATTCTATCGTGATGATCCATTCAATCCCGATTGTCAAGATGGATCAGATGAAATAGTGAATATTTATCAAAATGAATGTTATCGAGATCCTGCCTTTCGTTGTGAAGAACGTACGTGTCCATCAAATCAATTGGCTTGTGGTGATGGACAATGTGTTGAGTTTTTTCATCAATGTTATAACAATCGAGGAGGACTATTATGGATAGAATTCGAAATGTATTCTAATAAACATTCTGTAGCACCATGCCGACCAATTTCATACATGTGTGATGTACATATTGAAGACATGGAAGGATGTAAACGAGCATGTTGGGATTCAAGAAATTACATTTGTAATTCTAAATTAGGTCAAATATGTGCTTCGACTATCTTCAAACAATCACCATCTATATTCAGACCAAATCATGAGATGTATATTTTCTATAAGAACAGTGTTATTTCAACAAAAAGATCATGGGTTATTGTTCCACATGACAATTGTTTCAATGATATTGATTGTAGTAATACGACGATATATGATGATGATCCATCCTTCGATTGGTGTTTACATCAACAAAAGAATTGGAATCTTACTTATATAGGCGTATACTCACGACGCGATCTCACAGCTAAACTTAAACATCTGAACAATCTTTGTCATAATGATACTGGTAGAAGATCTATGGATGATAAGAATTTACATGAACCAACACAAATACAGATTGCATCAAAAATGAACGTTGGTGTGAATGTAGATGTGCCAATTTTTAAATTCTGTGATGGTATTCAACATGTAAAGAATACAACAATCGATAACATGATCATTACGGATGAGACTGAATGTGAATATTGGCCGTGTAATAATGTTTATACACGATGTGATGGTTATGCAAACTGTCCAGATGAATCTGATGAATTAAATTGTACATTGTTGCGATGTGCGGATCATCATATTTTATGTATATCAACAAAAAATGGCAGAATAATATGTTTACCTGAATATAAGATTGAAAATAAAGTAATTGATTGTATCGGTGGTCACGATGAATTAGACATATGTGACAAAAGTGTACACCTTTTTCATAGACCATTCCAATGTGCGGATGGTATGTCATGCGTCAGACAAGAATCTGTATGTGATGGCGTGGGTCATTGCCTTGAGAATGATGATGAAAATTTTTGTATTTCACCTTTACTACCTTTGATTTTCACTTTATTAGATTGTGACTATTCGTCATCAGCTCTGTATATTTATTTGTCAGCTTCTAAGTGTTTTGGAACACTTCTTACTCCAATTACATTTTTTTCTTTGATGAACATTACACCGTATCCATTAGTGAAGAATTTATCAAAACAAATTAGAAATAATCATTTGAAACAAAATCAACAGATAATTTCACAATCTACTCGAAATGTATCAAAAGTTAAAATTATGACAAGCCAGAACAAAAATATTAAATTCAATTGTCATCGTGGTCTTGAAGCTCATTCAATTATTTCATCGGAGAAAGGTTTGTTTCAACGAAAATGTTTCTGTCCACCAAGTTACTATGGTAATCAATGTCAATACCAAAATGATCGTGTTAGTTTGACTCTGCGTTTTCGATTCTCTTTTAATCAACGAAATATTTTTACCTTTGTAATCACTCTACGAGATGAAAGCTATGCTATCAATTCGTTCGTCATTCAAGGATATCAACCATTCATAGAATGTAATATGAAATTCAATCATTATTTACTTTATTCAACACCAATGAAAAACAAAACAAAAAACTATTTGATTCATATCGATATATTCAAACAACAGGATTTAGCCTATTATGGGAGTTGGTATTTACCGCTTAATCATTCCATTCTTCCAGTTAGTCGAATAGCAGCTCTTGTTTATCTTCCTATTGAACCTATTTTATCTACGAAAAACAATCAATGTAATCTGAAATGTCAACATGGTCATTGTGTGAAATATTCTAATGTAGATAAATATTTTTGTCGATGTGACACATATTGGCATGGTTTACTATGTGATATAAAAGAACATTGTGATTGTTCTCATGATTCACTTTGTTTAGGTTTTGCTAACAATCGATCAATATGCATTTGCCCATATAACAAATTCGGACCTCGATGTTTGTTCAGCAATTCTTGTCATGCTAATGTGTGTATGAATGGTGGCACATGTGTTGCCATAACTAATATTTGGTATGCCGCCGTTTCAGGTTTAAAACGATATCGATGCATCTGTACAGATGACTTCGAAGGTTCAGAGTGTAGCGAACAAAAATCTGTTTTTTCACTTCGTTTTATTGGCATAGACACAAGAACATATTCATATGTCATTGTTTATATGTTATCAAACTTCACCATTGGAAATCATCTACAAAATATAACTTTTCAAAAACTATACATCAATAATAACACCATAAATATTTATGCTTCATCTGAACTTGATATCAATCTAGTTTTTGTTCAATTTAGCACAACATATTATCTAGCTATTGTTCAAGAAAATTATACGAAACCTTTGTCTACTTCATCGATTGTTTCATCTGATCGTCGATGTTATCATGTTCATGATCTACTCAATTCTACTATTGCTAATTATCATCCATTGAGACGTATAAAACATTATCCTCGATTATGTAACGAAACAAAAGATCTTGTTTGCTTTTACGATGAATCATTGATGTGTATCTGCACTATCGATCGCTTTTCTAATTGTTTCAAATTCAATTCAATCCGTAATACTACGTGTGTTTATGAAAATCCATGTGAAAAAAATGGACATTGTTTTCAAGATAGTCCTACTTGTCCTTCAGTAGTACAATGTATTTGTTCAGAATGTTATTACGGTAGACGATGTCAATTTTCTACTGTTGGTTTAGGTGTATCTCTCGATGCGATCTTAGGCTATGAAATACAACCAAAACTATCTTTTTCACAACAGTATTCATCGGTGAAAATTAGTGCTATATTAACAAGTGTTTTATTTGTTATCGGTATTATTAGTAATATAATGTCATTATTGACGTTTCAAAGACGCCAATGTCGTATAGTTGGATGTGGTATATATTTACTAGCTCTGTCGATAACTTCTCTATTAACAACGATCATGTTTATGATGAAATTTTGGTTTCTTTACTTGATTCAAACACGTGCTTTTACAGATCTAAACTTCCTTCATATTAATTGTCTATTAATGGAAATGTTTACGTATGGTTGTCTCAGTATAACTAATTGGCTTAGTGCCTGTGTAGCAGTGGAACGTACTCTTAGTGTAATTCTAGCAGTTAAATTTAATAAAACAAAAAGTAAAAAAGCATCTATTTGGGTTATACCTTTTGTTGCATGTTCTATAGCCTTAACTTATTTACCTGATTCTCTTCATCGAGTATTAATCGAAGATGAAATTGAAGAACGTCAATGGTGTATTATCCGTTCTTCGACATCAATCGAAAGATTCAATTCGATCAATTTGCTTTTTCATAGTATTACTCCATTTGTTATCAATGGTACATCAACAATAATTCTCATCCGAGGAAAATCTCGAACACATTCTGCTGCAAATCAAGAACAATCCTATGTTCAATATTTACTCAAACATTTACGTGATTTAAAGCATCTTATTATTGCACCGACTATTTTGGTTCTATTTTCGGTGCCTCGTTTAATACTTGCTTTTCTACCTGGTTGCATGAAGTCAAATGAAGATTTATTGATTTATTTGGCTAGTTATTTTATTTCTTTTATTCCACCATTGCTTACTTTCCCCATTTTTGTATTGCCATTTCGACTATATAGAAATGAATTTACTAATCAAACAAAGTTTTTATTTAAAGCTAACAGTCGTAAACAATGATTTGTCAAACTTGTCAAAAATTTGAAAGAGTTTATTAAATTAATAATTTTAATAAATATGTAAAACAAGTGACAATGAAAATAAAATAAAAGTTTTTTGTTTGAATTATTGCATTATTAATTTTGGGATCGGGAGAATGATCGATGCGCACTCTTGTGTATCCATATGAAGTTCTGCTTGAACGAGTAGTCAATTGTTCGGGTGTATAGAAAAGTTCGGATAGATGTTGATGAAATTTTCGAACTATATTTTTAATTTTTGTGAATGTCTCATTACCATTACAATGGTCAAAATCACATATATATTTAACCAATTCATCGATATTATCTTTTTTCTTACGTGAAAGTAAATTAAATTCGATTAGAGAACTTTTCGTACTGCCACATGCTCCTTCAAAGTTTCCATTGGCCTTTTCTTTTGCGACACATAGTTTTGACTTACAATACCCTTCGGATTTAGATTCAGCACTAAAATAACATGAAAGCCTCCCATTTTGTACTTTCGTAAGAAGTTGAAATAATTTCTTTTGTATTTCATCGTAGTCGATAACAATCATATAAGGAATTTGTTTTAGTACATAATCACGATTACAATAATCGACATCTGAACATGTATACGCAATACTGAGGAGAACAGTTTGATTTGTTGACGATCGAGGAGCTGATAAGAATCTCATTGTTATTTCGTTTATTTGATCATTTAATGGAGATGTTTTCGGAAACTGAAAGTCCAAATGATGATTTGTATAATCAATGTCTATTGTTGCATAACATTTTCCCCCATGAACATCATCTGTAGAAGGCATACTACCGATTGTATTTTTAAATTGTAATTCGTTGAATGGATTTAAAGTAAAATATTCATGTAGTTTGAATTGAGTACAAGTTCGACAATCAATTGAATTGATCAGACAAAACAATATGTAACTGACTGTCACACATATGTGCATGGTAAATGAAGCTGTCAAAATCATTTTTATGTATTTATAAATATATTTTTTTGTAATGTTTGACAGATTTTATTAAATCACAAGTAGCGCTCATCCTATGGATTCGCAGACCCTTTTCTGAAAGAAATTTGTTGTCATGTTTTACTAATGCAAGTGAATTGAATGTATTTTTTCATTTTAAGTTGCTTATTATAAGATTCGATATTTTACGAAGTTTTTTTTCAAACCACCCACACGACATGACAGAAGGATACATATCAGAAAAACATTTATTCACATATTTGTCGATGTCATAATGCAGCAAGGGGGAAACAGCAGACTTCAAGACTTCAAGACTTCAAAGACTTCTAAAGACTTCAAAAGACTTCCCCCTATGTGACTTCGCTTTTTCCGAAATACTTCAATAGACTTCCAATGACTTGATAGACTTCGAAGAGTTTGAAAGACTTCTAAAGCCTTCAAATGACTTCCAAAGACTAAAATAGATTTCAAGAGACTTGAAGGACTTCTAGGAACTTCAAACGAGTTCAAGGAATTTCATAAGACTTTCCGAGACTTGTACGATTTCATTAGACTTCACGAGACTTCAAGAGACTTTGAGGGACTTCACGGGACTTCGTGGGACTTCGAGGGACTTCAAGTGACCGCAAGAGACTTCTTGAGACTTCATGGGACTTCGGGCGGTTGCAAAAAAACTTCGAGGGACTTCGATAGACTTCATTAAAATATGATTGACTTCAGAACCATAATGGGACTTCGAAAGATTTCATTGATTCAGATGGACTTCATACGACTTCAGACGCGAAGTCTCTGCTGTTTCCCCCTTGAAATATCTTCATTCGTAGCTACGAAACTAATTGGAATAGAATTTCGCTGATATTGTTGAACAAGCTTTTACAATTCATCATAAATGGATGGGATGTCAGTAAAAAAACCTTTAACATTAAACCAGTTTTTCATCGACAGATCCTGTTGAGATTTGTTTTTACATAAGATGAAGATCTTTCGATAAAATTCACCAGATATAATCATGAAGCAAACATTTTCATCGGAAATGTCGATTCAACGATCATGAAAGAACGTATTGATTTGAAGGATATTTCTTCGTTCTTATTCAAGTAAATATTCGTGAGTAATCAACGAAGAATAGATGAAAATGCAATGAGAAAGTAACCTATGGCGTTTTTTTTCCTGTTTATTTGCTTCGTCAAAATAAATTCTGAATTGTGTTTTATTCAAACATTCAGAAAATTTTCTTCGATATCTTTTTTGTATGCAGCTAAAAATTTCTCTTTTTCCTGTCCTTTCGGAATTCGAAATGCGATTTCTGCACCGCCGTTGTCTTTAAACCAAATTCCATCTTGATTTTTTGTTGGATTTAATCGAAATATTCGAAAATAGAATTTGAATAAACCAACTGTATGAAATCGACATTGATTAATCATTCCAAAATTTACTTGATCAGTCCAATCATATTTAAAATTTGAATTAAATATAAATTCTTTTGAACCAAATATAAAAGTAATTCGATTATCTTTAACCAATTGTCTGCATAGAACATTCGCTGAAGTGATGTACTTTTTAATTAAATCTTCATTTCGAATCGATTGAATTGATTGTCGAATTGCCTTGGCGATATCGGATAAAGATAATGGATTTGAAAAACCTATAGGAATTGTTGTTAAAAGACAGTTACCAACGTAACCAATTGGTGCTAATCGATTGCACACACCTCGACAATTCACAACCATACGAGCATGTTGAATAGGTTCATCAGTGGTGTTGATGAAGAAATGTTTATTTAGAGTGAAAATAATATATGCACAGAGTGCATCGTGAGGTGTTATTTCAGCATTATTTTCAATAAGATTATGTATTTGAGTTATTTCGTTCGAAGAAAATGAAAGATTAATTGGCTCGGTTTCGACATGTTCTTTGGTGATACAATCGATAAGAGTTTGTTGTTTTCCTGCATTTTCAGATAGATCGACGATATTTGGTAATGAAAAATCAAGATTTTCTTCTTTTAATGATTGTCTTTCGAAAATTGGTCGAGGCAAAGTTGGTTCCAAATGTTGATAAATTTGAGAAAGATCATTTAAAAATCGAATATTCGTATTTGCATCGCCAATCATATGATAAAAACTTGTTCCAAGTACATATTCACCACTCTGAAGTAAATGAGTAATTTTAAATCGAACAAGTGCTTCTCTTTCCGGTTTATGTTGAACAGAATCAATAAATGGTTGAAGAATGGTCATATCATCAACAATAACAGGAAGATCAGGCCAACATATTAATTGATCATTTTCAGTGTATGTCAATGGAATTGAATTATCAGAACATTCGATTATATATTGATCATTCTCATCGATAAGAAGATGTCCAGTTACTATTGGCCAATAAGAAAGTGTTTGATGAAGTGCATCACGAAATCGATTGACATCGAGAGTTGGATAGACAAAAACATTCTCAATATTACCGAATATTAAATCAGAACCAAATAAAACAATTCGACGACCATTTCCAGATGGAGACAATGCATCAATATAAGATGTCATCGTTATACTTTCAATCTTATTCAAATATCAAGTAAAGATAAAGAAAGAAACAAGGATTAAGTTAAATGATTGGTTCTTTGTCATGTAAAATTCAAGATGTCACTAGATACCAGGCATCTTTGCTTAATACAACATAGTTTTTCTTGAATAAAATGAATTGAAATACAATTCAATGCACACACCTACGTACATCGTTCGTGATACCTTTCATCTTCTATTTTCTTTAAGAGATCATAATTTCGATTTCATATATATCATGAAAGGTCATTAAAAAGAGAAAATACTTTCTAAATGAATGTTTGCTTCTTTTGTAAATGACTGAATAAAAAGAATGTTGAAATATCAATACATTCAAATTGTTCGTACGTTTGCTTACCCTCATAATGTCGATCACAAGTTAAATTTGAATAATGCCTTCAATCCAACAGAATTAAATCGATATTCATAGAATAAGAACCATACGAACTAAAACGTGAGTATAATCAAATATTGGAAGAAGAAATACTGGTCGCAAAATATTGATGTTTGCCTTATTTGGTTTGTTCATTGCAGGTGTTATTAGTGCTGCTATTGCAATAACAATTTTCTTTTCTGATCATAGAACATCAACAACATTATCTCGAAAATCGATTTGTTCTTTTTTTAATTGTATAGACTTCAACATCGACTGGTATGTTATCAGAATATGATGAGATATAATAACTTTCTGATTTTTCTAAAAGTGTTGCGTGGATTAAATACTGGTTTCAATCGTACACCACAACGAGGTTCATCATTGATAATAGGTCTGCAAATTTGCACAGGTCCTGGTATTACAGCAAGAGATCCAATAACAATAATAATTGAAGGAAGTAATCAACCTACATTATTATTCCATATTGATAGTAGTTGAATTCTGATCTACAGTGGTCTTGCTACTGATCCTGGTCGACTTGCCTATATGGTATACCTCAACTCTTTCCTAATAATTCAGTTTTGTATTCAAGCATTGACATGTTCTTAAGGAAAAAGAAATTCATTTATTTGTCATATTTCTTTCTTCAAGATGTAAAAAAAAGTAATATAATTCTAATCACCCTGACTTTCAATCAGAGAAAATATTTGTCAAATCGAAAAAAATAATTGTGTTCCAAGTTTTTATTGATTAATTAATATATATGATTATAGTTAGTATTTTTTTGTTTCGTATAGCTGTGAAAACTCTCTTCTATTATAATCTGAATACTTCGATGGATTTCGATCATTAAAAAAACTGACATCGATAAGTATATTCATGGTGTTATTGATTTATTTTCATTTTTCATCAACAAATATAAGAGCAAGAAAAGCTAGGCTCATACTTCAACTTTGTTTTTTTTGTACAGAGAGTCACGTTTTAACGTCTTTATTGCACCATCGATATATTGAGTCACTTCCTACTTATTTTATTCGTTTATTTTCAATTAATCATTATTTTTCTTTTCGTTGTGTTTAATAACTGGGTAATTTGTTTTTTCTTCAAACTGTGAAACTATGAGCGAACAAAAGTCGATGGAAAATTCGTCGTCATCGAAAATAATCTTTCAAACGATGGTTATGAGTGATCTACATTTGGAATTTAGTAATGCAATAATACCTGAATTTCCTGCTGCTGCACCAAATTTAATACTTGCTGGTGATATTGGAAGACCAGATATTCCTTCGTTACAAAAATTTCTTCTTGATCAATGTGAAAGATTTGAACATATCTTTTATGTTGCAGGAAATCATTGTTTTTATCAAGGCAAATATGAAGAACGTCTTGAACAACTTGAACAACTCAATAATCTTCATCCTCATATTCATTTTTTACATAATCAAAGTTATCTTCTTCCCAATAAAGTACGAATATTGGGAACTACACTCTGGTCTTATGTTCCACCAGAGAAAGCTAAAGAAATCGGTCGATGTCTGAATGATTATCATGAAATTTCGACACACGTTAACAATGAAACTCTACGTTGAATCACCGTTGAAGATACAAACAAATGGCATGAGCAATAACATGCTTGGTTATTGGAAGAAATTAAAAAAGCACGTGAAAATGGCGAACATGTTGTTGTTATTACTCATCATGCACCTTCTCGTCGTGATACTTGTTCAAAAGAAGATGAAGAAAGTGGTCTTACGGATGCATGGGTCAATGATCATGATGATGATTGTGTTGATCCTGTTCGTTTATGGTTTTATGGACATACACATCTATCAACTGATCTTAAAATAAATTCAACAAGAGTTATTAGTAATCAACTTGGATATTCATGGGAGAAATGTGGATTTCGACCAAATATGAAAGTTAATTTATATGAAGATGGAACTGTTACTATAACTGATTAAACTTCATTTCATTCTTTTATTGTTCGACATCATTATTGAATAATTGTATTCGCATTCGGGACGTTTTTCTTTCCTAAAAGAATAATAACTTGATCATGAGATTAAAAACAAACTGATTTCTAGCACAAAACTGATAAATATCTATAACAATGCTATTCATAATATACGATGTATACTGTTAGGATCGCCATCTATAGGTATAATCGATATATGGATGATTTTTCATCTTTCCTCTTGTGTATGTGTGCACGCGTATTGTTGTTAGGTTTAATAACGACTCATGGAGTATATTCCTCGTATGTTGGAATTGTCCTTTTGTATTTTCATGTACAGGAATTTTCCCCCATCTATTATCGGAACTTTCCAATTGTTAGTATATATAGTTCTGTTGTTGTTGCATTTCTCTTCCGAGTTTGTTTTGGTTATTTCATCAATAAATCAGAATTTGTACATTGTGTTTTTCTTCTTGGATCGAGCAAAGAATCGAATAAAAAGACAAAACTGAAAAAATATTTTGCTCGAGTTATCTGAATCCGAATTATCTGAAATGATTCTATAAGCGATCTTTTGTTATTTTGTAGATCATTCGATACAATGGCAACTTCATCAATACAAGAAACACAACAACGAATAATCTGGATGTGGAAATCAAATGAATGGAAAAGATATTCCGACATTGAAAATCGCATGATTGAATTAGCCTATCAACAAAACAGAAATCAGGTCGAACTTGATGATTTTTCAATCAATCTCAAAGATCTAGTTCAAACCAGTAAAAATGATCCAAACAAACAAGAACCAATCAAGCGAGTAACAAACATATCGTCAGACGAATATGTTAGAAAAGAAAGATTTACATTAGAACATTCACCTAACACTGCATTATTCAGAACACAGCGATCGTTTCAATTGGCTTGTTATCAAACGTTTAGTACGGCAGCTTGGCTACAACGTATCTTAATCACAATGCCATCAGATGACAAGTTGCCCGAGTTTGTTGAGCAAGCAGCTGCAGGTATTGAAGAACAAGGTGCGAAATTAGGAAAACAAAAAGAAGCTGAATGGATTGCAAATGAATTGAGAAAAGTGAAAGCAGAAGGAAAAAAAGAAATCGGTGAATGTTGCGTCAAATTGTATACGATGGAAAGTTTCCTTTACGAACTTATCAACAGATTCGAACGAGAAGCGAAACTAAAAACTCACAATTGGCATGATGATTTCGACAGAAGCTATATGTCCGTGATAGACACAGATAATTATCGTACATTACAACCTTATTGTTTGTTATTACGAGATTATCTTGAAGGATGTCCTCAAGAGAAAGACGTTGTTGTTTTTCGAGGCGCCAATTTAACAGACGAAATGATTGATTATTATAAAAAGCATATTGGGAAACTAGTTGTGTGGGATTGGTTGTCAAGTACAACAAAGAACAAAGAGATCGCATTATCTTCTTATGGAAACATTTTATTTCAAATTCAGATCCCTCAAAATGCGAGGAATTGTATCAGTGTGGCAATCTCATCATTATCAGAGTATCCACAGGAACAAGAAGTTTTATTAGATGGTGCTGAAATTCAAATAGAAAAAGTTGAATATGATCCGGAAATTAACAAGCATGTCATAGAAATACTTACAATAGGACACATTTGAAACTCGTCATTTTCATTTATATAAACACCATCATTTGCAACACATCTCAACTCGTACAGTCTTTAAAGGAGACGTAAAAACTTGATTAATCTGTCAACAACATATCACTGTTTTTGTTCGTATCTTCTTTTCCGTCATTATTCTATAAACGCTGTGCATATATACAATCGAAAGAGAATTAGTTGTTTATTTTTTTTCGATTAGAGTATTTGCTTTAAAGAGAAAAGATGAAGATAAAATGTCAAGATGAGGGTGCAGGTGAGTTGAGGCAAACAGGCATGACTGCCTGTCTCACTCTCACCACGCAATTAGGCTCTAAATCGATAGAGAATTGGAACATCTTTGTTAGGTGGTGCAACACCAAAACCAACACGTGCTCGTTTTGGAGATGGAATAGTTTCTGTGTCTGGAAGCTTGTAATCCATATATCGTAAAAGCATGGCGAGACAAGTTTTTATTTCATATTTGGCGAAGAATCGTCCTGGACACATACTCTTTCCAGCTCCAAATGGCATGTAACCAACGACGTTGTCAGCTTTCTTATTCAGAAATCGATCGAAAACAAAGTTCCTTGGTTGTGGAAATAAATTTTCATCGTAATGACCTGCAGCCCCAAACCAAGCCAGATTTTCACCTGTTTTAACTGTGATCGTACGTCCATCTTGTAAGTTAATTTCAGTTGGTCGAATACATTTTCTGATCATGAAAGGTGCACCAACTAATCGAAGAGTTTCGTTAATGGCACTTTCTAGATATACACATGCATCTAATTGTTCTGGAGTCCAGTCTTCTATTGAAGAGTCGTTGCTATCGAGATACAAGGGAAAATGTGGTAAATGAGTATTTATCTCTTGTCTGATGGTTTCCAGGGCTTTTGTATCTTGTAGGATGTAAAACAGAGACCAGAAAACGCCAGGAATAGTATTACCTAACGATACCCAAAGGAAAGCTGTTAGAAAGGCACCATAATCTCCATTGGTAAGCCAATCTGAATGGTTATCCAAAAGTGTCAATCGAGCTTGATGAAGTTTCGAAGGATTCCGTGGATCTCGATTCTTCAGCCATGATTCGTTCAAACGTGTTCGTGCTTGTATTTCTCGAGATAAAAACCAAGAGTAGAACCAATGAGGTAGGGGAAAGAGAAAGTTATGAAAGTTCTTGTCAAATAAACAGAAATCCTTCTCAAGGGAGCCCGGATCAATGTCTCCAATCAGCGAAAGAGTCGATGGTTGGTAAATCATATGATGACTAAATTCAAACAGACCAGTGGATAACCACTCTGACATCGTACCCTTCTTTTCAAGTTCCATTCTTTCGTTCTTCAATAACTCGCGTAGTCGAGCAACGAATTGAACAACAATTGGTCGAAGACCGTCACGATTTTTCAAGTATTGAGTGATGAGACGATGATGATCGGCATCAAATTCTGGCTGGGCTATGAAATATTACTGTTCACTTAGTTTCCTGTCATCATTCCAAAAAATGAACACTTACCAAGGAAGGCAGGAGATAGGCCAAAGATACGCATACCGAAATCGTCTCCGACGAATTTCATTGCTGGGTTTCGTAGAACGCTTGTCCAATCGTCATTAGAGATTATCATTGTAAAGCGTTGATTGAGTACTTGAATTCGAAAACATGGACCATATCGTCGAGCACATTCTAACATTAGTTTGACTCGATCATCCATAAAAGCAAACAAATGACCAACGATTGGGTAGCTACCATACTTGGCATATGGAATTGATGAATCCCCATCATTATTTGAGAATAAAAGATATGCCAAAACTAATACAATGCCAGTCAAGATAAAACTCACGATGAAAACGTCCATGATGACTACTCAATCTAAATGATAAATAGGGATGCAGCGGTGACGATTCTGGTGTAGAGAAACCGTAACTGGTTTAACGGTAAAGACCGATATATTAAGTTAGCTCAGATGTTGTCACCGTTACATTTATAACGATAGAACGCCTAAGAGTAAGAGAAAAACATCAGGTAAAAACATGCGAAAAGAAAAAAACAAGACGAGGGTAAGAACGACAGAACAGCAAAAATATTAAATGTCTGTTAGGTTTAAATTTTATTTTTTTTCGTGTGCAATCGATTCGAACGTTCTGTGAGTACGAGTTCGATAACGTAGCGCTGTCAATATACAGATACTTTTGAGATGCGTTCAATGATGCAAAAGGTATAGTTTGCTGTAAATAAAACAGCATATTATTCAGATAGGAGATCTTTCAATTTGCTTGAAAAAACAACAACACATGTATCTAATTTTAAAATCTTAATTTTTATCTTAACATCAATTGTTTATCGATTTAATATAACGCATCGATTAGTTCAAACAGTTGAGTTTTGATCATGGTTTCACATCGAGTCAGTAGTCGAATTATTAATGAAAATTTTTGATAAATTTATTACTGCTTATCTAGTCGAAATACTGATCTCACAGGAATCTCAAGCAACAGCCTTGTTATAAGATTTAATGACAAGTATACATCAATTATTGTAAATAGTAAGATAATAACAGCACTCTTCAAATATACTATCCTATGATATATTTTGCTAGCATCTCAAGCAACTACAAGAACGACTTCCTCATCGACCATCAGTAGTATGTTTCAAAACACTATATGAGAATACCATCAATCAAAGATCGCTTTGTTGCTATTGTTTAGTATTAAGTGCAACAACAGCAATCACAATAATAAGCTCAACGTCATTGCGTATGTTATTAATTTTTTTAGCGTCAGCTGCGGGTATTACTAGTGTACACGGTTCGAATTTGACTCTATTGTACAATCCAAGTGCATTTATTGTTGACAATAATGGGTATGTTTATGTGGCAGAATCGAACAACAATCATATTGTTAAATGGACAACAAATTATACTTCAGGTGGTGTTTGTTCCAACGTAGTCGGGAAGAGTGCTACTCAATTAAATGCTCCTCGAGATTTAAAATTTGACGCAGAGGAAAATTTGTATATAAGTGATCAACCAAATAATCGAATACAAAAATTTATGATACTATCTTGTTCAACAAATAAGCTTTCGTTATCTTCTGTAACTATGGTGACACTCATACTCATTTTTTATAGGCGGCTAATCAAATCTTACGTATTTTTAAAATTCAAAGATCAAATGTAATCTATATGTGTGCTAATGACGTTTGTAAAATAGTCATAATCAGAAAGTTGAAAGAATTTCATTCGTTTCGACTATCTTCAATGCTAAATTATATTAGCACTTTAAAAATACTTTAGTTGAATTTTTTTTATCGAAGTACCTTTTCTGTCTATTTACTTGTGAAATTGCTTTCGATTATTATTATCGATTATCGAATAATTATGTTTCTTAATGAATTTCGTCATGCTGAGTAATAGAAAACTTCGATTACGTCATTCATGTTGAATCATATTGTTACAGTGTGATGTCACGAGCATACATCCACCTCCACTTCTTCGTTTCTTTCTCAGATTCGTTTATACATTCTTTTCTTACTCATATTCATTATTTCGTTATCTCATCATATATATGTACACGTTTTCGTTTCTCTCAGAAGGAGAGAAGAAGTTTGTCTTGTTTTTGGTATTTTTCGAATAAACATCGTGAGGATTTTCTCTCCTTATCGTGTACATTTTATTAGCAGCATAGGATATCAAATAACAGAGTATAACAATCATCTTAGTTTATTGATTGTTTCTTTTTCGAACTGTGAAATTATGGGTAACCAAAAGTCAGTGGAAAGTTCGTCATCGAAAATAATATTTCAAACAATGGTTATCAGTGATATGCACTTGGAAATTGAAAATCGAGTAATACCTGAATTTCTTGCTGCTGCTGCACCAAATTTAATACTTGCTGGTGATATTGGAAGACCAGATATTCCTTCGTTACAAAAATTTCTTCTTGATCAATGTGAAAGATTTGAACATATCTTTTATGTTGCAGGAAATCATTGTTTTTATGAAGGCAAATATGAAGAACGTCTTGAACAACTTCAACAACTCAATAATCTTCATCCTCATATTCATTTTTTTACATAATCAAAGTTATCTTCTTCCCAATAAAGTACGAATATTGGGAACTACACTCTGGTCCTATGTTCCACCAGAGAAAGCTAAAGAAATCGGTCGATGTCTGAATGATTATCATCAAATTTCGACACTGGTTGACGGCCAAACTCCACGTCGAATCACCATCGAAGATACAAACAAATGGCATGAGCAACAACATTCATGGTTAGTAGAACAAATTCAAAAATCGCGTGAAAATGGCGAACATGTTGTTGTTATTACTCATCATGCACCTTCTCGTCGTGATACTTGTTCAAAAGAAGATGAAGAAGATGGTCTTATGGATGCATTTGTTAATGATCATGATGCTGATTGTATCAAACCTGTTCGTTTATGGTTTTATGGGCATACACATCGATCAACTGATCTTAAAATAAATTCAACAAGAGTTATTAGTAATCAACTTGGATATCCATGGGAGAAATGTGGATTTCGACCAAATATGAAAGTTAATCTTCACGAAGATGGAACTGTTACCATAATTGATTAAATAACGATAAAGCATAAGAAAAATAATAAATGAAGCTAAGAAAAAATTCTATATCTTTTCGTATGTTACAGAACATTGTCTCATGTCTAAAAGCCTAATTCAAACTCGTTAATCAAGATCAATCACTAATTCTTTAAGTACATTTTATTTTTATTTTTATTTTTTCGATATCGTAAACCAGTCCAAACAAGATATCTATTCGATAATACTCTTGATATTTTTCTTGGTAATACGTGACGACGATTTTGTATTTGTTTTAGCTATGACATCGAATCTTTGATTATCTGTGCAAGTGCATGAATTTAACGATCACTTTCTGATCACATATATGTTTATCCTTTGTAATGCCTAGATCTAATCACATATCTTTTTCCTAATGTTTTCGTTCGTCGAGGGACTAAGCGAGAACGATATACTACTTTTTTTTGTCTGGTCGTATATGTATATAAACTCTTTCATTTCTCTCTCTTCTTATACCAAATTTTACATTCACCTGCACCTTTGCTCTCAATAATCTCACCCACTTAATTTCCATTAAAACTACTTGAATTTGCTATCATTATGGTGTGGTGTTTGAACGAAACCTCGATCTTTTTCTTATTATAGACAATTTTCAATAAGTTTTTCTTTCCGAAACAAAATACGAAAATATAATACAAATTTTTAAAAGATTCATATCATCAGAGAAAATGGAAGAACACAGATGGGTTAAAAAGACATTGGAGTAAACTTAACCGAAAGATGTCATGTGCGTACATAAGATTTCAACCTTGTGAAAGTCTGAATTATGATATCTTTTTATTATTTGTTTCGAAAGATGATTCATACGAGGTTTTTTCCAACGTACCCAGGTGAAACAACCCCGGTCGTAAACAGTCGTTTTTCATCGTATTTGCTTGGCACTTTGATATAAAAAAAGTTGTGTTGAAGCTTGCGAGTAATTCCGTTTTGGCAATTTATTAATCGAAGGAACGCCGTTTCACTGCTATAAATATTTTTATTTCAATGAGACAAAAAATATTGAAAAAATTAATTCTTTTCAGATAGATCCATTTTTCAATGGCAGCGAGTTATTGGGACGAAAGCAATCTTGAGCGTGTCATTGAAACGTTTAACCCGTCATCTTTTTTCGGACTTCCAACTGATTTGTTTGACAGGAAAGGTGATCTTCGATATTGTAATACAAAACCACTGATACTAACTCGTGGAGACTGGAGTTATTATACTCCATTCAAAGGTTGGGTACGTTATGGTTTAAATATAGAGAAATTTGGTAATAGTGGTGCACAATGGCTTGCTTGTGATGGAGCACGAGGTGAATGGGCTGTTGGATTTCATGGGCTTCGACGTGATGTTTTGGAAGTATTGAAATGCATTGCTTTTGAGGGCTTCAAAGTCTTTTCTGGTAAAAATAGTGAATGGGGTACAACTGCGGAAGATGTTGGTCCAAATGCATCTCTGTTCAGCGAAAAAACCTGTGGAAAAGGTGTCTTTCTGACACCAAAGCTAGAATATCTGACAGAAAATGTAGAAAACTGCCGCTTGACTAAACCGATTCAATACAACAAACATTTTTATCTCGAACTAGCTTTACAATGTCGAATTCATCCAAAAAATATCCGTGTACCAGCATGTGCCGGTAATCAATATTATATTGTTAATGATCCAAAGCATGTCCGTCCGTATGGTATTGTGATTTATTTCTTGACAGCAGAAAAAGCGAAGACGATTTTTGACGGCAATAACTATGACTTAAAACCAGCTATCCCTTTTGTCGAACATCGTACAGATCATATACAACAATCAATCAGTTTTTAAAAAATTAAGCGTGTGAAAAATATTTTTGTGTATTCGTAAATATGATCGAATTCAAGAGTAAACTAAACTTTTTCGAAAATTTTTGATTTTTTTTATTGAAATAAATATATGTAAGATCATATGACTAACGATAAAAAGAATCAAAGATAGGAACTATACTCAACAACCGAGCTTCGTACCACAATCATGCGTTATTCTTCATCTAATCAATAGTAAACGTTAACGCGTCATAAAATCTTTTATTTTATTTATACTCTTTTACAGAGATTTGAAAATAAGATCGATATAATTGATACAATTATGACTCAATGTACTACAAGATTAGCTGACGAATATTCGAATGAATAATAAATTCAATAAATATCCCTGTCATGCGATACAGTATTATTTTTTAATATTTAACTGTGTATTGGTTTCCATAGTTACGTTTATATTTCGTCATATTAATTAAATGGGAAATTTTGTCATGTTACCGACAATTTCCGTTTCTAGATCCTATTCCTTACAGTCTAGAGAACAATATAGCTTCTCTATCTTGAAATGGTTCAATATCCTGTAAGGATTTTTGGAAGAATACGACAAAATTCAGTGTAAATCTTTTTTGCTTTGCCAAGCAGATAGAAAATTCATCATTTTAAGGATCTTGTCAAGATCCCACTGATAACGTTTGCGATGTGTGTAAATGACAATTTGAAAAGATCCTTGAGGACTCCTGTTATCTTCTTACCAACATCTTGATAGCACTGCTTTTTTCCATTTAGAATGGAAAAGTTTTTGCCGTCAAAGATCTTTTTATGATTCTAAACGGATTTCTGTAAGAGGAGCAGCTGTAACAGCTTCGAAAAAAAGAATAGATAGGGATCTAGACAAAGACATGGTAGGATTCTGCTATATATATTTCATTATACGTAATTCTGGCTTCTTTTCGTCTTAGGATCCTGAGGGTGTTGAGAGGATGTTGAGGGTGAGGATGTTGAGGGTGAGAGATCGGATCAATTTCTCTGTTGTAGATATTTCAATTGTTAACAAATCGTTTTTACAGGTAAACTTCGATTTCGGAGCATTTTTTGTGTATGTGTATCCACTCCGTGATCAATCTGATTTAGTGAAGCTGGTAGACACTTCTTATAGATGTGTTGCTTTAAAATAGTTATTTTTGGTGATGAAATCTAAACAGAATTGTAACGAAAAAAGCTGATTCGTTTGCTGAATTCTTGACTATTGAGTTGACAATGAGTTTGATTTGATTGTTTACTCCAAGTATACAATCGATATTTTATTGATAAGATAAAAGTTATACGAATAGAAAGATTAACATGCGTAGAAAGAATGTAATAGTATGTGAGTCAATCACTGAACTGATCTAACTTCAATTGAACTGAAAGTTCGATTGACTCGAGGTATTTATACCTAGAGAGAGAAGAGAGAGAACATCTTGCACATATAAATCTAACAAAGAATTCATGAGAAAGGTAATGGAAATGAGATCATATAACGATAAGTCAATCTGTTGCTTCAGATTTAAACAATATAACACGATTAGCATTACAAATCTCGGTGAACGATGAACGACGTCAACTGTTCGACTGAGCCATACCATGTGTGAATGTCTTTATTTGTTCTTTTCCGCTTCATTAATTTTGCTCGTTCTGTTGTCTTGAGGTGTGAATGAACTTCTCTCTATCATTGAGTGTTTCTTTTCTTTCTTCATTAATTCATTCTGCCTCATTGATCATCTTCTTAATTCTTCGATTTGTTTGTTCTTGGCACACTAACGAAATCTGTTAATGACCAATTTCAAACCTTGAATGTATGGTTGATTCTGTTTTTGAGCAAAAAATTGATTACAAGAAATTTTTTTTTCTGATTGAATGAAACAACGATTAATTAGAAATTTTGATATTTATGTTCCCTCTCGATATTTATCAATGGATTAAAAGATGACAAATTTTTTACCAAGAAAATAAAATGGTTTAAATTTATCGTAAAAAAAAGATAGAAAATATATTTAGAGAAACATAAGAATAAAAAACAAAGTGAATCTCACTTTTCAAGTACACATAACACTCGGATTTAAATCCGAGGTTTTCACATTTATTTATTCGCTAAAATATCGTTAAAATCAAAGTAGGAAAAAAATCAGGAGGTTTCGCAACTTCCTGATAGATATCTACGATGAATCATATACAGTATCTTAAAACTTCTTCTCAAATAAATTTTTAAGTGAAAGATTCTTTAGTTTTATTCTATAGTAGATATTCTATCCCCAATTTGATGATTGTAACTATATTTTTTGTTGAGAATACATTTCTCGTTAAGAATTCACGGAGGACTGTCAATGATTTGTGTGTCCAAATTCATTAAATTTTTTTTTCCAATGTTCTTACTTTATTGTGATTCAATATGAAAATTTTCATTCAAATTAAAAAATATTGTTTTTTTTTTGGCGCATGCTAATTCAGTTTTTTTTAATCAAATCTAATGAAATATTTCATTTCGTGTAGTGAATATAATTAAAATGAGAACAACAAAAAATTTTTTTTTATTTATTTTTTTTTATTTGTGAAATTAAAATCCTATGACCATGACGGTCCTAAGGGTATAGTATAGATTTTACAATTAACATGTTGCATAAAAGAGAGAAAAACAAACATAAGCAGAGTAGAAAGATGTGTACGTCTTCTTTAGCCATTCAATGAAACATTAAAACACGATCTTCCAATGTATACGTCCATTACATCAAGATAATATACGTAGTACTATAAGACTATAATCAATAGACTCACTCAAATGTATTTGTATTACTTTATTTCTAAATGCTTAATGTACAAAATGTACAGAAACAAAGATTCATTTACTAGACAAACATAAAAAATATGTTAACTTTATATTTTTTGTTTGATATTGATATATTAATGACATAAAATGAAGATTAAAAAAACAGTAGTCATATTGTACAAATCACTGAGATAACTAAAAGGAATCATTATGTATCGATCATTTCAAAAAGCACCTGTCAATATATAAAAAAAATAAGGTGTACATTGCACTTACACTAGGTACACCTGCCATTAGAAACCTTGTTTCCGAGTGAGACACGTACCCTACTCAATCAGAGCTACACGTTATTGTTTTTTTTCTTTCCATTTATAATTTATATTTTAATTTAATGTTTTTTTTATTCATGAATTTTTGTCAAATAATTTTTGATATATACGTATATATAAGACTTCAATGTTATTATGAATTCGTTCTTTCGACCAAAATTGAATCCTATTTCGTATATTCTTTCCAGAA
>Ga0209960_1001733_pt1 | contig 26095 bp, 32 predicted proteins | sample ThiBiot_500_plan_2_FD_183947 | JGI IMG/M metagenome (GOLD analysis project Ga0209960, IMG submission 183947) | Wastewater bioreactor microbial communities from Cape Town, South Africa - Thiocy_expt_500_plan (SPAdes) | ecosystem: Engineered > Bioreactor > Thiocyanate-remediating >...
AGAGAAAAAAAAAAAATCTTTTACCGAACAACATATAAACGAACAAGCACTTCGATAGAAGTTTTATCTGGAAGATTTCCCCAAGGGTGAGGACTATTTAAAAATGAGTTATTTAATAAAAAATTATGTAAAGAATTTAAGAAGTTTACATTCTTCCAAAATCATCTCTTTTTTCTGTTGCAGTAGCCAAAGTATCCAAAAGTGGTTCATCTTCGAGGCTGACAACTCTAAAGTTTCCTTTAAAAGTTCCCATTTCTTCTTGGTTATCAGTTTTTCCTTTCACAAGAGTGAAAGTTTTAATGACTGAATCAAGTTCGACTTTTCTTTCAAGTGATGCATCAAATACTTCAACCAAATCTCCTTCATACTAAATTTGAATTATTTTGTTATTGTTATTTTAATTTGTTTGACCAAAGAAATTCTATTAGGAAAAAAACAAAGACAAAAATAAAAATAAATAAAGAAAATTGAGTACTTCTGGTCCAGCTTGTTCTTCTCCAATAGATGTATAATATTTGGTCCACCAATCAATTGTTTCTAAGAATTCACCTTGGGAGCTTCTGATACTCATTGAATCAGTGAGGAGTTGCTTGGCTTGTTTGAATTTATTTTGAAGTTTATCTGTAACATTCATACTAAAGTATTTCCTCTTGCTCTATAGGATGGAGAAGGAAAAAAAAATGATTAATTAATGAAATAAAAAGAATTCATTTTTCGCTTTTTCTAAAATAAAAATAAAAGATAAAAATAAAAATAAAATAAAGAGTAAATTTACAGTAAATTTGCTAATAAGTCCACTACTTTCATCACCTTCATTTAATGATTCTGATGAGGGTTCACGAATAAGTTTGGGGTTGTAACCTGATCCTATTCTTATTTCATTATATCCTTCTCCTTTCACTGCTTTAAAACTTTTTTTTTTAAAAAAAAGATAGATTAAATAATGGAATTTGTGAATCTTCAAGGGAAAAAAAAAAAAAAAAAACGGCAAGAGTGATTTGATGGAAACAGTGCCAACTAAAGGTTTTCTTCCAAATTTTCGATTATCATAAACGAAGATATTCAAAGGAGGGGCATAAATTTCTTTCTTTGGAATGTAAGCATGAAATGTTATAACTTGTTGACTGAAATTTGGATCACGTTTCATACTTTTGATATATTCTGTTGACTTTTTTTTTTTTTTTTGTTAGTTTTTTTTTTCTTGATAAAAAATAAAGAAACAATACTTTCATTTGACCACCACATTCAAGAGTAACATGTGGTTTTGAAACTGTTAAAAGGTTAACACGTTTCAAATTTCTGAGACCCCAAGTTAAAACCTATAGATTATTAATATTTTGAGCATTGGTTTTTTTTAAAAAAGAAGCAATGATTTTTTCAAAAAAAAAGAAAAAAATAAAATGAAATACCTCAATTTCACAAAGTTCTAGTTCGGGTCGAATATCTTGAGGAACTGGAATAACATTCATAGTTTTACGAGTTAAAGGTTCTTTGACAGTCTCTATTTAAGATGAAAAAAAAAGTTTGAGAATTTGATTTTGTTTGACGGTCTCTATTTAAGAGACATAAAAAAAAAAGAATTCTTACTAGGTTTCTCAAGAGGAAATTGAGAAATATCTTCATATGGAATTAATTCAAATGTTGCAAGGACTTCTCCACAGTCCTTTAAATTTTATTTTTATTTTTTTTATTTTTAAATTTTTCATTCACAAACCTCATTAAGTCTTTGAACTGAGAACCACTCAAGTACACCAGGTTTGGAGACTCCACGACTGCGATATGTTGGGAAAGCAGTAAATCTTCCAAGGAAATCATCATCACCTTTTTTTAAAAAATCGATTATCATCACAAAATCTGAAAATTTAAAAAAAATAATAATACCAATCAAATCTTTGTCATAAATTTCAACAACAACTCTAGGATTTAATTCTCTGAACAATTCATAAGGATCAGTTGAATTTCCGTATAAAGTGATATCAAGGAGTAGTGTTTGATCCCAACTTGGACTTACACTATGTTTTATTTTATTTTATTTTATTTTTTATCATTAATTATTTTTTTTTTTGTCCTTGATTTATTATTATTATTATTTGATTTACCTTTTTTCAATGACAATAGTTCTCTCAGAATCAGAAGAAAAGGTCACTCTTGCATAAGCATCTGAAAATGCATTATTATCTTCTGCAGGAAGATCGCGTGCTTTTTAATTCAATTTTAATGTTTTTTTTTTTTTCAACTCCAGTATTTAATAATAATAATTAAATAACAATTAAAAAAATTACCCCGGTACATATGAGCACGTAGTTGATATCTTCGAGTCCCTGATTTCAGAAGAAAAAGAAAAAGAAAAGAAAAATAAAAAATTGGATAAATTAAATTTCAAATTTGAAATAATAATTACCTTTATAAGCAACATAAGTTCCAGAAGCATTAAATTCTGAAGGAAGATTGGCAAGGGTATTACCACTAGAGGGGGCAGGGATTAGTTCACGATGCCATCTTCTTCTTCTAACAACATCAAGAGTAGAATGAGTGGTTCCAAATTTTGATGAAAAGTCAAGAGCATATAACCATCCTTCTCCGTGGTCCTGTAATATAATTAGATATTAATTTTTGGATCCAAATGGAAATAAAATAATTAAATAATAAAATTTATGAACCGTTGCTTGGGAGTTGGGATCTTTTTTTTTTAAAAAAAAAAGGGAATTAAAAATGTAGCTAATAAAAAATAAAATAAATAAATCAAACCTGGTCCTTTATATTCAGGATCTTTCACTCTTTCAATAAACCATCTTCTTCTTCGAACAAAATCAAATTTTTTAGCACTTGCGTGGAACTCTGATGTAAAACTTGAAGCATATTCCCATCCATCTGAATCAACAGCACGAGCAAGATCAACCTATTACAATAAATAAATAAATAAATAAATAAATAAATAAATAAAATAAAATAAAATAAAATAAAATAAAATAAAAATAAAAATAAAAATAAAAATAAAAATAAAAATAAAAATAAAAATAAAAATAAAAATAAAATTAAAAGTAAAAGTAAAGATTACCTGCCATTTTGATACCCAGTTCCAACCAGGGGGAAGCTGAACATCTTCCATTGTTCTCTTTTCTGTTCCTTGTCTATCAGAATAAGTAGCAGGATCGGTTGGGAGAAGCACCTTACCTAAGAATTGTTTTATTTATTTTATTTTATTTTATTGAGATAGTAATTTAATTGGGAAAAAAAAAATATACAATATCCTTTCAATGGTTGTTTTCTTTCATTTTCAAAGACTTCAATAGTTACAGAATCTTGGTCTCCATAAATATCCAAGTCAGGTAGATCAGGGTCAATATACCAATCCCCATTCCATTCCCATCCTTCAGGACAAATAAAATCATCTTTTGGTCTTTTAATTTTTCGAGTTTTGTCTGAAAATTTGGCTGGATCAGTTGGAAGGAGGAAATCACCCCAGCCCTTTATAATTGTTAGAGTTATGGCATTAAAATCGTTCGAAAAGAAAGAAAAGAAAGAAAAGAAAGAAGAAAGAAAAGAAATTCTTACTTTAATTGGGATATAACGATTGTTTTCATAAGTTTCAGCAAGTACAAGTAACTTTCCATTATCTGTTGGCCATTCATTTAGAGTTTCTCTTGGTCCAAATGCAATTCTAAGTTGAATTTGTGCAAGAGCAAAGTCTTTAAGAGCTTTTTTTGATGGTTCCTATTTTTTTTTTTTTTTTTTTAAAAATAAAATAATAAATAAAATAAAATAAAAAAATAAAAATAAAAATAAAAATAAAAATAAAATAAATAAAACTTTTCCAGGTTTCATAAAGACGGTCATTGATGATCCAAAACAAGGACCACGCTCATCTTCATCTTTAGCCCACATGTAATCTGCAACTGGGAATCGATGATAGGCAGCTAATTTAGAGGAGAAAGAAAAACAAAATTAATTTAATTAATTTTGTTCTTCAGTTTCGATAAAAAGGAATATAAAATTTTTACTTCGATCTCCTTTATGTAAAAGCCAAACCATGATATCTGGAATACAAAGTTGACTTTCACAAGCATCACTTTGCAATCTCGCTTGAATTGACTATTTTTTTAAAAAAAATATTAGTTTATGAATAAAATAAAATAAAAATATAACCTTCAATTCATCTATTGTGGTATAAACATCATAGACACCATCATTTTGGCTAGCTTGAATTGTAAGTGCTTGATCAAGGGCAGCTTCTTTTTCAAGTTCTCTTTTTTCACGAGTTTTGAGATCAAGAAGTGTAGCTTTTTCAGGGAGTTGTAGTGCTTTTCTATATTTATTATTATTATTATTATTTTATTTCAGACTCTAAACCAGAAAAAAAAATTTTTTTTAAACTAAAAATGGAAAAAAAATAAAAAAAAAAAAAAGAAAAAACTTTTGACAATCATTAATTAAATGATTTGTTGCTTTGAGTAGAATATTTTTAGCTTCATTTAAATTAGCCTCATCAACTTTTCCAGAGGGAGAGGGAGTAGCTAACTCCTCAGCATTTTTCAAAGATTCATTAAGACGTGAAGAAATTCGACTTAATTTCAGAAAAAAAAAAAAAAAAAAAAAAAAAGTTAATAAGATCAAGATCAAGAAATTAATGAATGCTCCTACCGATATGCATTATAAGAACGAGCTCTGTACATAATATCTTCCCATTCGCTGATTAATTCGACACAAGGCTTCTTGTTATCCCAATTGATGATTCTATAATATCCTTTCTCTGCGATTGCAGGTTGAGGGAACGTTGTTGAGTTTACTGTTGAAAGATTCATTAATTGAGATTAGTTGAAATGAACCATAGAATTAATCAATAAGAAGTTGAAAAGAAATGATAAAAATAAAAAATAAAAAATAAAAAATAAAGTAAAATAATTGAAAATTGAAACCAGGATTCTTTTGATCATCTTCAAGCATTTCAGTATTTCCAACTGTTCCGATACTAACTTCAAAAGTAAGGTCTCCTTTCTCAAATTTTTCTGGATGAATAAAATTAGCTTCAGTTAAGATAACTCGAAGATGATATTCAATTCTAGTTAAAAAGGTTTTCACTCGATCCTTTTTTTTTAAAAAAAAAAAAAATTAATTATAAGAAATAAAATATTTGAGGGCAAAGGGATTATGTTTGAGAATCTAATTACCAAATCAGGACGTGAAATTGATTCATTTGGAGGAAGCTTTATTTCATCTCCTCCCATTGGTTGTGCATTCAATTCACAAAGAACACGACCCAAGTATGACATTCCTATTCAGAAATTCAGTTTTCCTCAATAAAGGAGGGATGAAAAGATTTGTAGAAAAGGAAAAGGAAAAAAAAAAAGAACCTTCTCCATAACCTTCATTAATTTTTTCATAATAATCATCATCAAATGTTGCAAATTTTCTTGGACCACCATACAAACAAACATAAGCAGGTCCAAAGGTAGGCAAGAATCCTTTAAATGATTTAGTACTTGTTTTTATACGACAAAAAAAAAAAAAACCATTGTCAGCATCAACAGATGATATTTCATTTAAATTAAAATAAGATGTTGCAACAATATCATCGGCAAATTTCAATCGCTCAATATTTAAATTAACCAAGCCAGATGGAGTATCACTGGATTTTATTTTATGTCATTTTATTTTATTGTTTGTTTGTTTAGGTTTGGAAAAGAAATAAAATAAAAAATAACCTGTCCCAAACTTGCAATTTAATTCGGTTCAACATTGAAGGGACTTGGCCAAGGACATGAATTTCTTCATTCCATTCAGGGAAGTATGTGTTATCAATAACTTTAGTAACGTTGAACTATTTTGAAAGAAAATGATAAATTTTTCAAAAAAAAAAAGGAAACTTGGTCAACTGAAAAAAAAAAAAAAAAAAAAAAAAAAAAAAAAAAATTTAAAAAAAAAAAAAAAAAAAAAAAAAAAAAAAAAAAAAAAAATCAACCTTTCCAGCAAAAATAACTTTAACATAGGGATCACATTGCATACTTTTCTCTCTTTTAATTAATTTGAAATCCATATCCTCTATTCGTGTTTTTTTTTTTAAAAAAAAAAGAAAAAAAAAATCAAAAAAAACAATCATAATAATAATTCATAAATAATCTGAAAGATGTAGGAAAAAAACTTTGTGGAATATCTTCTGCAGAATAGATCTTGAAAGCAAGATCAACAGTTTCTAATTCTGCTCCCATTGGTCTTAAAACTTTTGAAGCTATATCTTCGTCATCTTCTTCATTTTCATCATCTTTTGGAATTACGGCTTCATCTCCCTAAAGTGAAATATGATTTAACTTACAGTTATTGAATTGGAAAAAAAAATACTGGTCCCAAGACTGTCATTGTCAATTTGAGAAAACCTTTAACAGAGGGATCACCAGATTCAAAGTCTGTTAACATAATCCATGTATTTGGAAACATATGATATTGTTCATCATAAACTGACCCGATATCCAACTTTTTATTTTTATTTTTTTTCCCAGATGTTCGAATTCATAATTAATGAAATGATCTTCAAAAAGAAAGAAGAAAAAGAAAGAAAGAAAGAAAGAAAGAAAAATACTGTAAAGTATCCAATCATAGCATCTTTAAGAATTTTTTTGGCATTAAAAACTTGAATTTTAATGAGTTGATCAAAAAGTTTTGATGGAGCTTCATGAAAGTTAAAATTAAGATATTGATCAAATCGAGGATTGGAGTTTGTTTTCACAACTCTCGTTTGTTTTTTTTGATTTCCAATGACAATTTTAACTATTTATTTAGTTTGTTAAAGAAATTGACGAAAAATAAATAAAATCAAATTACCAACTGGATCAATTTTCGTTCCCTATTTTTGGAAGAAAAAATGTTATTCCAGAATTTTCCAAAAGGAAAGAAAAAAAGGTGAATGAATGAATGAAAAAGTTACCGCTAATGCTCTACCTTCAATAACATGAATTCGAACTTGATAATCTGTTGGCTTTGTTGATAAAGGACCTCTTGGTTTCTTGACTCTTTTTCCAGGTGCAGCTCTTCTCCTCCTCATTCTTAATCCTAAACCTCCACCTCCAGCATCACCACCCTCTTCTTCTGCGAGTTCTCCTTCTGCATCATCGCCGCCTTCAATTTCTTCAGTTGCTCCTCCTTCACCTTCGAGTACTCCATCTCCTGTGGCAAGAGATGCACCTTTTGATAATAAATAAAAAGATTAATTATTTCCATTCAATTTTAATCGTAATTTTTCTTGAAAAAAAAAAAAAAGAAAGAAGGACTTGATTGAGTTCTGGTTGTTTGTTGTTGAGGTGGGCTATTTGGATCAGTATAGACAATAGATAATGAAATTTTTCCCTAAAATATGAGTTCATTATTATTTATTTATTTATTTTATTGATTGTATGAACAAAGTACCTGAGCTTGCTCTCCTTTCGTTGATTGTAAATTATACCATTTATTCAATTCAGATCCCTAAAAGAAAGGAAGAAAAAATCAAAGGAAAGAAAGAAATGAAAGGAATCAAAACATTTATTTGATTTTATTTTTGAAAAAAAAAAATTACCTTCTTCAAAAAAGGACCCAAAGGAACCACAACTTGACCTAAAGGACGACTTTTCCCTACTTTTTCATAATCTCGAACCTCGATTGTCAACTTTGAGCTTGCATCTACAGACTTTTCTAAAGTGAAATTGAAGGTTTCTTCCCAAATAGGATTGAGTTCATTATCCACAGTTTTGGTTTTGAACTCCTTATCTATTAGAAAATTAGACAAAGTAAATCAGAGATCTTTAAAAGAAGAATGTTTTTCATGCAAATAATAAAAGCATAAAATAATAAAATGAAAAACCTCCATGGATAACAACAGCATAAGGATCACTTTTGCGATCTTTGCTCTTGAGCATTCCACCTCCTTCCACATTCAGCAGGTTATCTGCTTTATGAACTGTAACTTTCAGTTCAATCCCCATTAGATCTCTTCTTCTTCGTCTTCTCTCAGTTCAAAAAAAAAAAAAGAAAGATCTATTATATTTTATTTTATAATTTTTTTCGGAGTTGACCAATTTCAAAAAAAAAAAAAAATACAAAATACAAAAAATATATATATATATATCACAAAAACTGTTCAAACAAGAAAATCTCTTATTGACAATTAAGAATTAGTTTAGATTTTTTAAAAATATATATAGGAATGGATGATGATTTATTGGGATGTTTGCTTGTTTGAATCGCAAAGGAAGGGAGAGTTGGCTCAAAACCAAAGAGAAAAAATAAAAAGCATGAAAAAAATTTTTGTGATTGGAGGATAAAATAAAAAATGGTGACTGATTGGTTGATTTTTCTTTTTTTTCTTTTCTTTTTTTTCTTTTTTTTAGGCTTCTCTCCTTGAAAACTCCGAAAACTCGTCAAGTTGATTAAATTTGAGATCTCAAATATTAGAAATCAAAGACACAAAGTAAATAATTGAAACTCAGCATCTTTTCAATCTTTCAATCCTTTAATTTTTTTTTTTTTTAAAATTGAAACTTCGAAAGCAAAAGAAAAAGAAATGATATCATGTTATCGATTTATTGATTGATTTATTTTTATGTTTTTTTTTTCCTTCACAATTAATCAAGTGTACTTGGAGCTGTCCACATCCAACATGTACGAGGTTGTCCTAAAATGTCTTCTTCTACTTCTTGAATTCTTGGGTCGTTTTTAATGACTTTTGCAATCTGAATAATGTTATTGAAATCAGAAAAAGAAGAAAGAAAAAAAGAAAAAGAAAAAGAAAAAAAAAGAAAAAAAAGAAAAAAAATGAAATAAATGAAATGAAACCTCTTTCCAAATATTTTCATTGACCGATTGATCCCTTTCCAAAAGTGTCTTTTTAATATGGCTTATAGCAAGAAAAGGTGGAGTTGTTTGGGATTGTGCTCTAAGCTTGTCTCGAATAATTTTGACGTGGTGGGAAACTTTACGGTTTCTCTCTTTCTTTCCTATTTAGATAACCAATTAGAAAATAAAATAAAGTAAAAAAAAAAAAAAGGAAAGAAGAAAAATACCTTTTCTTTTGAATATTATGAAAGTAATTAAGACAAAAAGTGAGAAAGAAATGAGAAGGTAGGAGTAATAGTTCTTGATAAATTGATGAACATGTGTTTTAACTAAACACGCTATCGGTAATTTTGGATTTGAGGAATAGTACAATGTATCCTCACTAATTTGGCCGATTTGTTTTCTATTTTTTAAGTTTTAGGTTTAGTATATATATATAAAAAAATGAAAATAAAAAAGAAAGAAAAGGAATACGTTAGAATTCCGTAATTTTGAAGGAAGTCTTTATCATAGATTGATCGAAATAAATCTTCAAATTTCGCGTTCTTTGGCACAAATTTTGCTTCAATTGTTTCTCTTAGATCCTTATGGGTAATATCATAAAATCCATTCTCATGACATTCATACAAACCTTTTTTTTTTTAATAAATTTAGAAATGAAAGAAAAAGAAAAGAAAAAGAATGAAAAATAGTTACCATTTTGTTCACTCAAGTATTCTGAGATGTATGAAAATAATCTATCTTTTTCTCTCTCAAAATTCTCGTCTAAAACACAATTTCCGAAGCTGGATAAATAATAACCAGTTGGACATTTAGCTTTTCCTCCATAACAAGTTGCATTTTCAGGACACTGTCTACATCCAAAATACTTTGCAAAATACTTTTCCAAAAAAGAAGAAGGGTTTGAAATTGAAGTTATTGGTTTTTGAAGATCAGTAATTGTATTGCAATAAGATAAATTTTGAAAATAATACAAAAACAAGTGACCACAAACTGCAAGAAGAATTAAAATGATTGCGGAAATGTAAATACATAGTGAGAAATCTCGAGGGTCTTGATCAATACTTTCAATTATATCATCTTGTGAGATATCATCTTCTATAGGATATTGTGTTTTAGGTTGAGTTCTTGATAATGAAGGGGTACCAATATTTCTTCTTTGAGTTGGTGTTTTTGGATGAGAAGGTGAAAATATGGGTTGAGTTTGATAGATTGGTGTTGGTTGATAATGAGGTTGAGGTTGAGATTGAGAAATTGGAGAAGGTTTAGGGAATTGAAAATCACGTGGTGATTGAGAAGTTTCAAGGGTAGAATGACCAAAAGAAGATTCTTCCCTTGTAGAACGTGAAAAATTGGAAGTATCTTGGTAATTTTTGGGTGAATCATAAATTTTAGGAGATGGTTGAGGTTGAGGTTGATCATATTTTTGAGTATATTTTTGAGATGAAAGATATGATTGTGTAAGTGGTTGAAAGTTACTTGAATGAGATGAAGGAGTGTACGATTGGGATGGTTGAGGTTGTTTAGATGGAGTTTGTTTGGGTTCCAATTCAAATGTTGGTGAATTTTCAGGATATTTCTTTATTGTTGAAGAGGTTAAAGGTTGAATAGGATTTGAAGAACTCACTTTTGAATGAGATGAAGAGAGTCCAGCTTTAAATGATGGGAAAGCATTAGGTTTTGGAGATTCAAAGCTATGTTGGTTGATTGGATTCCTTGGCTGAGTCTTGAGATTTTCATTCTCATCATCTAAATAAGGATTTTTAAAAGGTGTATTTGAACCAAGTTGTGAAAGAGAAATTTTTTTAGGAGTTGGAGTTGCAGTTGAAATGGGAGTTTGTTGTTTGTGAGAGTCTAATTCCTATTTTTATTTTTATGTTTACTTTAAAATTAAAAAAAAAAAACCAAAAAAAAAAAAGAAGTAAAAATAAAGATCAAAAAAAGAAAAAGAAATCAAACATAGTTAACGAGTGGTTTCTTAGGTTTTTTTGAGCTTTGAAATGGGTTCTCACTAGAGAAAGTAGGATCCTGAGCAAAACGGTTATTCTTGGGTGTTTGATCCGCCATTTTATTTTTATTTTTGTTTTTTTTTTCTTCTCAATTTTGTTTGTTATTTATACCAATAAACAAAACTCAAAAGCAAAAAATCAAAACAAAGAAGCCAAGACGACTTAGCTTTGGAATTCAACCACAAACTGCTTACTACACTCAATATATTTCTTCTGATTGTTAGAAAATTGAATTAAATTCAAATGGAATATTCAGATGAATTACAAGACCATCGTGGGCTCTTTCCAAATTGCCCTTCATGTCCAGGTTGTCCAAGACCAGAAATTTCGGATGAGAAACGTAATATGGTCACTTCGTATTTCGCTGGTTTCCTTGTATTGTTTTATATTTTATTGTTTTATTTTAGATTCATTACATTTAGAATTTTGTTAAAAAGAATCTTCATTAATATTTTTTTTTCTTCTAATTGTTGTTATTGTTATAAAGTTTGCAATTGCTTGGTGGATGTTAATTGACGCAAATATTTTAAGTATAATGTGGAATGATGAAGAAGCAGAAGGATGGAATGGAGTAATTCTTTGGTGGTTTTATGTCCCTGGATTTATTTCAACATTAGCTTTGATTATGTTTGTTTTATTATTATTGATAAATTGAGTTTTTCGACAAAAATTGTTGAAAAAAAAAAATTGTTGAATTAGGATCAATATTGTTTCTTATGAAGCGTTAGTTGGAGGTGGATTTTATTCAGATGATTCTTCAGTTACAAAAGCTAGAATTTGGGTTTTTGTTTCTTTTATTCTTGCATTTGGTGGATTATTAGGGTTTTTTTTTCTTTTCTTTTTTTCTTTTTCATAAATAAATAAATGAAATTCAATAGATCTGGATGGATTTTATTTGGACGTTATGTTGTTCCTGAACAATCAACTGGTCATCTTCCGGATGATAAATGGCCTGGTGTTGCTTTATTTCTTCAAAATATTCTTATTTTCATCAGGTTTTTTTTCTTGAAATTTTAATTATAATCATCCAATTAATTATTTTTTTTTCAAAAAAATTTTTTGATAGTGCAATAATCTTCAGATTTGGAAGAAAAAATTCGTCCTATTAAAAAAAATTTTGTAAATTTTGTAATAAAATAAATTTCTTTTTGAAAAACTTTGAACCATGTTTTGTAAAGAAATCAGAAAAAAAAAACTGAAAAATGGCGGTAGTTTTCTTTTTGTTTTTTGAGCCTGAATTTCCTTTTTACTTTCATTTTAAAAATACAAAATCTATTGCGCAAACCAAATAAATAAATAAATAAAGATTCAATTCAATTCTTTTCAATTTGTTATATAGAAAAAATGGGTCTCTCCTGAACCAAACTTAGGATTAATAGTTGCCTTTTCAATGACCATGTTATATACAATTAGTTTTGTTACTCCAGTTCCAGTTGTCTTTCAACCATTCCACAAGCTTGGACTTTTCATTTTTCGTTCAGTTGAAAATTTACAATTAGTTTTTTATGCTGCAGTAGCTTGCCATGTTCTTGAAGCTCTTTATGCTGTTTCACGTTGTTTTTCAGCTGGAGTTCCTTTACATTATACACTTGCATGGTTTACTTCTGTAACAATCTTTGGATGTTAGTTTTCTTTTCTTTCTTTTTCTTTCCTTTCCTTTCTTTTTCTCTTTTTGAATAATATTTTGAATTAATTGGTCTCTCTACAATTAATTAATTACCTTTTTTTTTTTTTTTTTTTCTTTCTTAGTTCCTTCACTTTCACGTTTACTTGGAATGTTAAAATCTGAAAGTTCCAAACCTCCAAGAAAATAAATGTATTTTTTTTTTTTGAAATAATAAGAATAGAGATCTCACTTTCTTTTTACTTACTTACTTAATTAATTAATTGTTTGATTCGTGGTTTGGAATCTTTTTGATCAAATAAAACACAGTTTCAATATATCATTTTTCACAAGCATTCAAATTCTGAAGTCTCAAAAAGAAAAGAAAACATTCATCAACAACAACAAAAGAAATTCAAGAAATTCTTTAAAGTGTTCAAAAATTCATCATCAAGTTTCAAAGACTCTGAGTTGTATTGGGCAATGTTTCAAATCATTTGAAAAAATTCAAAAAAAAAAAAAAAATTTCATCAAAAAAAAATTCAACAAAAAAAATTGGCCATGTTGTTTCTTTGAATATCTTTTTTTCCTTTTTACCCATTGCATCATATTCCTTCCCATAAAAGGTAAACCTTTCAAGTTTCTGTTCACGTCGCCCTACCCTCTTTTTCCAATTAATCCCTTTCCTGACGTCAAACTAAAAATATGATTACGCCTACTTTTTTTTCTCCCAGATTGCTATATAAAACGCCATTTTTTTTTTTTTCCAAATCATTTTTTTTTTCTTTTTTTCACAAGCAAACCTAATAACTTCCCAAGCATTAATCTTTTTTATATTCATATTTTATTATGTTAATACACATATTCTAATTTAACTATTATTATCATTTAAATGTCCTTTTTCTTCCAGTAAATTTTTTTTTTTAACCTCTGTAGTATTTTTTGGATAATTTTGTAAAGATGAACTGAAAACTTTTTTGTTTTTCTGTTTTTTCGAAAATCCTTTTTTCTTTCTTTTTTTTAAAATAATCTTTTTTAGAAACTCGTCAAACCCATTAGGGAAGACAAAAATCATATTTTTATTTGAAAAATGACTTAACCAAACCTTCTTTTTAAAAAAAAACGCCTACAATACAACACACACACACACAAAAACCAAACACACACATTTAAATTTCAACACTTTGATGACCAACCAACATCAACCAAAACTTTTCAACAACACCTCCAATAACAACATCGCTTCAAACACAACTCCTTTCTCAAAACTCACAACCTTGGACCTCGAAACCATGGAGTTACCTTTTTACCCATTCGATGACTCGGAAGTCCCTTCAAACCTCATTGATAACTTCGAAGAGGAAGCGGAGGGACTTCTTGAGGACTTGAATACATGTTTTGAGTCAAATCCTCAAAAGGAGGCACCACAATCACTCAAGAGAAGCTTTTCTTCATGCTCAAACCCTAGCCCAAATGCAAATTCTGGAGTTGTCTTTTCAAACAAACTTGACGATGAATTTTTAAACACTTTCCTTGATTTTTCTCAATTTCTTAACCCAAAACAAGCACATGATGGAGAACCAAAAGAACAACCAAATGTTGTCCCCGAACATATGCCACCACCACCTGCAAAGAAATTAAAACTTTCTTCAAATTCTCCCTCTCCCTCTCCTTCTCCATCACCTTCTAATCAACCTGTCTTGGAAGAAAAAAGAGGTCGAAACAATGCTGCTGCAAAGAAATACAGAGATAAACTTCGTCAAAAAGCTCAAGAAACTGAAAACCTCTGTCAAGAATTGTTCATGGATAATCAACTCCTTAAAAGTCAAATCGACTCTACAAAGAAAGACCTTGCTCAACTTTCTGAAATGTTGAAACGTCTTGGAATCCCTGTTCCTGCCAATCTTTTAGTCTCTCAATAACAAATCACTTTTTTCATTTTTTTTCTTTCTTACTCTCAATAAAAAGTTTCTTCATATTTTTCTCTTTTTTGGTGTTTTTTTCTGAAAGCTGCTTTTTTGAAGAAAAGGAAAAAAATTCAAGTTTAATTTTATTATAATAAAGCTGAAAAGCTTTTCTTTTTTATGGTTTGGAAGGTTTTTGATTCTCTTCTAAGATTTGATTTAATTCTTCGATTCTTGCTTGGATTGCTGGAATTTCTTGTAATTGATGTTCAATTTTTTGTTTTTCTTCTTGTAAAGCAAGTCTCTTTTCTGCTTCCAATTCAGTGAAAACATAACCTCCTTGTCCATCATATTGTAAGATCAATCCATGATATTTCCATAAAGAAGGTCGATGAGAAACAGTGAGAAGTGCTTTTATTTTTGAAGTTTTATTTTTATTTTTGAAAAAAAAAAAAAATGAAATGAAGCAAGGTAAAAAGAAAGAAAAAAATACAAATATTTAATTTTCTTGCATGAGTATACATAATTTGTTCAATATCCATACTAACAGCGCTTGTACCTATTTTTTATTATATTATTATATTATTCTTTTTTTGTAATAAATGAAATAATAAAATATGAAATGAAAAAGTACATTCATCTAAAATTGCGAATTTTGGTGAGTGATAAAAAAGTCTGGCCATAGCAATCTGGATTTTGAATTCGAATTAATTTTAGAAAATAAAAGAAATAAAATACAGTAATAATCAAAAGAATCTCACTCTTTGTTTTTCTCCTCCTGATAAAACATCTTGCCAACTATTAACAGTATCCCAACCACCTTCTCTTGCAACAATTCCACTCAATTGAACAACATCTAAAATCTCTGAAAGTTTATCATCAGTGTACCCCCCTATTTATTTATTTTTTTAAAATTTGTTGATTCCGTTTTATTTTCATATAAATGACTTACTTTGCTTCATTTTTTCTGTATTGTGGGGATAAATAATTCTAATAGTGAGAGAAAAATAAAATGTAATTGGGGAAAAATGATAAACAAAAATAAAATAAAGAGATAAAGAAGAAAGTACTGGTCTCTCAAATTTCCAAGGGAAAGATATGGTCTTTGAGGAATGTAAAATATTTGTTCTGGTTTAGGTTTTTGAACAGATCCACCTTTAAAAAAAACAAAACAAAAAATGTTAGAAAAAATAAAAGAAAAGAAAAAAAAAGAAAAAAAGAGAAAGAAACCATAAACAGGCCAAAGTCCTCCAAGAATTCTAAATAAAGAACTCTTTCCACATCCATTTGGTCCAACAATTAATAAATGTTCTCCGGAACGAACTTGGAATGAAAGTGCTTTAACTAAGATATCTCCATTTGGAGAGACAATTGGAACATCAGTAAATTTAATCAACTCATCATTTTCAATTACTTCTCCTCTAGAACTTAGAACTTCGGCATTTTCTTTGCTATTTGAAATAATTTCTTTGACAAAATGTTCTTTCTTCATATCTTCAAAGGTTTCAAGCATTTCATGAACCTATTAATTAATTTATTGAAAGTTTTAATTATTTGAAATCCATTGTTTTTTTTGTTTTTTTTTTGTGATCAATTTCTAAAAAAAAAAACTCCTTACCCTTGCTGTATATCCGGCCAATTCTACAATTTCTTTATATGAATACATCATTCTTCCAAAAGCATCTGCTGAGCTTTGTAAAAGTCTTCTATTTGTGACAAGTCCTGTAAAAAATTATTATTACATTAATATTTGAAAAAAAAAAAAAAAAAAAAAAAAGGACTTTCAGTTCTTGCTCCAGCAGTTGTAGTCAAACTAGCTTTTTCACCGAAAAAGATTGGAAGGGCTGTGATGCACATTCCTGCAGCACCCCAATAATATTTAATAATGAAATCTTCAAGCATTGTATGCCAAATTCTTACATGATGAATCTTTCTAACATGTCTAAAATATTTGATAAAGTAAGATTTGATTTAATCTCGTTTAATTAAGGGAAAAAAAAAAAAAAAAAAAAGTACCTGGTTAATTTTGAATAACTTTGATCAAGAATAATTTTTTCAGTATTGTGTCCATTATAAAAAGCAACTTCCTCAGCATGTTCGATTAATCTTGAATGTGTGAATCTAAACTCTCCCTATGATTAAATAAATCAAATTAAATTCAGAAAAAGAATATTTTATTTTTCAGAAAAAATGAAACCTCAAGTTTTTGTTCGTCAGCAGCAAGTTTACCAAAATTTGGAGTTAAAGCTCTCAAAACAACTGCAGATAAATGAATTAAAACATTAGCAAAGAATAATCCATCTCCTCCAACATTTTTTGCAAGTTGAAGATTATAAATTGTGACATCAAGCATTGGTTTTGCAAGATTTGAATAAAGATCAGCAAACGAATTACAAAATTTCATGACATCTTGGGTCAAGGATCTAATTTATTTATTTGAATAATAAGAAAGAAAGAAAGAAAGGAATTGAAAAAGAAAAAAAATACTGGTCAGCATTTTTAATTCTATCATCAAGATTTGCAACTTTATAATATGTCATATTTGATAAGTATTGATTATGAAGATATTGTGTCAATCTTGTTCTAAATCCAATTGCAAGTTTGCTTTGAGTATATGAAATCTAAAATAATCAAAAAAAAAAAAAATTAAAATTATGTAAATCATCTAAATTCATATTTATACGAACCATGCTATTTGTGTAACTAGCAGGAACTGCAATTGTCATCCACCATGTAATCCCTTTTAAAAACTCTTTTCCATTTTTATTGACCTAATAATAATAAGATGAGAACAGAATAGAATAAAATTGATAAAATGAAATGAAAGAAGGAAAGAGAACCAAATGGCCAACAATTTTTCCATCTAAACCTGCAATATATACACTCAAAACAGTTCTAAAAACAAGGAATATGGAATGTAAAATGAGTAACCAGAATTCCTTGTGATTGAAGTTAGTTAATAAAAGAAGGAAGAAGAAGAAGAAGAAAATCAGGAAAAAAAAAAGAAAAAAAAAACTTTTGAAGAAAACCCAGGCATCACAATCTTTAATACTCGCTTGAGTCTTTCAAAGAAAACCTATGAACAATTAAATTAATGAAGAGATTTTTTTTAAAAAAAAAGAATACTTTATCAACAGCAATTTTTCGAGGTTTTCCTTTTACTGCATCACCACTTGGTTTCTTTTTTCTATTCAATATTGTTAGATTGAAATCAATATTTCATTTTCATTTTTAAAAAAATAAAAGAACCTTTGATCATGAATAAAAGAAAGGACTCCAATAAGGAGGATGGCTCTCTTGAAACCAGTTTTATGTCGAACAAAATATTGAACAGCTTTTTCCATTGATTTCACTCTACATAAATTGTTTTTTTTAAAAAATGATTTCAAAACCATTTCAAGAAATGAATCTAAGGTTATAATGAGATTTGTAAAAAGAGAAATGGTTTGATGAATTCAATTCGAATTGGAACTCCATGAATAAAAACTTGAGTATAATTCAAAGAATGAGAAGAACTTTCAACTAAGTCCAAGAACAAATCAACTCTAACATCAATTAATTCAAATAATGAAGTAGCAATTAATTAAAGCGAATTGGAACTTGAACAACTAAACCAACACTCAAGTTTAAGAATAAGACTCAAGTCCTACAATATGAACAGGAATTAGAAATAAAAATTAGAATTGAAAAGAGAATTAGAAAAACTTGAGTCATAAGAATGGTAAGTAATTCTATTCGACATCAAGGAAGGAATATGAAACATGAATTGGAAATTGGAAATTAAAACAAAAAAGAAAAAAAAAAAAAAAAAAAAAAAAAAAAGAAAATTACTGTTATTTTCTGCAAGAAGAGGTTGAAATCAGTTAATGAATCAGTTGAGGAAGAACTTAATGAGGAAGAAGTAGTGATAGGAAGCGAAGTGTTTTTTGATAATTGAACCAGAAAGATTTTCCAAAAGGAAAATAAAAAAAACAAAATAAAAAAAAAATCATGTGAAATCGTGAGTCTTCTCAGATTGCTAATAGATTCTCTCTTATAAATAACCTTCAATAATTATTTTATATATTCTTTACAATAAAACATGAAAATTTTATGTAAAATAAAATAACTTAGGATCATATATATATTTCTTTGATGATCTTATTAATGTTTCAATCAAACAGTTGATTTTTTGTTCTGAAATTTGTCACTGCAATTAAAAGTGCCCCTCCAACAATTGATGAAATGAATGTACTTGACCAAAACATTTTTGCCGTTGAAACATTCTAACTTTCCTCTTTGACGCAAAATTTTGTTCTCAAAAGATTCCCTCTTCGCTTAGTCTACCCTTTAGGATGAAGACAAAAACCCCAAAAAACTTCTTTTCCAGTAGGTTTCTTTGGATCAAAAATCTTGGGATTAAAACATAAAGTACATGATAGTGACAGGTACAAATATTTAAGTTCCAGAGAGAACCTTTTATTTATTTATTTATTTATTTATTTATTTATTTATTTTCTATAATGAAGATATTTCACAATTACCTTTTTTTAGGTTGCATCTTGGGCAGATATTATTTGCTGTAACTGACTGGTGATCAAGAAACTTTGAGGTGAATCAGCTTTTACCATAGCAATTCTGCATTTAAAAGTAACATTTTCTTTCGTGATAGGATGAAAGTATTGATTTCAGGCAATAATGGAGGATTTTCGACTTGAGCCCGATCTTCCTCCATTCTGCTATTTGAGTACCATTTCCTTCAATTATTGGAAGGTATCCTAGAATGACATAATTGGAACTTTTCCTCCGCTCTTTTCTTCCAATATTTCCAAGAGTTAGATAAACTGGATACAATTTTTTTGATCCAAATTTGCTGCCTGGGTCTCATCTGAATGGAGAAGAACAGGTGCAACAACACTTCCTTTTGGTAATTGAAAATATATGGAAAGGAAAAAGTTTGACAGATATCGCTGCGAGATTTGATGAAATCTTATCTGTTTTTTTTTAAAAAAAAGTTTGTTGGATGGACAAAATTAAATGCACATCAAAGTGGAGCCAGTTTACAACAACTAGGGATCATGGAGTTTTGATTGATCAAGATCTTGAAATCGAAATGAGAATAAACAAATTTATAAGCTTATAAGCTTAAGTAATAAATAATAGAGCTTCTATCCATTTATTTGTCTTGTTTCTTTGGCCCAATCATTTTATTTAAAAAAAACAGATTTTTGATTTTTTTTATTTTTTATTTATTGGGGGATAATCAGAGAACTTGAACTATCAGATCTTTCGGTCCTCGGGCTTTGACTCAAGTCCCAATCATTTATAAATCTAGAAAAAAAAGAAGAAAAAAAATGAGTGGACAAAAAAAAAAAATGATTGCGAATATTCAATTTACTTTTTTCTTGTCTCTTCTTCTTTAAAACCAATAGAAATTTTTGTTCCTTCAGACTTTACAGTAAATGAAACACCACTTTTGTATTCACCTTTTTTTTTTTTGGATTTTAGTTTCCAACTAGGAAATAAAAAAAAAAGTATCAAAATACCTCCATAAGTGAGTGTCTTGTTTTCTGCATCAATTGGAGTCATGAACACTTCATTTAGATTTCGATGCATAATTGGTTCTAATCTTGATTTATCTTTTTCATTTTGCTTTGCGATTAATAACATGTCATTGAATAAAAATAATTTTTGGATATCATCTTTCTTTTTGCTTTCGTTGTCAAAATTTATCACAACATCTTCAAATAATAGTTGACGACCATTTTGAAGAATAGTTATTTCTGTTTTCTACAAATGAAGAATGAAGATCAGTTGATAATTTTTTCTCAAAAATATATAAATAAATTTAAAAACCTCTAAAGATTTTTGAATTTCAAATATTCTTCTCTTATTTGATTCATCCCGAGTCGCTTCATTTATTTGAGATACGATAGCTTGAATATTTGCATAAGCTTTGTCTAATTCTTTTTTATCAGGGTGATCGTCATCAGTAAATTTTAAAATTTCCTATTAGGATATTTTTTTAAAAATAGTTCAACAACAGAAATATGTATAATAAATAATCAGGAAATTAAAGAAAATACTCGAATTAATAAAGGATATTTGCAAATTCTTTGAACTGGTTTTAATAAAAAGCTTTGAATATCCATTAACCGGCATTCAGGTCTTTTAAAACATTCCTTTTTTTTGATATTTTATTTAAATAAAAAATAAAAAATAAAAAATAATTAATTAATTTAGAACCTCTTCAAATGCACGAAATTTTTTATTTTTTCCATCTGCTCTAACCTTTTGATATTCAATAACTGCAAAGGGATGATTTCGGCAATAAGTCGTGTAAATTTTTAAAAAATCAATCTATTGAAAAAAAATAATATTTTTTTTTTCAAAAAAAAAAAAAAGAATAAATGAAAAAAAAGTACCATTTTATTAAAAATTAGTCCAGGTTCAACAATTACAGGATCTTTCTCAAAGAGATCCATGAAACTTTTGTGAAGATTCTATAGTTTCAAATTATATTGTGTTTTTGGGAAGGAAAGAAGGAAGAAAAAAAATAACAAAAAAAAAAATACTTCATTAATTGGTTTTAATTGCACCACACATGAAAATATGGATCCAATTTCTAATGGTGATAATAATTTCTTTGTTGAGAGGGGGGTTAAGAATACCTATTATATAATGATGTATTTTTTAAAAAAAAAGAAAAGAAAAAGAAAAATAATAAAGTGATAGTGTTACATCAATAATTATTCCAAGATCTCTTATATATTCACTTTCTGTTCTAATGAGCTCATAAATAACTTCTTGTCTCAATCTTTCTCTTTCTGGTAAAGCTTCATACCTTTCTGGTGTTACTTTATCTTTCCATCTTTCAGCTTCACTAGCTGGTGCTGTATTTACAAACTCAATTGTTGATCTTCTCCTTCCTGATGCTGAGGCCCTTACTCCTAATGAAGAACTTGATGATGAACTCGATATTTCAGTTGTAGGACGTCTAGGAAGAGTAAAAGGTCTACTAGATGATTTTTCATTCATTTGGATTAAAGCTTCAAGTGAAGATTGAGATTGAGATTGAGGACGGAGTGTAGAAAAGGAAGAGGTAGGAGAGGAAGGAGCAGATAAATCTCTTTCAGCATTAATTTGGTCTCTCTTGAAAGCAAAAGCACGTCTTGTACCCTCCTTTTTTATATCAACATATGAAGCAGGAAACCAACCATGTCTCTTTTCATCAGTTGAAACTCCATAATTCCATTCACAATCATCTGGAATCCCCACAACAATGATCGTTTCACCTTCCCATATACTTAACTCATCAGAACTTCTCTTTTCAAATGTATGACGAACTAGTGCTTTCATTTTTTCTTTCACTTCATAATCTTTCCAAGAACCTATGAAGGAGAAAAAATGAAAATGGTTTCATGAGGAAGAAAAATGAAAAAATGAAAAAAAAAAAAAAAAAAAAAAAAAAAAAAAAAAAAAATGAAAAAATAATAATAACCTAAATTATCAGGTTTTGGTGGAAGGACAGGAGGTCTCAAACTTAATCTCTTTGTCTAATTTTGAGGTAATTAGGAAGGAAATAAGAAGAAAGAAGGAAAAGAAAAGAAAAAGAAATATAAATCTAAAGTTTAAAGTTAAAATTACATCGATGGAATCAACTTCTGGCTTTTCTTGAGTTTCTGAAGGTTTTTCTTCACTATCACTAATATTTCTAACAGAATCATTGTCACTATCACTATCACTATTTTCTTCATTTCCATTGGGAGTCAAATCAACACTTGAAATAATTTATTTATTAGGTCCAAATATGAAATTATATAAATAAATAAAAAAGCAAATCAAATAAACAAAAAAGAAATATAATATAAATTCAACCTATAAACACGGGAGATATCATCTTCTTCAATTTGGGATACAGTTTTATCATTTTCTTGTACTTCAAGATTTTTAGTATTTATATCTCCTGAAGAATCATGTTGTTCTTGTTCATTAATAGTATCTTGAATAACTATTTCTGATTTTTGTTCAACAGATTCGATTTCATTTTGAGTTTCATTTGATTTTTCTTTTTCCTCTTCAATTTCAACTTTTGGAACTTCAAAACTCATTTCTTCAGATTTACTTTCCTTTGTTTCTTTCGATTCTTGAATTTCTTCTTTAACCTCTTCTTCTTTAATTTCTTCCTTAATTTCTTCTTTAATTTCTTCTTTAATTTCTTCTTTAACTTCTTCTTCCTTAATTTCTTCTTTAATTTCCTCCTTAATTTCTTCTTTCTTCTCTTCTACTTTCTTAACTTCTATGATGTTTTTTATATCTTCTTTTGTCTCAGATTTTTTAATTGGTTGATTTATATTTCCATTTTCGTTAGGTTGCTATTAATTTTATCTTCTTTAGAACCAAAAATAAATAAATGAGTTAAAATAAATAACAAAATCGAACTTGATTGAGCATTGGTCTGATTAATTTCAGTGTTTGAACAACTTTTGGGATATTTTCTTGGTTCAGTAAATCATTTATTGAAAAAATTTGCTAGAATGAAATAAATAAAGAAAAAAATTGAAAATTGAAAATTGAATCAGTTCTTCTAAAAAAAAAAAAAAAAATAGTAATTACAATATTTTTCAATCCAAAAGATGGCAATACAAGAAGGAAATTTTTGATGTTTTCAGCAGCCATGAATGCGATTGTTGGATTTTTAATTTTTGGGATAGCATTAGGTTGAATTTGATTTGCTAACTCACACAATACATCCCCTCCTTTGAGAACCTCAAAGAGACTATGTGTATTAAATTCACGACTTAATGACTCTTGTATCCATTCAATGCACTCCATACTTGCCTGCTCTGTGAGCATCTCCCTTCGCATATTGCGGGTAACAGTGTAGTTAATACCCGTCATTTTATTCTTATTTTTTTATTCTAATTCAAAGTGTTGGACTCTTTTCTGCTTCCTTTTGAAAAATTAAAAATAATTATTGCGATCTATTATTGTCTTTGTGGATATTGTCTAAAAAAAATGCAAATAAAAAAAAAAGAACAAGAAATAAGTAAACAAATAAATCCAAATTTTAATATTTATAGAGCAATAACATTTCCAATTTCAATTTCAATTTCAATTTCAAAATAAGAAACAAGGTAAAAAATAAGGAAAATAACATGTTATTTCAATTTTTTTTATTTGCTTTATTTGCTAAAAAATTGAAATTGAAATTTTTTTTGAAAAAAAAAGAATAAAATGAAATGAAATGAAATGAAATGTTACCAAATGAGTGTAGTGTAGTTTTATATCTTTTGAGTAATTGAGAGGAGTGAGATATGGGAGAAGAAGAACAAGAATAAAGAACAGAGCAAGCAAACAAAACTCGGAAAAGCTAAAATAAAATAAAAACAATAATTAATTAATTAATTTGGGTCGAAAGTCGGTGAAAATGAGTCAAAATCAACAACAACAACAAAAATCATCCCGAAAATCACCCAGAAACACCAAAAAATAGAAATTAACTTTGTAACTTATTCAAGTTTTACAATCAATAAAAGAAATAAATATCTTTTAGTTTTTGGTAGATAGGGTTTAGTTATTCAAAATTGATTGTAGTGAACATTGAATTTTGATGTTTGTGTTTTTTGAAAGAAAAATCGAAAAATCAGATCATAAATCAAACAACTTCTGGAAAGATAGATCGATAGATAGATAGAATACTATCAATTATTCTGTTGATTTTTTTTGGTTTGTTTGAACATTTGAAAAATTCAAAAAAAAAAAAAAAAAAAAAAAAAAAAAAAAAAAAAAAAAAAAAAAAAAAAAAAAAACTTGAAAGAAGATTCAATACATCAAAAAAGGTTATCATATATTTGTAATTTTAATTTTTAATTTTTTCACATCTTGGTTGAAAATTTAAGAAGAGCTTTTTCAACACCAGCAGCAAGAGCAGGATCAACACGTTTAAAGACACCAATTTGTCTTTGTTGAATATGTTTTTTAGCACCCTTGATGGCACCAGCAAAGTTATTAATTAAGCTTTCTTTTTCTTTTGGGGTCATCAAACGGAAAAGGTTTCCAGGTTGAACAAAATCATCATCTGTAAGAGTATATGCATGACGATCAACGACACCTGAGACTTGGAAAGGAGCAATAGAAGCTGATCTTCCAACTTGATTTGGTCCTCCAAATGAATTTGGTTCATAGTTTGGACCAGAACCAGAGTTTCCATTGACAACCATTGGTCCATCACGTTGGTGGTTATTAATTTTTGCACAATAAGCTCTGTTAATTGGTATTTGGAGGTAGTTAGCTCCAAGACGGTGACGATGAGTATCTGGGTAAGAGAAAAGACGACCTTGAAGCATCTTATCTGGAGATGGTTCAACACCTGGGACCATATGAGAAGGAGAGAAAGCAACTTGTTCAGTCTCTGCAAAGTAATTCTCTGGGTTACGATTAAGAACCATTTTTCCAATTGGGATCAAGGGGTAATCTTTATGTGGCCAAATTTTGGTAACATCGAATGAGTTCCATTTATAAGTGAAGGCCTCTTCAAATGGCATAACTTGAATATTAACAGTCCAGCTTGGGTAATTTCCTTTTTCAATATTTTCAAATAAATCACGAGTAGCGAAATCTGGATCAGATCCAGCAAGTTGACCAGCTTCTTCTGCGCTTAAATTTTTAATTCCTTGATCAGTTATAAAGTGGAATTTAACCCAATGAGCAACACCTTTAATGTTAACTAATTTAAGGGTATGACTTGAAAATCCGTGCATGTGACGGAATCCATAAGGAGTTCCACGTTCAGAGAAAACAAGAGAGAATTGATGAACTGATTCAGGGACAAGAGAGGCAAAATCCCAACAAGCATCAGCATCTCTAAGATTGCTACGTGGGTTACGTTTTTGTGTGTGAATAAAATCTGGGAATTTTTGTGGGTCACGAACAAAGAAGACGGGGGTGTTGTTTCCAGTCATATCCCAATTTCCTTCTTCAGTATAGAATTTAACAGCAAAACCTCTAGGATCACGATCAGTATCAGCATATCCTTTCTCACCTGCAACAGTTGAGAATCTCAAAAAGACTGGAGTACGTTTTCCAACACTTGATAAGAATTTAGCTTTTGAAAGGTGAGTGATATCTTTTGTTACTTCAAAATATCCATGAGCTCCAGCACCTTTAGCATGAACAACTCTTTCAGGAATACGTTCACGATCAAAGTGAGCCATTTTATCAATGAAATTGAAATCCTGTAAGAGGCTAACAAAAGAAAGAAAGAAATTAGGAAATTGTATTTAAAAAAAATACAATACAGACATAGAAAATTTGAAACAGAAAACAAAAAAATTAAGAAATTGAAAAAAAAAAAAAAACAATACAATGAAAGAAAAATGTAAAAGGAACAACATATGAAAAAATTAATTATAATTTCAAAAAAACAATAAGAATGAAATTACAAATTCTACACCTTTTTAAAAAAAAAAGTAACAAAAATACAAAAATTATAAATAAAATTATAAAATTAAGAAAGTAAAAAAGAAAAATTACATTGGACCAAGTGGTCCAGCAGTTAAAGAAGTTTGGTTGTCATCGACTGGATTCCCGTTCCCGTTTGTAAGTGCCATCTATTCCACAAAAAAAAAAAAAAAAAAAAAAAAAAATTAGAAAAAACTTTCAAAAAAAAAATTAATTTCGAGTATTAGTTTGAATTATGAATTATGAATGAAAAATTAAGATAAATGAAAGTTTTATAAGCTTTTTTCTTTTGATCTCTCAATGATGTATTTTTTTTTTTTTTTTGTGAAAAAAAT
>Ga0209960_1001734_pt1 | contig 26076 bp, 24 predicted proteins | sample ThiBiot_500_plan_2_FD_183947 | JGI IMG/M metagenome (GOLD analysis project Ga0209960, IMG submission 183947) | Wastewater bioreactor microbial communities from Cape Town, South Africa - Thiocy_expt_500_plan (SPAdes) | ecosystem: Engineered > Bioreactor > Thiocyanate-remediating >...
AAAGAAATAAAATCTGAAACAGACAATTCTTCTGCTCGGATGTCAAGAAAAGGATGAGATTTCATATTTTCAGGGATACTAAGAACTTTCAAAGCGTTGCTCATCTTTTTACGTCTTTGCCCAAATCCGGCTTTTACGATTTGTTTGAATAGAACCTCATTTCCAGCTAATCCTTCTTTCAAATTTCGGGTCATTCTGATGACACCGGATTTCACTTTTGGTGGCGGATTGAAGACATTTTCGTGAACCGTGAAAAGATATTCCACATCATAATAAGCCTGAACGAGAACCGACAAAATTCCGTAATCTTTTGTTCTTGGTTTTGCAGCGGTTCTTTCAGCAACTTCTTTCTGGAACATTCCGCTCATTTCCGGAATCAAAGTGTAATTATCAATGATTTTAAACAAAATCTGAGACGAAATATTATAAGGAAAATTCCCAATCACAGCCAATTCTTCATCAAAAACTTCCGGAATGTTGATTTTCAGAAAGTCGCCTACAAAATGTTGTTCTTCAAGTTTAGGGTAATGTTTTTTGAGATAGACAATAGATTCCTGGTCGATTTCTGCAACATAGATTTCTGACTCTTTTTCGAGAAGGAACTTTGTAAGAACGCCCATTCCCGGACCAACTTCCAAAACTTTTCTGTAGCCTTCAAAAGACAATGATTCTACAATATTGCGTGCGATATTTTGGTCTGTAAGAAAGTGCTGACCAAGATGTTTTTTTGCTCTAACGTCCATTCTGCAAAGATAGAATTATATTTAACGCAAAGTCGCAAGAACGTTTTATATTCTAACAACAAAAAAAGTCGCCAAGTTTTCTTTTGCGACTTTTTAGAGTTATTATTTTCTAGAACGTTTACGTCTTTGCGATTAGATAAAATCAATACATCTTTGTTTTCACACAAGTCACATTTTTGATTTTCACAGGTTTTCCAACTTTCTTCAACATTCCGGTTTCCAAGTTTCTTTTGAAAACTGTTACATCTTGCGAAATAACGTTGGTTACAATTATGAATTTCCCAGTTTCATCGATTGCAAAAGTTCTGGGATGTTTTCCGCCGGTTTTTTGGTAACCTATAGATTCTAATTTTCCGTCATTCACAACTTTGAAAATCGCAATATTGTTTTCCTTTCCTCTGTTGGTCGCATATAGAAACTTTCCGTCTGGCGAGATATGAACATCAGAGCTTTCAAAACCTTCCTTTATTTTGTCAGGATGAGTAGCTATTCTTTGGATTTCTTTCAGTTTGTTATCAGAAAAACCATAAACCGAAATCATCCCAGCCAATTCCTCAATAGAATATGCTCGTTTTCCGTCCTTGCTAAAAGTGATATGTCTCGGTCCGCTGCCTGGTTTTGTATTGATGAACGTACTTTTGATATCAATCAAAGGTTGCTTCTGATTAGCATCAAAAGGATATTGCAAAATTTTATCAGCACCTAAATCTGCAAATAAAACATTTTTATAATCCGGCGAAAACACGACAGAATGCGTGTGAGCTTTCTCCTGTCTTTTCGCATCAATGTCACTTCCTTCCGTGAATTTGAAATGCTGTGCTATAGAATCTATTTTACCATTTTCAAGAATTGGAAAGACAGAAATCGTAGCTTGATTGTATGTTACATTAATGAGCCATTTTCCGCTTTTATCGACATTCACATAAACCGGATTTTCACCGCCGGTTTTTTGTTGATTAAGGAAAGTTAATGATTTCTGATCAGGATCAAAAGCAAAAGAACTTACAGTTCCGTAATTCGGTGTTTTGGCATCAGAAGAGGCATAAACGTATTTTCCGTCAGGCGAAATTGTGATATAACCTGGATTGATGACATCAGAAGAGGAGGCAGCTTTAGTCAGTTTTCCGGTTTCCGTGTTAAGCTCATAAACATAAACAGCTTCGGAACCTTTATCCCAATTGTAGGAACCAAAAAATACAAATTCTCTTTGAGAATATAATTGAGTAAAAATTAAGAAACTTAAGAGTAGCGTAATTTTTTGGATTTTCATTGATGATAAATTATTTGGAAGTAGACTCGATTACAAAAGAAGTTCTGCTAGTCACAAATTTCCTAAAAATTCATCTGGAAACCAAACTGAATTCCAAATTTTCTAATATCAGACTTAGAATTTGAAGTGGTATGATTCAGATAATTTCCTCTCCAGTTAAAATCGATTCTCAGCAATCGGAAATTGCCCCAACCAATATTTTCTATCCCGAAACCATATTCGTAATAAGGTTTGTTGGGCGTGCTCAATGCCATATTGCCGGCATTCAAGTTAATCGTTTCCTGTTTCAGACTTCCGACTCCTGAACGGAAAAACGCAACTTCTCTTAATTTTAGTTTTTTAATCAATGGAATCTGGGATAGTATTTTCCCATTGAAATGATGTTCCAGAAAAAGAACGGCATAAGAATCGGCTACAAACTCGTAATAGTTCATCAGGGAAAAAACGCCTCTTTGCAATCCATAAGATTGGTTGGCTGGCAAAACATTCTGTAAAGGAAGTGGGAGCGCATCAAAGTTTTTACCAACTTCTACATTGGCAAATAATCTTCCCCAGTTTCCTAAAATTACTGGCTGGTAGTAATAAAACTGTAACTTATTATAATTAAAATCCGAATTAAAAACGCCGCCAACACCTTTTGTATATTTCAGAATAATAGTCGGGTTGTTTGCGAGTGCTGTCATTTCGTACCTGTCAACACCATAAGTGGAAAATTTGATTCCGGGTCTGGCAATCAGAGTTGCGGTAAATCTCGTATCATTAAGGTCAGATCTCAGAATTCCGCCTCTGTAATAACGGATGTCAAAAAGATTAGGATCTGCGGCTTTTATGCTTTGCTGTGTTGCATCCAGTCTTATCTGGAAGTTTTTCCAGGGTTCTATGCTGGTAAACACATTGGTTTGATTGACAAAACTCAGGGAAGTATTGTCACCGGAATTAACAACCGAAGAAGATGCAAAGGATCTTGTCATGATGCCTTCGTCTGTTGTCAACTGAACGCCCAATTGTAAAACATCGTTTCTTGTTCCTGCTCCAACGGTAAAACGGTTCGTTTTGTTGAACATATATTTGGCTTCCGCTCCATATTTCCACTTTTGATCACGGAATCCGTAAGCGGTATAAGCCTGGATTCTCCACATATCATTTTTGCCGCGGTAAGTTCGGAAGCCTGTCCTTAGTCTGAATCCTTCAATATCATTATACCCAAATGTCTGAAAAATATTTCCGATTTCTATTCCGCTGTGACCGGCAGGGATATATCCGGAATTAAGAATCTCTATAACTTTGACGACTTTTTTATACTTCGGATTATCTTCCAGCTCATCATACATTTTATAGATGTTTTGCTCGCTGTTGGTTAAAGCTTCGGTTCTGTTGGCTTGCCAGTACTCTTCATCTTTGCTCACGGCTTCATCTTCGGGAACAACTATTTTATTGAGAAATTCGTCCGTTATATTTCCTGTGTCGAATTGATAATCGGAATAATTGGCGACCCGTTTTGCAATCACGGATTTTGCTTTTTCCTTATCACTAAGAACCAATTGCAAGGTGGTTTCGTTTCTGATCGGGATAAAAGTAGAATCATCCGGATTATCGAATTCCAAATCTGTAGAAATGTTTTTAACAAAATTGATGTTGATCTTTTTATTGGTTTCCATTTCCACCTTCATCACATTATATTTATCCATAGAAATATAAAGTCGCCCTTTGAGAGCTAATGCATCTGGATTTTTAGGTGTAAACCTGATTTCGTAAGATTTAACGGTATTAACTTCAATCGTGTCCGTAATATTATAATCGAAAACCCCAAAACCATCTGTAGAAACAGGACTTACAAAACCGATATTGAGATAATTGATAGTATTGTTATAGATATTGATGTCCTGATACATATTCTGTATCGTTTTGGAAACAATCTGATTATTTTTCAATCCCGAAAGTCTTGTCGCAACCAAATCTTTGCGCTCTTTCTTCGGATCGTTTTTTCCATAAACTTTAAAGATACTTTCCGTAATAAAAATCGGAAGAACAGCTTTTCCTGCAATCTCGGAGGAATCATTGTATTTGAAAATGATAGAATCCATGCCTTTGAAGGCACGTTTTTTAGTAAACGCACTATCAATATTATCAAGTCGGAAATCGATTTTCTCGTAAGTTTTGTATTGATAATCTTTGTGGAGCAGAAGTCCGTTGGATTTTTTCTTTTTCCAGACTTCCTGCATAATAGCATAAGCCGGGTTTTCTTTTTTGTTCTTATATTTTTTGACGCCTTTAATAACGACGTTTTCGATTTCATTCTCTTTCTCGGTTTGCGAAAACAGCAATCCGGAACAACAAATCAGAAAAAAAGAAAGAATAAATTTATAATCAAGCATCGATTTCATCTAGCATTAACCTTTTAATAACTATTTTTTATTTTAAATATTGTATCGATGAAAAATTTATTTGCCTTTTTCATAAAAAATAATATTCACCGGTGCGCAAACGGGAATGGATTTGTTGGTTGGAGCCAGCTCGCCGGATTCCATGTCTCTGCTGAAAATATTAATCCTGTTCGTATCCTGGTTGGCAATCAAAACCAATTTATTATTAGGACTAATGGCGAAATTTCTGGGATTTCTACCGGTAGTTTTGATTTGCTGGATTCTTTTCACTTTGCCGTCTTCGAGGATTTTGAAAGTAGTAATATCATCTGCATCATCACGGTTTGTCACATATAGGAATTTTTCATTGTCTGATAAATGAATGTCCGCAGCTCTGAAATTGAATCTAACTTTTCTGGACAACAATGTCTCTTCCTGGATTAATTTGATTTTCCCGTCATCAAAACTTAAAACAGACAAGTCGCCACTCAGTTCCTGAACAAGATAGAATAAATTTCCTGATTTATTGAACGCAATATGTCTTGGACCGGAACCTTTCTTCGCATCATATTCATCAACTTTTTCAAGAACTTTATCGCCGCTTTTATTGTACTTGAACACATATATCTTGTCCAGTCCCAGATCGTTAGCTAAAACATATCGGCCGTCCGGAGAAAACTGAACCTGATGAATATGTGATTTTTCCTGTCTTTTCGGATTTACACCAACACCTTCGAATTTGATATTCTGGAAAATATCGGATAATTTTCCGTCAGCATAACGTTTAAAAACATTAATGCTTCCACCGGAATAATTCGCAACGATAAGATTTTGGTCATCAGAAATCAAGAAACACGGATCTTCACCTTGTGTTTTTCTTTCATCTTTTTTGATAAGCGTTCCGTTAGCTTCGTCAATCGTAAAAGAAGTGACTGTGCTTTTGTCGCCGTTTTCATTCACAGAAAAAAGGAATTTTTTATCCGGACTCAAATTCACAAAACTAGGATTGATGATATTTTCTGTGTGATATTTGAGGTTATACTTATAAGTGTTTTCATCAAAATCAAAAACATAAATCCCGCCGCTATTGCACTTCTCACTATTGGTGTAAGTTCCTACAATAATGGTATTCTGTGCTGATAAATTGACCATAAAAAATATTGAAAAAATAAAACTGTTCCAGATTTTCATTCTACGAAGGGCTGTTTTTATAGATAATAACTCAAAAATCGCCCGAATTTATTACAATAAAAATTAAGCCAAATAGCTTTTAAGAGAAATTAACTTTATTTTTCACAGAAAAAGTCAACAGATTTGCTTTAGTCGAATTGTAAATTTAATTTTGTAAAAAATCTGAATAATGACCTGGAAAGAAGTTCTGAAGCCAATTAAAGAAAGTGATTATTTCAAAAATCTTTGGGAAAAAGTAAAAATTCAATACAATTCGACCAAATGTTTTCCTCCGAAAAATGAGATTTTCCGCGCTTTGGAACTCACGGAATTTGATGATGTGGAAGTGGTGATTTTAGGTCAGGACCCTTATCACAATGACGGTCAAGCGAATGGACTTTGCTTTTCTGTTTCAGAAAATGTTACTGCACCGCCTTCTCTCAAAAATATCTTTATTGAACTGAAAGAAGATATGGGAATCGAGAGAAAAAATAAAGATTTGCAGGATTGGGCAAAGCAAGGTGTTCTCCTTCTCAATGCAACTTTAACAGTAAAAGCGCACGAACCAAATTCCCACAAAGACCTTGGATGGGAAACGTTTACGGATTATATTATCAAACAAATCTCTGATAAAAAGCAAAATGTGGTTTTTGTTCTTTGGGGCGCTTTTGCACAAAAAAAAGCCTCGCTAATTGACGAGACTAAACATTTTATCATTCAATCGGCGCATCCTTCACCATTTTCTGTTCATAGAGGTTTTTTCGGAAGCAAGCCTTTTTCAAAAATCAATAATTACCTTTTAGAAAAAGGAAAAGATCCGATTCTTTGGGGATGATTAATTTTCCCTTTCATATTTAAGAGTCACAGTAGGTGCTTCTTCTTTTCCGCCAGGATAAGGCCTTACGTCCTGTAAAGTGAATCTGAATCCGGAATAGCTGAAAGATTTAGTCACCTGTTTTGGTAAAAAATCTCGTGTTGCAACCTGGATGTCTTTTGTTTCGCTTCCGGAAACAGTTTTCAGATTAACAATGGCGATGCCTTCCCATACGCAGGTCACATTTGCCGGACAACGGCTGTCTTCCGAGATGTTTTCAAATTCAATAGTGACTTTAGAATTAGGAATTGAAACTTTTTTATTGATTCCCAGTGTAAAAGTTTTGTTCTCAGAAGCTGGATTCTGGGTTTGAGATTGTGTTTTGCAGTTACTCATTAATAATAAGAGTGGCGCAAACAAAAGTGTTTTGAAATTCATCATCTTAAAATTTTAAAAGAAAATATAATAGCCAACAACCAAAAACATTGCCAGCCCGACCATTAGATTAAATCCTGTTCCGTAAACAAATCCAATAAAAGCACCTTTCATAGAATTGAAAGCCTTTTTCCGGTCATTCATATCGTGTAATAATTCTCCGACAAAAACACCTAATAACATGCCGATTAAAAATCCTAATGGGATCGGTATGAAAAATAATCCTAAAATTGTCCCAACAAATGAACCAATGCTTCCGTAACGTGTTCCACCATATTTTTTGTTGGTTTTTGCGGGAATAACATAATTCAGAACTGTGGAAACAAGTGTCAGAAAAACAAAAATCCAGACATATAGCATTGGCATATTATTTTCTGTCCCAAATTTGAAAATGAGTAATCCGCAGATACTCAACAATAATCCGGGCAAAACGGGTAGGAAGGTTCCCAACATTCCCACAAAAAGCAGCACTAGAGCTATTATGTCGATAAAAACAGAATCCATAGTTTTTAAATTAATTTAAAAATACAACATTCAAAGTAATGCCAAAAGTTTTTTTTTATCCTTAAATTTGAAAAATATTTCCAACAATGAAAAACGAAATCAAAGATTATAAAGATTTTCTTCAGCGAATCAGTGATGAAATTCATTTCTTCTGCAAAGATTTCTTTCCTGATGATTTTGTTTTGGCTTGTCAGATTACGCTCAAGTTTGCACTACTGACCTTACTGGTTTTTGTGGTTTCCTTTATCTTGAAAAATGGAATTAATCTTGTTTTCAGATTCTTTTTTGATAAAGAGAAATATCCTGTAATGAAATCTATCTATCAGGCAAAAGTTACCAATTCTGTGGCTAATATTTTGGCACTGATAATCGGGAAGTTTGCTTTATATTCGATTTTTTACAGGCATCCGAAAAGCTTTGACCTTCTTGAAAGGATGATCAATTTTGTGATAGTTCTTGCTATAGCCAATATGGCGTTCCGGTTTATCAAAGTGTTGCAGAATTATTACCTGATCCAGAGAGATTATTATAAAATCATTGCTATCAATTCCATTTCGCAGACCGTGAGGATTTTCGGAATGTTTATTTTCAGCGTTATTGCCATTTGTGTTATTTTCAATATCAGCGGCACCACGGTTTTAGGAAGTCTGGGAGCGATTACAGCTGTTATTGTCTTGATATTCCGAGATACGATTTTGGGCTTTGTAACGGGTATTCACGTAGCGACATCCAAGAATCTGAAAGTGGGAGACTGGGTTGCTATTCCAAAATATTCTATAGAAGGTAATATCGAAGACATCGACTTGCTGACGACCAAAATCAGAAACTTTGATAAGACCCTTTCCACGATTCCGACTTATGACTTGCTTACGACAGAAATCAAAAATATGCAGGTGATGTCCGAAACCAATACGAGAAGAATCAAAAAATCCATTGTCTTTAATATCAAATCCTTCAAATTTTTGGATGATGAAGCTTTTGGGAAGTTGTTGAAAATCAACCTGATTCACGATTACCTTGTTGATAAGAAAAAAGAGATTGATTCTCAGAAAGGAGCACTTGAAAATTCTGAAGAAATTATCAACGGTCAACAATTGACCAATATCGGAACTTTCAGAATCTATGCTTTGAATTATCTTAAAAATAACCCGAACATCGATCAGGAAGGAACGATAATGGTGAGACAAATGGAGATCACGCCACAAGGAATGCCTTTGGAGATCTATTGTTTTGCCAATGATTCTAACTGGGTGAATTTTGAGCAGATTCAGGCAGATATTTTTGATCACCTTTTGGTAGCTTCTAAGGAATTTGACCTCGAGATAATGCAGGTTAATAAAATTTAAATCAATTATCATTTATCAATAATCAATTATGACAAAACTAAGTGTCAATATCAATAAAATCGCTACGCTAAGAAACGCAAGAGGCGGCGATGTTCCAAGTGTAACGCAAGTCGCTGTTGATCTGGAAAGATTCGGAGCACAGGGAATTACCATTCATCCAAGACCGGATGAGAGACACATTACCAGAAAAGATGTCTATGATCTGAAACCATTGGTGACAACGGAATTCAATATTGAAGGTAATCCTCATCGGGCGTTTATCGATATGGTCTTGGAAGTAAAACCGGAGCAAGTGACTTTGGTTCCGGATGCTGATGATGCGATTACATCTAACGCCGGCTGGGATTGTGAAAAGAATCTGGATTTTTTGAAATCTGTTATCGCTGAATTCAAAAATGCCGGAATCAGAACGTCTATTTTTCTTGACCCCAATCCGGAAATGGTGAAATTTGCTGCAGAAACCGGAACCGACAGGATCGAACTTTACACAGAAGCTTACGCCAAGCATTATTTTGACAATAAAGAATTAGCAATAGAATCTTATTTTAAAACGGCGGTAGTTGCAACCGAATATGGTTTGGGAATCAATGCCGGACACGATTTGTCATTAGACAACTTAAAATATTTCTCAGATAACATCCCGAATCTTTTGGAAGTTTCTATCGGTCACGCCTTGATTTCGGAAGCTTTATATCTAGGTTTAGAAAATACAGTTCAGGCTTATCTTAAGAGATTGGCGAAGTGGTAATTATATTTAATTATTGATGGAAATTTTACATTCAAAAATATACGGAGAGGAGAGAACAGAAACACCATTATTAGTATTCCACGGATTGTTTGGGATGCTGGATAATTGGGGGAGTTTTGGGAAAGAATTTGGTGAATTGATGCCTACACATTTATTGGATTTGAGGAATCACGGCCGCAGTTTTCATTCAGATTCTATGACGCACGATGATTTGGCTCAGGACATTGTTAACTATATGGACGCTCATAATATTCCAAAAGCAAATCTCCTCGGCCACTCATTAGGAGGAAAGGCGGTAATGCAGTTCGCCATCAACTTTCCTGATCGATTGGAAAAACTGATTGTTGCTGATATTGCTCCAAAAGCTTATCCGCCGCATCATCAGGGAATTATCAAAGCGCTGCAATCTGTTGATTTTTCTACTGTAGAATCCAGGCAGGATGTGGAAAAAGTCTTGGAAGAATATATTCACGAGAAGTTTGTGATTCAGTTTCTAATGAAGAATCTTTATTGGACAGACGACAAGAAACTGGCCTGGCGATTTAACCTGAAAACTTTAGCTGAAAAATATACAGAGTTTGTCTCAAATGCCATTAAGTTTGGTGTTTTCAATGGTCCGACTTTGTTCATCGCAGGTGCTAATTCCAATTATATTTTACCACAGGACGAATTCCTGATTAAGCAACAATTTCCGCACTCTAAAATTATTAAAATCAAAAATGCGGAACATTGGGTTCAGGCCAATAATCCTGTCGATTTCAATGCAGCTGTGAAAGATTTTCTTCTTTAGCTGATTTCAAAAATTAATATGGATTTGATAATGGTATAAGCCTTGTATTATCGGATCCATATTTAATTTTCTTCTATGAAATGGCCAATTTCTGTTATCCTGATTTTTATTTTGTCGTTTACCAATGCTCAGGAAAAGCTCTCCGAAACTTTGAATTATAAAGATGTTACGTACAAAATAAAAGACACGGCTCAGCAGAAGCTCGACATCTATCTTCCTCAAAAAACAAATAAAAAATCTCCGGTTCTGGTTTTTGTTCACGGAGGTGGTTGGGCACAAGGTGATAAAGGGTTGAGAGACGATTATTACCTTAGTGATTTTGTTCTTAGATTTGTGAAACAAGGTTACGCTGTGGTGAGTATCAACTATACTTTGCTTAATGAAAAGACACATTTCCCGACACCGGTTGAAGATACAAAAGAAGCTGTTCGCTGGATTCGTGCAAATGCCGAAACATATGATTTTGATTCTGATAATATTGGAATTTGGGGCGCTTCGGCTGGCTCACAGATTGGGATGATTGCTGCATATACGGATGATTCCCAGTTTTCAGAAAATACAAAATTTCCTAACTATTCAGCAAAAGTCAATTATTTCATCGATTATTTTGGACCGTCTGATATGAACAAATTGTTCCGTACAGAAGCTCCGGGATTTGTGATTTTTATTTTTAAACTGATTTTTCCAAAGATTTATGACATCAGGAACAAACTGGTTTTTGGATTCACAGGTTATGATGTCAAAGAAGAAAAAGACGACGCTATTAACCTGCTGAATGTTTATTCACCAATCACTTACGTCAGCAATTCTTCTGTTCCGACACTGATGATTCACGGGACGAAGGATAAAATTGTTCCTTATTCGCAGTCCGAAATTTTAAAAGAAAGCCTGGACAGGAATAGCGTTAGGAATGAACTGATTTCTATTAAAAAAGGTAATCACGGACTCAATAGGGATTCTGACCACGAATTGATGTTTGAAAAGACCTTTAATTTTGTCAAAGAAAATACAAACGGATTCTGATTGATTTCAATTGCGTTTAGACAGGTTTTTATGGAGAATTAAATTATCTTTGTAAAAATCTCTAATGAAGAAATATCAGGAAACGATTTATAAAATCATTTTGCTTTTTTCTGTTCTTATCAATCTTTTTTTGATAGGGCTTTTATTTTTTGTTCTCCGGGATTCTTTTGCGGGAGAAGGAAATTGGTTTTTGGAAGGCAGAGGTTTTTGGTTCTTCATAGGAATTATACTCGTTTATTCTTTAATGAATTCAGTATTTATTATAAGGTTTTTAAAAATTAAATCCACACAGGAATGATTCTAGTAACCGGAGCAACAGGGATTTTAGGAAGAGTTATCGTTCTTGAACTTTTGAAGCAGGGAAAGGAAGTTCGTGCAACCAAACGACCATCAAGTAATCTGAAAGAGGTTAAAGAATCTTATCGTTTTTATACAGACAAGCCGGATTTTTATTTTGATAAGATCCAATGGATTGATATTGATTTCAATGATTTGGATTCGATTCAGATGGCATTGCAAAATGTGCATGAAGTGTATCATTGCGCCGCCAAAGTTAGCTTCAATCCTAATAAGGATAAAGAGCTTTACAAAACCAATATTGGCGGAACAAAGAACCTTTTGTACGCTGTGGAAAATTCTGAAGTTAAGAAATTCCTTTTCGTAAGTTCAATCGCCGTTCTGGATGGTTATAACGAAAACGGAATGATGGACGAGAATTCTGATTTCAATCCAAAGCTTGATCATTCAGGCTATGCAATTTCCAAACATCTTTCCGAGATGGAAGTCTGGAGAGCTTCCGCTGAAGGACTGAATACGATTATCATTAATCCGGGTTTGATTACCGGCTCAGGAAATTGGGGTGTCAGCAGTGGTGATTTATTTTCAAAGTCTGCTTATCCGTTTACTTATACTGGCGGAACAGCTTTCGTAGATGTCCGCGATGTGGCTAATGTTGCTATCAAGCTGATGGACAACAATGCTTTTGGTGAACGTTTCATCGTCATTTCAGAAAATTCTAAATTCAGTTTGATATCTGATAAAGTGAGAGCAGCTCTGGGGAAAACACCTGCAAAACCGGTTCCTGATTTTGTTTTCAATGTTTTACCCATTTTATCCTTTTTTGGATGGTTATTCCCGGTGTTGAGACTATTAAGTAAAACATCTTTGGAATCTTTGAAGCTGGATTCTAAAATTTCTAATGAAAAGATCGTGAATCAGCTTAATTATCAATTTATTTCAACCGCTGACAGTGTTGATTTCCATTTGAAAAACTACCTTTCTGATAGGAAATAGAAGTTTCGATTTTCGATATTATAGATTGCGCAGTTCTTTGAAAATTAGTATTTTTACGAACCTTTTTAGTAAAATCTAATTCAAAGTTTATAAATGAACACACAGCAATTTGTAAACCGCCACATCAGCCTTAATGAAGCTGATAAAGCGGAAATGCTTAACAAAATCGGGGTTAACAGTATCGATGAACTCATTTCTCAAACCATTCCGGACAGTATAAGATTAGAAAAAGATTTGGAGCTTTCTGAGCCACTTTCTGAGTACGAAATGTTACTCCATTCCAAAGATCTGGCATCTAAGAATGTTGATTTCGATACTTACATCGGATTCGGTTACAATAACACGATTCTGCCTTCTCCAATCCAAAGGAATATTCTTGAAAACCCGAGCTGGTACACAGCTTACACGCCTTATCAGGCAGAGATCGCACAAGGTAGGCTGGAAGCGCTTCTTAATTTCCAGACAGTGGTTTGCGACTTAACAGGATTTCCAATGGCTAATGCTTCTCTATTGGACGAATCAACAGCTGCTGCCGAAGCAATGCATATGTTCTTCAACAACAGAACGAAGGACCAGAAAAAAAACAATGCAATTAAATTCTTCGTTTCCGATTTAGTATTGCCACAAACCATTTCTGTATTGAAAACTAAAGCAGAAGGTCTTGGAATCGATATTATTGTAGGAAACCACGATAGTCATCAATTCAATGATTCTTATTATGGGGTCTTGTTGCAATATCCTGGCAAAAATGGAATCGTTCTGGATTATACAGATTTTATCACTTCAGCAAAAGGATTCGATTTGCAGGTTGTTGTCGCTTGTGACCCGATGTCTTTGGTTAAACTGAAATCTCCTGCAACAATGGGTGCGGATTGCGCAGTTGGAACCACCCAGAGATTTGGTATTCCAATTGGTTACGGTGGTCCTCATGCCGCATTCTTTGCTTGTAAAGAAGATTATAAAAGAGATATTCCCGGAAGAATCATTGGCGTTTCTCAGGATATGTACGGAAAACGTGCATTGAGAATGGCACTTCAAACCAGAGAACAGCATATCAAAAGAGAAAGAGCAACATCCAATATCTGTACAGCACAGGTACTTTTAGCTGTGATGGCCGGGATGTATGTCGTTTATCACGGCCCAAAAGGACTCAACTTTATCGCTGACCAAATCCATTACAAGACCAATGCTTTGGCAGATGCTTTAAAAGTGCTAGGTTATGATATTGTCGATGAGCCAGTATTTGACACTGTGAAATTCAGATTGCACGAAGAAGAAAAAACGTCTTTGAGATTATTAATGAGAGACAGAAAAATCAATCTGAATTATTTTTCTCAAGGTATTGTAAGTATTTCCATTAACGAAACTACAACCGTTGAGAAACTTAACAGGTTGGTTGATGCTTTTGCACAGTTCAAAGGCAAACAGGCTTATAAATTATCTCTTAAAGAAGAATATTCGATTCCAGCAGAATTGTTGAGAACGGATGAAATCCTGAAAGAAGAAGTTTTCAATAAATATCATACCGAGACAGAATTGATGCGTTACATCAAGCGTCTGGAAAGAAAGGATTTGTCTTTGACACATTCCATGATATCTTTGGGTTCTTGTACAATGAAACTAAATGCGGCAACGCAAATGATTCCTTTGTCCTGGGCAGAATGGGGAAGTATACATCCATTTATCCCGACAGAACAAGCCGGTGGTTATCAGGAAATGATCAAACAGCTTGAGAAAGATCTGGCAGAAATTACAGGTTTTGCAGGAACATCATTGCAACCAAATTCAGGTGCGCAAGGTGAATATGCGGGACTAATGGTTATCCGAGAATATCACAAAAACAGAGGCGAAGGGCACAGAAATATCGTATTGATTCCTCAGTCGGCACACGGAACCAATCCGGCTTCCGCTGCAATGGCAGGGATGAAGATTGTTGTTGTGAAGAACCTTGAAAATGGAGAAATCGATTTTGAGGATTTGAAAGCGAAGACAGAACAGCATTCTGAGAACTTGTCTTGTGTGATGATCACATATCCGTCTACTTATGGATTCTTCGACGCTAATATCAAAGAAATTACAAAATTGATTCATCAGCACGGTGGACAGGTTTATATGGACGGTGCAAATATGAATGCTCAGGTTGGATTTACAAGCCCTGGAAATATCGGAGCTGACGTTTGCCACCTTAACCTTCATAAGACTTTTGCCATTCCTCACGGTGGTGGTGGTCCTGGTGTTGGCCCGATCTGTGTGGCGGAGCATTTGGTTCCGTTCCTTCCAACTAATGCCAATATCCCTGTAGGAACAAAAGATGCGATTGAAGGGATTTCTGCTGCGCCTTATGGTTCAGGATTGATTCTGAATATCTCCTATGCTTATATCAAATTATTAGGAACTTCCGGTTTGAAAAAAGCGACTGAATATGCAATTTTAAACGCTAATTACCTGAAAGAATTATTGGCAGAACATTTCCCGATTCTTTATGCGAATGCCAACGGCAGAGTAGCGCACGAGTGTATCGTAGACTTCCGTCAGTTCAAATCTTTGGGAATTGAAGTGGCTGATGTTGCAAAAAGATTAATGGATTATGGTTTCCATGCACCGACAGTAAGTTTTCCAGTAGCAGGAACATTGATGATAGAACCAACAGAATCGGAAAGCAAAGAAGAGATCGAGCGTTTTGCTGAAGCGTTGATCAATATCAAGAGAGAGATTGAAGAGATTGCTAATGGTGATGCTGATGCAACAAACAACGTTCTCAAAAATGCACCTCATACCGAGCAGTTAGTAATTTCCGACAATTGGGATAAACCTTACGGTAGAGAAAAAGCGGCTTATCCATTAGAATGGGTGAGAACACATAAGTTCTTTGCTACAGTTGCAAGAGTGGATGAAGCATATGGTGACAGAAACCTGGTTTGTACCTGTGAACCGATCGAAGCATATATGTAATAAATGATTTTTAGTTCAGGTTATATAAAAAGCCTCTCCATTTGGAGAGGTTTTTTTGTTGTATTTAGATCATCATATTCCTTTGTTTCATAAAAGGTTGGTCTGCAAAAATAGCAATGTAAATAGGAATAATTTTTTTATATGATTCAAAAAAATAAACAAATTTTATTGTTGGTATGGTAATTGGATATGTGAACGCATATCTCTCTAAATATAGCAATATTTAGAAAACAAGTATAATATTCCAATTATACTTTTAATAAGTAAAACAATTAAAATTTATTTTTTATGAAATCAAAATTAACTATTTTGTCACTAGCCTTGGTGTGCCCGGGCATGATGTTCTCACAGGTTACTCAAACTACTACATCGTCAGCTGAAACAACAACGATGGATACAACTCCAAGCTATAACAGCTGGTCCATCTCTTTTGGTGGTGGTATACCATTGATGCAAAATGCCGATCTGAGATCTATCCAAAACGGAAATACATTGGTAGGCTATTCTGCTTACTTCAGTATTGACAAAGCGCTTTCTCATACATTTGGGCTGAAGTTGCAATACGACCGTGGGGAAACAAGACAAGGTTATTTTAATACAAAAGATGCAGCGCCTGCTAATGCTGCTGCTAATCTCCAGGTTGCAGGTAGAACACAATATGATGGAATTTCCCTTATAGGAGATATTAACCTGTCTAATTTATTAAGAAGAGTTGATAGAAAATCGGACTTCAGATGGGCAATCCACGGATATGCCGGTGCGGGAGTTTTGGCTTACCGAGCTTATCAGAAAGACGAATTCGGACAGAGATTAATGACCGAGAAAAAGCCTTTCAAATTCAATTCGTTGTTTGGACAGGCTGGTGCCGGCTTGAAGTATAAGATCAGCAACAGAGTAGACATCGAAGGAAGATTGATGTACGTTATAACAGGTGATGATGAATTTGATGGTGGTGGTGACCAATATAGTGCTGTTAACAGAATCAGCTCTCATACAACGGACAACTTCTTCAATGCTACATTGGGACTTACTGTTAACCTGGGTAAAAATGCTAACCATATCATGTGGGTTGATCCTTTGAAAGATATCTATAATAAAATAGATGAGTTGGAAACCAAAGTGGACAATATCCAATTATGCAAATCCGGTGATGCCGATAATGATGGCGTTTGCGATGACTGGGACAGACAGCTTGATACACCGGCTGGAGCAAGAGTTGATGGTTCAGGTGTCGCTCTTGATGTTGATATGGACGGTGTAATTGATCTTTATGATAAGTGTGTGACTGTGCCGGGTCCTGTAGAGAACAACGGATGTCCGCTTAACAATACAAATAATGGTGCTGTATCGGCTGATGAAACAGTGATGAACGGAATTGAGTTTGATCTTAATTCTGACAGAATCTTGCCAAGCAACAACTCTATCCTTAATAGTGCTGTGAGCTATATCAATTCAACCAATGGGTCATATGTGGTTGTAGGAGCCACAGATACAAGAGGTACTGAAAGTTATAACCAGGCTTTGTCCCAAAGAAGAGCGGATAATGTGAAACAATATTTGATTTCCAATGGAGCTAATTCATCAAAACTGGAAGCACAGGGTAATGGTAAGTTCGACTTGAAATACCCGGAGTGTAATCCTGCTTCAAAATGCCCTGAATGGAAAAACAGAGCCAATAGAAGAGTATATTTTAAAGCAAAATAAATTTTAATTTTTCTATTTAGAAGACTGCTGGCAACGGCAGTCTTTTTTGTTTAAAAATAAATTTTTCAAAAAAGATGGGTAATTTTAAACAAGCAGTAATGTGTTATTTTTCTAACTCTTTAAGAAAATTATAGGTTGCAACTTTCAAAGATTTTCGTAAGTTATTGCTTGGATCTCCTCCACCACTTTTCCTTATTCCTTCAGTATTATAAATTTGATTATTAATTGGAATTGTATAAACAACATTGCTCTTGAGCGTTGCTACGGAAAAACCGAAAGACCACAAAATGTCTGTAATTTTTGTCTCAACTAATATATTAGATTCATTGCTGGTAAGGCCATTCCAATTTTCAACATATTTTAAATTAAACTTTGTCTCTGCTGCCAATTCTTCAATAGATTCTTTAAATACCATATTAACATCAGGTGCCTCAGATGGTCCTAATATATTAGTATATATTCCTTTGTAATTGATGATGCGTTGGCTGTCGGAATTCAGTTTAAAATAAATTGTTTTCGAATTATAAAAATTCTTATTTAATGTGTTTTGTGAGAAATTGCTGCTGGTGCCACAACTAATCAGAAATAAAGCAAATAAATTTATAAAAATGAAGTTAAGTTTTTTCATGGAAATATATTAATTATACCCTGTAAATATAATTTTTTTTTAATAATTATTGTCTTAAACTTCAATTTTCATAAAAAATGATTCATATTATCAGTGAAAATTTGTTATTTAGAATGTCTTTTGAAAAAAGCTATAATTTCGGGTAGAGATTGCTTTGGAAACTCATGCCCTGCATCACTCTGCTGTAAAACTAATTCTGTGCTATTTTTACCTGAGAAGAATGTTTTGTCACCTTCTGTTTTACCTGTGCCTGTGATTCCGAGATTAGATTTAACAATAGGAATTGATTGTTCCTGACTCTGCGGATGAACAATCCTGTCATTTTTTCCGATATACATCCATATCGAAAGAGGAGCAGCGCCATCAATCAAATTACCACCTTGAGCAGAAGCCGAACAAATAGCTGTTATCTCGTTGCCTCTCATTTTCCAGAGCACGTTGGCAAATCTTGCTCCGTTAGAATGCCCAATAATATAAATTCTTTTGTCATCAATGTTATAATGTTTATGAATATCTGAAAATACGGCATCGAAAAATTTGATATCGCGACCTTCGAGATCATCTGTGAAAATCTGCCAGCCATTCATTGTGCCGTTAGGATCTATTCCGGGAACTTTTCTGCCGGGAAGCCCTTCCATAAAAATAACTAGGGCGTCCTTGTAATAATTTTGAACATCAATTCTTCTGCTCACAAAATTAGCATTACCGCCATGACCGTGGAAAACAAAAACGACCGGAATTTGGACTGATTTGATTGTGGGTTCATAGATAATAGCCTTTCTGGGAACCTGATCTATACTATAGTTTTTTGTGATTTGAGAAAAAAAGGAAACAGCCCATGTTAACAATAGCAATTGAAGAATTCTTTTCATTGGTGAAAATTTATTCTTTGATTCCTCTTAATAGAGTAAAGTTAAATTAAACTCAAAATTTACATAAAAAAAGACCTTACATATTTATAGTAAGGTCTTAATTTTATATAAGGCAAAAACTTAAACTTTCAAGATTTCTGCTTCTTTTACTTTCAGATGATCGTCAGCTTTTTTTACATAAGCGTCGGTAAGATCCTGAATGTCTTTTTCAACACCTTTAATTAGATCTTCTGCAACACCTTCCAGTCTTTTCAGTTCTTTGTTCCCTTCCTGTCTCGCATTTCTTATAACCACTTTTGTCTGTTCAGTTTCGGCTTTAGCCTGCTTAGCTAAGTCACGTCTTCTTTCTTCTGTCAAAGGCGGAACATTAAGGATAATTACATCGCCGTTATTAGAAGGTGCGAAACCAAGGTTAGAATTGATAATTGCTTTTTCGATAGGTCCGATTGCAGATCTGTCCCAAGGCTGGATAGAAATGGTCATGGCATCAGGTACAGAAACGTTCGCAACCTGATTGATTGGCGTCATCGCACCATAATATTCTACCATCACATCCTGAACCATAGACGTAGAAGCACGTCCGGCTCTGATTTTTTGAAAAGCATGATCCAAATGCTTGATTGCAGCATCCATCTCTTGCTTTACCGATGCTACAATGAGTTCTAATTCTTCCATTGTATATTTAAAATTTGATAATTGACACATATTTTTGTGAATGATTAATTATAATTGATAAATGATTTTAAATCAATATCAAAAATCAATCCCTCATTTAAACGTTAACTAGTGTTCCTATATTTTCCCCGTCGATTAATCTTTCCAGATTACCTTCTTTGTTCATATCAAAAACGATAATTGGCAGCTTGTTTTCGTGACTTAATGTGAACGCTGTCATATCCATTACTTTAAGGTTTTTTTCAAAAACCTCTTCGAAAGACAAGCTGTTGAATTTCACTGCATCTGCATTTTTCTCCGGATCGCTGTCGTAGATTCCGTCCACTCGTGTTCCTTTCAGGATGACATCTGCATCAATTTCGATGGCTCTTAATGTTGCAGCAGTATCGGTTGTGAAATAAGGGTTTCCTGTTCCAGCGCCAAAGATCACCACACGTCCTTTCTCCAGGTGACGGACTGCTTTTCTTTTGATAAAAGGCTCTGCTACTTTGTCCATTTCTATGGCAGATTGTAGTCTCGTCATGATGCCTGCATCTTCAAGAGCACCTTGTAAAGCCATCCCGTTGATAACAGTTGCCAGCATTCCCATATAATCGCCCTGGACTCTGTCCATGCCTTTTGCAGCGCCGGCCAATCCTCTGAAAATATTTCCCCCACCAATTACTATGGCGATCTCGCAACCTTTGTCCACAGCTTTTTTGATCTCAACGGCGTATTCCTTTAGCCTGTCGTTATCAATACCGTATTGGCGGTTTCCCATTAGTGCTTCTCCACTAAGTTTCAGGAGGATTCTTTTATATTTCATTTAATTTATTATTTTTATTTCAATTTTTTGACTGTGCAAATATAATGAAAGGAAAAGAATTACGTTAATGAAAAAGATAGTCGTTCAAAAATTTTGATAAGCATCAAAATAGATTATTTTTGCAAAGCTAAAAGATAGTGTTGAAGAAGTTTTACAGTCTATTTTCACTGATGATTTACAGCGTGGTTTTTTCTCAAACGGGAACCACGGTTTATCAGTTTCTCAATATTCCGATGTCTCCCAGACAGGCCGTTTTAGGAGATGCCGTTTCTATACGCGATTATGATGTTAATTTTACAGCTGCTAATCCTGCATTGATGAATCTTGAAATGGATAAGATGCTGTCCGTAAATTATTCATCCTATCTTGCAGGGACAAAAATTGGAAGCATCAGCTACGTAAGAGATTTGGAATACGGACATCTTGTTTCTTTCAACGCAAAATATATGGATTACGGGAGTATGCCCAGAACCGATGAGAACTCCAATATTAATGGTGATTTTTCAGCTATGGATGCTTCTGCGGGTATTGGTTACGCCTACCAGTTTGAAGATGACTGGACTATTGGGGCTAATGTCAATTATGTCACTTCCAAAATCGACACTTACACATCATCTGCTATTACAGCTACAGCTGGTGTGACCTATTATTTTGATAAGTCAAATGAAACTTTGGCTTTGGTTTTCAGAAATTTTGGTTATCAGATCAAGCCTTATAACGGTGTGAGAGAAAAACTGCCTTTCCGTGTTGATCTGGGCTATACAAAAATTCTTGACGAATTTCCCGCAGCGATTACTATTACGGCGCATGATCTTCAGCAATTCAATATCTCTGCAACAACAGATATTAACGGACAAGAAACCAAATTCGGAAGGAAAGTTCTGGATCACCTGTCTCTTGGAGCGGAATTATTCCCGGGCCAGCCATTCAATATCAGATTTGGTTACAATGTGAAAAGAGGCGGAGAGCTGGCTGTTCTGGATCAGAGGAGTTTCAGCGGTTTGTCAGCAGGATTCAGTCTCAAGATTTCATCTTTCCGTTTCGACTATTCTCATATGCGTTATCATAATGCATCCAATGTTAACATGATTGGTCTTACGATGGACCTTATAGAATTGGGTGGAAACAGAAGATAATTTTGAGATTTAAGACAAGTAATCCGTTAATCTAAAATTCATTTATTTTAATTTCTTGAATATTTAATTTTTATTTTTTTTGTTTACGCATTACATTTGCAGTATGACAAAAAAACCGGTTATCGCTATAGACGGATTTTCATCCACAGGAAAAAGTTCGATTTCTAAAATCATTGCAAAAAGATTGGGTCTTATCCATATGGATACGGGTGCACTTTACAGGGGGATTACTTTTTATGCCATTCAGAATTGTGCTAATACGGACAAAACGATTGATATTAAAAAGCTGATTTCCGATCTTCCTAAAATTAATCTGGAATTTCAGAATATTGACGGTGAACTAAGACTTTTTCTTAATGGGAAAAACATAGATAAGGAAATCCGCTTTCCCCAGGTTTCTGATAATGTAAGTCAGGTGGCAAAAGAAGCCGAAGTCCGCAATTACCTTTTGACAACACAGCGCGATATTGCTAAAAAAGGCGGCGTTATAATGGATGGCAGAGATATCGGAACAGTGGTGCTTCCTGATGCAGATTATAAATTTTTTATGACAGCAAGTCAGGATGAACGTGCCAGACGACGTTTCCTGGAATTGGAACTGGCAGGAGAAAAAACTGATATCGAAACCGTAAAGCAAAACCTTATCTCTCGTGACAAGATTGACAGCGAAAGAGAGGTTTCTCCCCTGAAACAAGCTGACGATGCTATTCTTATTGATAACACCAGCATTAACAAAGAGGAAACAATAGAGTTGATTTTGTCCTATATCAAAAAGTTTTAACAAAATTTTAAGAGGTTTGTTTTTTCTTTGGCATTTTAGTTGTAAATTTAAAATTGTTAATGACCCTTTTTAAATAACTTAAAAATTATAAACAATGTCAAAGAAGTCAAATTCAGCAGCAATCTTAGCTGCATTATTAGCGGGAGCTGCTACGGGTGTAGTTTTAGGATTACTTTATGCTCCGGAAGAAGGTAAAGAAACCAGAAAAAAAATCAGAGATAAAGCAAACGATCTTAAAGATAAAGCTGTTGATGAATACGGCAAAACATCTGAAAAAGTAAGAGATACATATTCTGAAGTTTCTTCCAACGTAAAAGATAAATACCAATCTCTGTCATCTCATCTGAAAGAAACGGCACAGAATGTTGCTTCTACAGTAAAAGACAGCTATGATAAATACAAAGACCAGATTGTTTCCAAGACATCTGATGTTGTAAAAGATGTGGAAACTGAATTGGATGGTTTGAAATAATCTCTAAATTTGGTTTTACAGAAAGGAACTTAGTTTCTAAGTTCCTTTTTTTGTAAATAATTGTGTAATTTTATTTTTAATAAGATGCTTATGATAGATATTATAAAAGATTATACTACAAAACGTCTGGATCTTCTCAAATTGCAGTTTACTGAGAAGTCCTCTCTGTCTGCGGGAATCATAGCGTTTATTTCGATTGTACTCATTGCGTTTTCATTTTTTATTATCCTTTTCAACTTCGGGATTGCTTTTCTGATCGGAGAATCTTTAGGAAATATGTCTTACGGCTTTTTAATTGTTGCCGGGTTTTATTTTCTTTTGATGATTATTGTAATCTTTTTGAAGAAAAAAATTGTAAACTCTATCGCAAGTCAGGTAATTGAATTTTTAAAACATTAGGAATATGGCGACTAACTACAATAATATTAATGAGCTTAGAAGTCAAAAAAAGCTTCTAAAACAGGAAATTAAAGAGTTGGAAGATATTTTGACTTTCAAAAGTAAGAAAGAAAGCCTTGGTGTTTTGACGCATGGTTTTACAGATAAATTCCTAAAAGAAACAAAAGATGAAGATGGTGATACTTCTATCTCTCTTGACACACAGAATATTATGAGAGAAATATCATCCGGAATCAAGGAATCTGCATCTAAAAAAAATCTTCTTGGTTTAGCGAATGACAGTGTTCAATCCGGATTGCTGGAAAACACTATTAGAATGGGAGTTGTAGCGTTGGTGGGGAATTTTGCTAAAAAAAGCGTGATGAACAAGAACTGGAAAAGAAAATTAATTGGTTTAGGATTGGTCTATATTGCACCTTATGCCTTGAGATTCATTCATGAAAAGCTGGATGAATACCAGAAAAATAAAACCACCAAAAGTATGGAGAAACTTATATAGGTTTTGCCTTTCCAGTATAAAGGAGAGGCATTTTATTTTTTAGAAAAAATCTCCCCAAGTATTATTCCGGCAGACATGGAAACATTCAAACTTTCTGTAGATTGATTTTGTCCAAATCTGGGAATAGTAATCATTGTCGAAATTAATTTTTCTGTCGAATCTCGCAGGCCATTGCCTTCGTTTCCAAAAACTAAAGAAAATTTTTCCGGGAATTCGGATTTATAAATATTTTCTCCATTCATGTCAGTTCCCAAAATAGGGTATTGGTAAGAGGACAGATATTCGGAAAGATCAACATAACAGATATTCACCCTCAAAAATGAGCCCATGGTTGCCTGTATCACTTTTGGATTATAAAGATCAACAGTGTCATTACTGCAAATAATCTGCTCGATTCCGAACCAGTCTGCTAATCTTATGATCGTTCCAAGATTTCCTGGATCCTGAATCCCGTCCAGAACGATCTGAATGTTAGTTTCTTTGATGTAATTATTTTCAGGGATTTTACATACAGCAACAGAGTCTTTAGGATTCTGAAGAAAACTTATTTTTCTAAGCTCATTTGGCAAGATTTTTTCTGATTTTGCCATTTTAATATTTAACTGATCCGGATCAATAGAAAAAATGTCGGTTATTTCATAATCAGAATTTGGAAGTTCTTTTATGATTTTATTACCTTCAACTAAAAACAAATTGTATTTTTGCCTGTATTTCTTTTTGTCCAGAGATTGTATTATCTTTATAGTATGAGCCGTAAGCATATCAACAAATATTTTCAAAAATATCATATATTTTATTATTCCGCAATTTTCAGTGTGTTTTTGTATGCCTGTAATGTGACAAAAAAAGTTCCTGACGGCGAGTATCTGTTGACCAAGAATAAATTTGAATATACAGACGGTAAAATTTTTTCAGATGAAATTCCTGATCTTGTCGCCCAAAAGCCAAATAAGAAAACACTTTTTGTATTGCCAATAGGATTAGCTTTTTATAATATGGCAAATCCAAAATACGATACTATTCTGAAAGAGTATATGACTTATCCTAACGAGATGAGAAATCAAAAGCTCAGAGATTCACTCTTCATAAAATATAATCATCCGGAATATGTTGGCAGAAATCTTTTCTGGAACCGTTTTTTTCATACAGTTGGGCAGGCTCCGGTAATCTACAGTGATGCAAAAACAAAACAGAGTGCAAAAAGTATCAATAACAGATTGATTAACCGCGGCTATTGGGATTCCGAAGTTAAGACAAGTGTGAAAAGAGATTCTGCTGCCAAAAAAGCGGAGGTTGATTATGTCATTACCCACAAAGATCCAACCTATATCAAAGAATATTTTTATAACATTCCTGATCAGAACGTTAGAAGCATCTATGAATCTCAAATCAATAAAAGTTTTGTGAAAAAAGGTCAGATCCTTGATGAAACTGTATTGGAAAAAGAAATTACCAGGATCAATGACCAGATGAAAGAAGAGGGTTATTATAAATTCAATAATGATAATCAGGATATCTATTTTGTCGCAGATTCTTTACAAAGCAGAAAGAATGTACCTGTTACAATGAACATTATCAAAGATTCTATCGGTACACCTTACAGAAAGGCTACAATTGGAAAAATTACAGTTTCTGTTGCCAATAGTGTAAACAGTACTAATCTTCCTCTGAAAGATAGTATAAGAGGAATTAATATCTTTAGAAAAGATAGTGCCTATAATGCCAATGCACTTTGGTTGCCTATTATTCTGAAACCGGGTGATCCTTATAAACAATCCAATCTTGATCTTACCAGGAGAAACCTGATTTCTATGAACAACTTCACGATACTGAAAGCTGCGGATTATCTTCGTAAAGAAGGAACAGAAGCAGAGAGAGACAGTATCGTAGATGTAGAATATGTCCTGAGACCGTTACCAAAATATGAGTTTAATTTTGCGACAGATATTCATTATTCTCAAATTCTGAACTTTGGTTTTTCACCTTCTGTTGATCTTACTACGAGAAACGTTTTTGGAGGCGCAGAAAATTTGATTACAAGTTTTTCCGGAGTCATTGGAACAACAAAAGATCCTAAAAATCCGGACGCGATTTTCAATGCTTATGAATTGTCTGCTCAGGCATCTCTTCAGTTTCCCAGATTGGTGGTTCCGTTTAGAAAATATTATAAGCTGATTCCAAAAAAATATTCTCCAACAACCAGCATCACATTAGGAGCGTCTGTTCAGAATAATATTGGATTGGGAAGAATCAACTTCAATGCTGGACTTACCTATTTTGCGAATGTGGATGATGGGAAAGTCCAGCACAGGCTGACTTTGTTTAACACTCAGCTGAGTTTAACCCAAAACAAAGACAGATATTATGAATATTTCCCTGGCGATAATGAATACCGTGAAAATATTTTTAATCAGTATGCCGTAAATCATCCGGAAATATTGACATCCGGTTATACGTATGACCAGATTTCTGCAATTATTTTATCAGACGAAAATTTTATCACCCAGATTTTCAATAGTGACAGGAATCTTTTATACAACTATATGCAGTCTCTTTATAATAAGGAACGGCAAACTCAGGATGTCATAATTTCATCCATTATTTACAATTTTATATATAACGAGATTGGAAAAAAAGAATACAGGAATCCATTT
>Ga0209960_1001744_pt1 | contig 25966 bp, 23 predicted proteins | sample ThiBiot_500_plan_2_FD_183947 | JGI IMG/M metagenome (GOLD analysis project Ga0209960, IMG submission 183947) | Wastewater bioreactor microbial communities from Cape Town, South Africa - Thiocy_expt_500_plan (SPAdes) | ecosystem: Engineered > Bioreactor > Thiocyanate-remediating >...
AAAACAGTGTAAAACAGCGTAAAAACAGCAAAATCAAAAAAAAAATTAATTTCGAAAAAGTTCAGAACTGTTTTCATCGTTTTTACACTGTTTTACAGCGGTAAACAGCGCCATTTTTTCCCGTGTTGATTTTGCAACCCTATCTTTTGAAACTTTGTTAAAAGATTTTTGACCTTTTTGTGTTTAGAAACATAAGTTATATTTTTTTTTTTTTTCTTGTGAATGAGGACAAGAAGGAAGAATGAAATTGAATCTCCAAGAACATCGAAAGCTTTGATTCAAAATAGTTTCAATGTTCCATAGATTCATAAATTTTAAAAACTTGATAAAATTGCAAACAAACAAACAAACAAAAAAAAAAAAAAGAATATATGCTATTTATTTTTAAATGATGTTACTTATAACTGATTGGAAAAATGAGTCAAAGTTTCATTATTGCCATTCGAAAGGTGATGCAAGGATCTCAAGAAAGTAAAATCATCACAATAGGAGAACTTTTTTGCTTCCTACATGTTATAAGAATAGTGTGATGTTTTCTAACAACTCTCAATGGCAAGGAAATGCTAATACTTCAAAACTTTGCCACAAACCAGTCCCTTAAGAAGACCATTAATAGCAGCAGTTTTTAAAGGGCCACAAGAGGAAGTAATAGTCAAAAAAACAGGCTTGTCTTTAAGAACCATTCAAAGAGCCTTTTATCAAACATCAACAAGCTCAATGCTGGCAATCCAAAACTTCAAAATCACACTATTCTTGGCAATTAAAAAAATTATTGCGACTCTCCAACAAACAACAACTGTTGCTATCTATGTTGTTGAATTGATTGATTGAGCTCATTGCTGAAAATAGAACAACATGAGGATTAGACCCACAAAGCAAAGGAAACATTTTGACAAAAAGTTATTTATCCTAAGAAACTAAATAAGTATTGAAAGGTTAGGTTTCCTACTCAAAGCTATCAACCTTGTTTGATTTTCAGCTCACTCAAATTATTCCTCTGGTTCAGTATCTAAACTTCCATTTCATTTCTAACAAAACCCATTGTAATATTGTAAGTGCTTTCTAATTCGAATACCTAATTTCTAATTTCTCAGCATTTTTCAAACTTGATCAAGTATTTAAGTTTTTCCTATTAATGAGAATTATAATTAAAGAATGTCAACAAGTTAGTTAAACTCTGAATAGAAAGCTTCAAAGTGTTATTTCCATACCTCTGAAAGAGGTCTAATAAAACACAAGAAGAAAAAGAAAAAACATATTACCAAAGTTGAAAAATTTAAAAGAGAGAATGTTGAAAGTTTGAATAGAAATAGATATTGGAAGTTATTATTTGGAGTGTAGATAGATAGAGAATGGAATAGTGAGAAGAGGGGTTGAGTTATAGTATTGTGGCGAGTTTTGAATGGTTCGTTATCAGCTAAAAAAGAAAAAAAAAAAAAAATTTACAAAAAAAAACTTATAATTTCTTCTCAATTCTCAATATTATCTTATGATAAAATCAATTTTAAATCAATATTTTTTGACAAATTATTTAAAATATCTACTTTGGTTCTTATAATTTTGATGGAATAGAGAATAGAATTGATGATTATCATTTTGGTGGGGTAATATATTGGATTCATTTGATTATCGAAGGAGCAAAGAAATTTTTTTTTTTTTGGAACAAATTTAGAATTTTTTTATAATAAAAACTTGATAAAAATCAGAAAAATCACTCATTTTAATATAAAAATGAATCAATTTATTGATAATATGAGTGTAAAAGTTAAGAATATAGTATTGAATTATATTATTATTGTGATATAAAACAGAATAATTGAGGAGTGAGAGAAATATAACTCATTTATTAGAAACTTATCAACTCCTCTTAATAATTATTAAAAACTCGTTATAAGTTGATGATATAACAATAATTGTTAAAAATAGGTTAAATTTATGTAAATTTATTAAAGTTTGAAATTGATAATTGATTCAAATTTGATAAAGTTGAAGTTTTTGAAATATTTCTCACAAATGTTTTATATTAAAATGAATTTTTCGTTATTATTCGAACTTTATTAGAAAAAAAAAAATTCTCACATTAAATTGAAAGAATATTGATATTAAAAAAAATTCTTTATTTCTATTTATTTATATATTACTATTTTTTTTAAAAAAAAGAAAATTTTCTATTTTATAAATGCAATTATATAATAATATAATATAGCAAGGTTTTTTCTTCTTGATGTCTCTTCCAGAGATGGCCTCAAAATCTGGAAGTGAGGGAGACAAAGATAGTGGGAATGAGAGTGATATTGAGAGTGGATTAGATACAGACCCTAATGAGAATCAACAACTAGAAGGAATTGAAGAGAATTCAAGTTCAAAACATGTTCAACAAATTTCAACTGAAAGAAATAGTGTCATTGAAGCCCAAAAATATTTAGGAGGACAGTTAGATTATGATTCTTCTTCACAATTTGAACAACAGTCATTAAATAATAATCAAGGCCAAGTGAGAGTAAGAGCAAGTTCATTTCGACATCATTCAAGTGAGAAAAAAAGAGAAAAAGCTGATAAAAAGAAACGTTCAAAAGATAAAAAGAAAGATCATGACCACCATCATCATCATCATCAAGATGGGAAAGGAAAAGAGAAAGATGTTCATAGAACTCCATCAAATGGATTATTTGAAACTACCTCAGGAAGCCTCAAGCTTGATATTGATATAGAGGATGAAGTAAAAAATCAAAGTGATCATTCAAACTCAAACTCAAACTCACATTCAAATCCAAATTCAAACTCAAATTCAATTTCAAAGAATGAAATCATACCTGAAATAATAGAAGTTCAAAATGAAATTAAGGAAGAGAAGAAAATAGAAAATAATCATCAAAATGGAAATAGTAATAATCATAATAATAAGATAAATGAAAATGGTCATAAAGATAAAGATAAAATTGAAGATAAATTTAAAAATGAAGAGGAGGAAGAAGATGATGATGAAGAGGAGGAAGAAGAAGAAGAAGAGGAAGAAGTATGTTGTAATGAACAAATTACAAAAAATACTTCAAGTCAAGATATAAATCCAAATGATTTAATTGACCTTATTCCAAAGGCTTTTCAAAAAAAAGGAAATCTTCAAATTAAAGAACAAGAATCAAATCGCTTAAATGAATCAAACCTACGCGTTGGTGAGTCAAGCCGCGTAGGTGAATCAAATCGTGGAAGTGAAGGAAGAGAATCAAGTAAAAAAGATAGTGAAGAGAGAAAAGGACAAAAGAAAAGGAGTCTTAAAAGAGTTTGGAAAAGTTTTGCTCTACCAATTATTGGAAATCCTACTTTTCCACTCACTTTTATGTATTGTCTATTATTTGGAATTGAATGTGCCGCAAAATTTTCAGGTTGGGCTTCAAATATTAATATTTTTAAGACTATGGTTCCTTATTTTATGATCTCTTGGATTACAATTCAAGTGACACGTCTCATTTATTCAGTGAGACCAGAGAGTATCTTCCCACTCTATTTAAGTTTTATTCCTTTCCCACTCTTTTGTATCTTCTCTCGTGAATCACACGCCTACTTATCTATTTTTTGGTTAATCTTCACCCAGAATATGCATTTACATAAAGCAAAATCAATCAAAAGACTTAAATATCATGTAAAACTATCTTACTCTGTATTTCTTGTAATCTATGTATTTTGTGTTATATTTATGTACTGCTTTTTTATTGATGTTGGAGGATCGAGTCGATTTTATGGTAGAGCTTTAACAATTAATTGGAGTGAAGAAATGATGACTGTGATGACCTCTCTTTTAGTTTCTTTAGCTCTCTATTTTCAAGAAGTTAGAAATATCCAACATATGAAAAATTTTGTTAGAAAAGATACATCCACAACCATCACTCCTATCTCATCTTCATCTTCTACTTCACTCATTAGAAAATCAAGCTCAACAAATCTTAAATATTCCATTCCATTTGAAGATTTACAGTTTGATGAAAGAAATTTACTTGGAAAAGGTTCATCTGGAGTTGTATATAAAGGAACATTTGATGAAGAAGTTGTTGCTATTAAAAAATTAGTTAGAGATAATATTTCAAGTAAAGAAGCTAAAATTTTAAGGTTGAGATATTTTATTTTATTTTATTTTTGATTGTAATTTAACCTTTTTTTTCAATACAGTTCCTTAAGTCATAAACATATTATTGGATTTAAAGGAATCTCTACTAGGGACCCTCATGATTTTTATATTATTACAGAATTTGTAGACCATGGATCTTTACATGATTATTTAACTGAATGTCGGAAAGAAAGAAGACTTGTATTATTATTTTTTTTTTTTTCTCTTTTCATTTTCTCACTTTTTTATTTTTCCAAAGGTACATCCTTCTTTAATTTTGAAATGGTCAAAACAAATTGCAATGGGAATGGATTATCTCCATACAGGAGCTCCTCTCAAAATTATTCATAGAGATTTAAAATCAAGGTATATTTTAATTGAAAATTTAAAAATTTTCTTCTTTGAACCCCAATAAATTATTTTTTTTTTAAAAAAAAAATAGAAATATTTTGATTGACTCTAACCTTGAAACGAAAATTGCTGATTTTGGATGGTCAAGAACAACTGATGATAATGTAACATCCCTCAAAACAAATACAGTAGGAACATGTTCTGTATGATTTTTTTCTTCTTTTTTTTCCCTCTCTTTAGAAAAGAAAATAATGTTTTTCTCATTTTTTTTAAAAAAAAGTATATGGCTCCAGAAGTTATTCGAGGTGCTAGATATGATGAAAAAGTAGATGTTTGGAGTTATGGAGTATTAGTTTGGGAAATGTTAACAGGAAATGTCCCATATGAAGGTTTACATCAAAATTCAATTTTATTTGGAGTTGGAAGAGAGCCTCCAATCTTAACGGTTTTATTTTAATTTTTGTTATTATTTCTCTATAAGTTCAATTGTTTGATCCTTCCTTTTTTTTTTAAAAAAAAACCATTTCTAGCTTCCAATTCCCACAACATGTCCTCCAGAATTTCAAGAATTATTAACAAAATGTTGTAAAAGAGATTCAAGTCAGAGACCTTCATTTAAAGAAATCATAAAAGATCTTGATAAATGTTCTTTTACAGATACCACTGGTTCGTTTTATTTTATATCTTCTTTCTCTTCTTTTTACAATCTGATTTCAAAAAAAAAAAAAAATCTACTTTTACAATGAATAGAATTAGACTTTGCCCAAAATCAACGAAAATGGAAAAGGGAAATTGTTGCCTCATTTAGAAACCAAGAAAAAGTAGTTTCTTCAGAGATGTCAACAAAAGATCCTCAAGAACTTCTTCAAGAGATTTCAGAAAAAGAAAAGGTATTTTATTACTATTGATTTTTTTTTTTTTTTTTTTTTTTTTTTTTTTTTTTTTTTTCAAAATCAATAAAATTTTGATTCCAAAAAAATAATAATAATCATAAAATAAGGGTATTCAACTTAAAGAAGAAATGATTCAGCAAAAAGAAATTCAATTAAGAAGAAGAGAACTTTTTTTGGGAATGGTTGTAGTTTTTCTAGTTTTTATCATTTTCTTCCTTGTGCTCACGCTTTCACATTGATTTCTCAAGAAGAAGTAAAGGAAATATGTTTTATTGAAAAAACAATGATGTAAATAATGAAGAGTGATTGTATTAAAACAACAAAAAGTTAATTTTATGTTTTTTTTTGAAAAAAAATCGATAAATATTTATAAATATCTTTAACAAAAAACTTTTAAAACTTTTGATTTTTTTTTTTCAAACTTTAATTCCTCACTTTTCTTTTCAACAACAATATTTTTATTAATTACGAACATTTGAAAGAAAGAAAGAAAGAAAGGGAAAAATAAAAGTTTGACAAATCCAATTTCATTACAAATTCTTTTTTTTTTCCTTTTTTTTTTTTTTTTTTTTTTTTTTTTTTTGTTAAAATATTTATAATGATTTTTTAAGATAAGCTTCTATTTCAGCATTAACTTCTTTTGATTTTTCAAATTGAATCCAATGACTTGCATCTGGGATTTCTTTAAATTGAATGTTTGTGCAGATTTTTTCAAGTCCATTGTTTGATGATTTTGGAAGGAATTTATCTTTTGTTCCCCAAATAACTAAGGTTGGTGTATTTATTTTCTTGACCCATTTCAATTGAGAATTTAAAATTTGACGATAATAATTCATTGCAGAGGTGATGGCATTAGGTTGAGAGAAAGAGTGTTTATAATATTCAAGATCTTCTGGTTCCATTTTCTTTTGTTTAATGAGTTTTCCAAAGAGAACTTTAAGAGATCCATAATCATTTGCTTTATATAAGAGTTCTGGGAGGAAAGGAATTTGAAAAGCAAAGATATAAAAACTTTTTAAGATTTGGGGGTAAGTAAAAATTCTCTCCATAAATATTTTTGGATGAGGTCCATTTAAAATGATTAAGTTTTCCAATTTTTCAGGGAATTGTGTTGCGAAGGAATAAGAGACAATGGCTCCCCAATCATGTCCAATAACAGCTTTTACTTTCTTAATTTCAAGTTTTTGTAAAAGTTGATCAATATCTTTTCCAAGGATCTCTGCATCATAATTTTCTTTTCCTTTTGGTTTTCCACTCTCTCCATACCCTCTTAAATCAAGGGCAATACAACGATAGTTCTTTGAGAAATGGACTAATTGATGTCTCCAAGAGTACCAAAACTCTGGAAAACCATGAATAAAGACAAGAACTGGTGCATCTTTTGGTCCACAAGAAACAACATGAAGTGGTACATTATTAACCACAACCTCAGAGTGAGTCCAATTTCCTGAAGCAAGAGCAGCAGCAATTAAAACTCGTTCTTGAGGATGTTTTCTTCTTTGAAATACTAATTTTGGATGAGTGATATAATGGAAGAGGATGGCTAATCCCATTATGAAACACCCAGAGAGTCCATATAAAAGTTGGCCTGGTTTTGAACGAAATATTGACAAAGACATTCTAAATTATGATTATTTAGTTTTAAAATTGAATTAGTTAGTTGTTTAATAATGAATAGAATTAATTGAAAAAATAAAAAAACAAAAGGTCAATAATGAATTTTTAAAGAATTCGTTCAGATCCAGCCACAACAATATCACCAATTAATTCAATTTTTCTCTCAATATCAACAATTTAATTCATATTCAAACTCAAACTAAAATATTAATTTTAGTATTAAAACTATAACTTTCTTATGTAAAACTATAAAAATTAATAGTAAAAACTTTAAAATTTTAAAATTAAGACTTTTTGTTCGCACAATGCCCCTCAAAAAAGAAAAAATTAACCCCAAATCTTTCTCTTTTTTATTCAACCAAAAAACTAAAACTAAAAATTAAAAACTAAAAAACTCAAGCTTTTAAATCATTAAACTCAAGTAAAACATAAGAAAGTGTTGCAAAATAGAGTTGGATAATGAAAGATCTTATTGATAAAAAAAAGATTGAAACTTTTTTTTTTTTTTTGTTTTTGAGGGGTTGTTTTTGTTGTTGTTTTTCCTCTTTTTCAAACAAAAAACAACAACAATAAAACAACAATAATAAAACAATGTTTATAACATTTATAACATTTAATTCTTAAACAACTTGAATGAATCAATCATTCAATCAATCAACTATAATTGTCCTTGGTATTGTTGATTATAATTGAACTTATTGAACACTTATTGAACTTTTTTGTTTTGTTTTTTTTCTTATCAAAAAAGGTAAAAAAAAAATCAGCTGAAAATGTCGCAGCTGATTTGCTGACCCGCATTATTCTCTTCAGTATATAAAGGTCAATCAATACAATGCAAAGCTTCAATTATTATAAGTATAGGTTGCAATCGAGGTTGTAATGGAGGTTTGGTTTGGACCCTCCATGATAGATACTTTCTTCTTCGTAAAATTGATGCAACAATATTGAAATAAAAGTTGTAGTTTTTCTTTTCTTTTTTTTCAAACAAACTGAATGGAAAAAGAGCTGAGTTATGGATGTAATTTCTCTTTCGCAGTTGCAATTCCAGCTTACAGAATACATAGTCTTGTATTCTTCCAATGTAATCTTTTTTGACTGAAAACTATCCACTGGAATTGAATGTGGTTCTAAATGCAATGCTTTTTGGACAATATTGGAGTGGAGTATGAATTGAAGATTTCAATCCAAAAGTTATGCTTCATGAATTCAGATCTTAGGTATTTATTTATTGTGAACTTTATTTTATTTTTATTTTTTTGTTAAATTTTTGCTAACATTAATTATTTTTAGGATTAAAAACACAAGTATATGATAACAGAAGCAATAGAAACTATAAAAAATATCAGGAAGAGATTGTATTAGGAATTTTTTAGATGTTATCGTCCAAATTTTCTATGCTCTTCTTTGAACTAATCCAGCTTGTCTCTTTTGATTTTCGTAGTTTTCAATGAGTTCTTCGTTGTAGATTTCCCATTCAGAGTCAGAGTCTAAGGTTGTAACTATTTCAGGTTATTTTCCTTTCTTCTCTTCTCTTTCATCAATTCTAACTTTTGTTCCCTCATTTGCAACAAATAGTCTCTGAGTGATGTTTTCGAGTTTGAATCAACACAATCGACTTCAATTACGCCAGAAAATTCAGATTGGAGGTCTTTTTTTTGTTAGTTGTTATGTCTTTAACAGATTGGTTACTTGTTGAGTTTTCTTTTGAGTGTCCTCTTCTTAGTCCCCTATTATTAGTATATCACTTTGGAGGTCTTTTTTCGTTAGTTGCTCCTCTTTGAACATTTTTGAGAAAATGTCTTGTACCCATTCAAACCTTTACAAAATTAAAGTTTAATCAAAACAATAAAATATTGAAAAGTTTAGTTTAGATCTTTATTAAATCCTTCCTTTTTATCTTCATTTAATTTAATCCATTGTCCAATATCGATTCTTATTTTTGATTTTTCGGTTTTTTTTTTTGGTTTCATTTTCAGAAAATTTCAGAAAATTTGACTTTGAAACTTTCGGAACAACCAACTCCTATAACCCCTTTCAACTTGCGAATTGAACCTTTATATTATTCAATATTTCTTATTTTCATTGTTTCAATAAAAAGGATAACATTATTAAAACTCATTAACAATGTCTGGAAGTGATACAGAGGTTGGAACTGATGTTGAGAACGATGCCATTGTCAATAACAAGGCCAACAATAATAATGGAAAGGAGAAGAATGGGAGTAGTTCTTCAAAGCAACCTTCAAAATCAATGGATACATTAACAGAAGATAAAACTGAAATTGTAAGAGTTGTTGGTACAAGATATCAATTGTATAATAGGTATTTTTAGTTTTTATTTTATTTTTTATTTTTTAAATAATAAACTTTTCGACTTCAAAAAAAAAAAAAAAATTAGTATTGGAAAAGGAGGCTTTGGTGAAACATTTCTAGCAAAAGATCTTCATTTATTTGAACAAGATGTTGTTGTGAAAGTTTTAAGAAATTTAAGTCCATTATCAACAAATTTATTCTTAAGAGAAGCTCGAAAAATGGCTCAATTAGATCATGAAAGGATACCAAAATTAAAGGCACAGTTTCAAGAACATTCAGAATATTTTATTGTTCAAGAGTATATTCAAGGTGATAACTTATCAAAAATTATTAAAGATAAAGGACCAAAAAATGAAATGGAAGTTTGTATATTGTTATCTGATTTACTTGGAGTTCTTTCTTATATTCATTCTCATCAAATTATTCATAGAGATGTTAAATTAGAAAATATTGTTCAAAGAAAATCAGATGGAAAATTTTTCTTAGTTGACTTTGGAGCTTGTAATCAACTTTCAACACTTGATAATTTCTCACCAACTATTGTTGGATCACCTGGATATATGGCTCCAGAAGTTGCATCAGGAAAAAGTTGTTTACAAAGGTAATTTTTTTTTAGATTAAGATAATTTTTCAGTCTTTATATTTATGTTTATATTTCAAAAACTCAGTAAATAAATCTTTCTTCCTCTTTTTTTTAAAAAATCAATAATAGTGATTTGTATAGTTTGGGAGCAACTGCTCTTGCTTGTGTAACAGGAAGAAAACCTTCAGATTTACTTTCACGTCGCTATTCTTCTCGTCCTTTTGAAGAAACAATTACCAGTTTAGTTTCTGATTCAAAAATTTCAAATGTTTTAGGAAATTTTTTATCAACTTTATTAGAAGTTAGACTTGAATATCGTCAAAGTTCAGCTTCAGCTGCTTTAGATCAACTACAATTAATTTGGAATAAAATATATTCAGTTTCTTCTATTCCATTTCCAAATTCTCAATCCGTACCAAGTTCTTTTTTTTTTTTTTTTTTTTTTTTTTTTTTAAAAAATTAATAAGGAAAACAAACATATCTAATTTATTTTTTGATATTGATATTAATAGCTCTTACAATTACTAACCCTCGAAGAGCTCAATCAAAAAGACGTTCAACTGGAGGATCATCAGATGAAGCAGATAATGAATCAGATTCAAGTTCAAAAAGATCCAAGACATTAAATTCTGATATTATTTCAATTGATCAAATCTCTAAATTTACTTGGGCAAAGGTATAAATTTAGAGATTTTATAAATAATAATAATAAGAAGAAAAAAAAAAAGATTTCAGAAACTTTATCTTTGGATTCTTCTCGAGAAAATATTTATAGTATTGATCCAACACTTAATTCAAAGATTGCATTTTGGAAAGGAAGCTTAACAAAATTAGCTGTCGATGTTATTGTAAATGCTGCAAATAGAACTTTTTCAACTTCAAGATATGGAGTAAATGCAGCTGTTCATAAATATGGAGGTGAAGAATTAAGTGCAGAATTAAAAAATATGAAAGGAGTTCCAGGAGATACAAAAATAACTAAAGTATAAACATACTTTTTTTTCTTTTCAATTGGATTTAATGAAAATTTTCTTTTTTTTTTCATAGGGTCATAAACTCCCTTCAGCTTTTGTATTTCATACAATTGGACCAAATGATGGAGACAAACAAATTTTAAAAGCTTGTTATCGTTCTTGTTTAGATTTATTAGTTTCACATCCTGGAAAATCAAACAATTCAAATTCAAATCCAGAACGTTTAAGATCAATTGCATTTTGTTGTATTTCTGTTGGTGAAAATGGATTTCCAAAATCTGTTTTTTTTTTTCTTTTCCTTTCTTTTTTCTTTTGTCCTTATTCACTTTTTTTTTTTTTTTTTTTTTTTTTTTTTTTTTTTTTTTTTTTTTTTTTTTTTTTTTTTTTTTTTTCCAAAAGGATGCAGCAAAAATTGTATTAGGAACTGTTCGAGATTGGCTTGAGGATGATAACAATGATAGCAAAGTTGATTTGATTGTCTTTTGTTTTCCAAAAGATGATAATGAAAACTACCCTCTTTACGAAGAAAAAGCTCAACTATATTTCCCTGTCCCATAAAAATTTTGATCAAGTCATGTATTATTTTCTTCTTCTTCTGTAATCTAATATCTGCAAAACACTTGTTTTTTGAATCCAACAAATAACAATAAAAATAAAAAAGATGATTTTTCTTTTACTTGACCCCTTGCTTTACTTTAGATCTCAATGTATTTTGAAGACATCAATCAATAAATAGTCAATGGATTGCCTAGGAAAGGAAAGAATTGAAAAATGAATGATAGTTTTGAGTGATTAGTTAACAAAAATTGAATTGGAGGAAGAATATGATAATGAATTTAAACAATGACTAACATCAAATCCTCTATAAAATGAAACAATTACAAAAACTAAAATTAAAAGATTTCAGTAAATCCTGATTCAAGTCAATCAACCCCAAGTTCAATCAAAACTTGACTTTTCATCAAACCATCACATGCCCAAAAACTCCAAATCATAATAAAAAACGAAAAAAATTGCGGAAAAAAACGATTCGAACGAAAAAAATCAGTGAAAAAATCAATTAAATTGAAAAAATCGATGGAAAAAACAGACAAAATGAAAAAAACGATGGAAAAAACGGAAAAAATGAAAAAAATTGCGATTTTAGTGTGATTTAATTATTAAAAAAAAAAATTAGGCAAAAAAAATGGAGAGGCAAAGAACAGGATCCATCAGAGACTTACTCACTCAAGACGACTTAGACGAGCTATCTTCAAAGAGAAAGGTATTGTTATTTTCATTTCATATTATTCCTCTGTTGATCTTCTTCATTTTGATATCTATTTTGTGGGTATTTTGGTTTATCTTTTTGATTTTTTCTTGGATGATCTTTTTTGTTTGTTTGTTTGGGATCTGATGTGTCGGATCTATAGATTGTTATAGATAATGTATTGTGGATCTATAAGTACATTTGGATGTATTATGTTAAGAAGATTGCCTCTTTTTATTTGAAAAAATTGATGAAAGAAAAGAAAATTTTGGTTGATGGGAAGAGATCTTGTTGTAAAATTTAATATTTATTATGGTGTGGGTAAAACTTGGTTTTTGTTTATTTAATATTTATGCGTTTGTATGGAAAAGATTATGTACAAGATAGAGATTTTATAATTAGTCTTGATTCTTGAATATGAATAGAAGAGATTTTTTATATATTTGTAAAACTAGAGAATAAAATTTTTGGGTTTTTGGTTTTATGAATGAAATATTGCCCATTCAATAATTGATTTATCTTTTTTTTTTTTCAAAATAGAGCTCAATCAACACAGATTTCAAGACAATGTCCAAACTCACTGAATTTGATGATGTATTCTTTATTTTCTTCAGGAAAAAAAAAGAAAGAAAAAAAAAATTGAGCATATTTTTTGATAGGAAATCGAATCAATTTTTGGTACAACTGATGCATCCTATACTTCTACTGAAAAGAGAAGTCGAGTAATTTTTCTTTTCATTTTCTTATTTTTTAAAAAAATCCTTTGTTTCATTTATTCACTCTTAGAGTAATACTGGTACTCAAAATCAACCAAGAGTTTCTTCCACTCTCTTTGATGATAACTTTGATGATATTGTAATTTTTTTAAATCTTTTTAATTTTTGTTTTGATTTAGGAGAAAAAAAAAAAAAAAAAAGTTTGGAGAGACATCTTCAACTTTCCTTGTCAAAGAAAAAAAACCTGAAGAACCAAAAAAACCAATCACTCCAACAACAACAACCGCAGCAAAGAAAGCATCACTTTTGATAGATGATGATGATGATGTCTTTTTTTTTTTTTTTTCCTCACCTTTTTTCTTTTCTTTTTTTAAAAAAACCTTCTTTCTTTTCTTTTCTTCTTTCTTTTTCTTTTTTCTTTTTCTTTTTCTTTTTTTGGTGTCTTCTATTAGGATGATATTTTTGGTCCTCCAAAAAAAAGCCCAATTGAAAGTTTCCAAGAAAAAAAGAAAGAAGAGAAAAAAGAACTCTTTGGAGAAAAAGAAGATACCAAGAAAGTTGAAAGTGAAACTATTTTCGGAAAAGAGGAAGAAGATGAAGATCTATTTGGAATCAAGAAAGATCAAGAAGAACGAGAGAAAAAAGAACAAGAAAAGAGAGAAAAAGAGAGAGAAGAAAGAAAAAGAAGAGAGGAAGAGGAAAGAGAAAGAGAAAGGGAGAAATTAAAGAAAGAAAGAGAAGAGAAAGAAAGACAACAAAAAGAATTTGAGAAAAGAGAACAAGAAGAGAAAGAACGTGCAAGAATTGAACAAGAAGTAAAGGAAAGGCAGAGAGAAGAGAGAGAAAGACAAGAAAGAGAAGAAAGAGAAAAAGAAGAAAAGGAAAAACGAGAAAGAGAGGAAAAAGAAAGAAAGGAAAGAGAAGAAAGAGAGAAACGGGAAAAGGAAGAAAAGGAAAGAAAAGAAAAGGAAGAAAAAGAGAAACGAGAGAAAGAGGAAAAGGAAAGATTAGAAAGAGAAGAAAAAGAAAGAGAAGAAAGAGAGAAGAAAGAAAGAGAATTGAGACTTTTTGAAGAAAAAAGAAAACGAGATGAGGAAGATATTATTGAAAGAGAAGAGATTGAAAAGAGAGAACAATTGAAAAGAGAACAAGAAGAAAAAGAAAAAAATGAGAGATTACAAAAAGAAAAAGAGAAGAAGGAGAGAGAGCAAAGAGAAAAGGAGAGGAGAGAACAAGAAGAGAAGAGAGAAAAAGAGGAGAGAGAAAGAAGAGAAAAAGAAAAGAAAGAGAGAGAAGAAAGAGATAGAAAATTGAAGCAAGCTAAGTTGGAAAAAGAAAAAGAATTCTTAATTTTTGAAGATCCCAAAAAGCCTGTTGTCCCAAAAAAACCTGATTCCCAACAATTTACATTTGAAGCTGTTTGATTTTTTTTTAATTTTTTTTTTTTTTTTAATAATTATAACAACTCATCAAACTCATCAATTAGATTATGGAAACTGAAGCCCCTCTAATAGTTCAAAATCAAAATGAGAAGAAACCATCACCATCACCACCTCCAAAACCTAATCTTCCACCAAAACCAGTAATTTATTTTGACTTTTTTCTTTTTCATCATTTTTTATTAATATTTAAATTTCATAGTCTCAAACCCCAACCAAGCCTCAAACTCCAACAAAACCACAAATAAAACCTAAATCAGAAACTCCACAATGTTTTTTCTTTTTCTTTTTTTTTTTTTTTTTTTTTTTTTTTTTTTTGAAATTTTATTTATAAAATAAAAAATTAAATTAAATTAAATTAAATTAAAGCTAAATCGAAAAGAAGTGGTGATCCTTTTTCAAAAGAAGAAGAAGAAGATAGTACAACATCTGAAATCTTTGGTCCAGATCCTAAGGCAAAGGCAAAACAATTTGCAAAAAATTCAAAACCAATGGATTCTCCCTCAAGACAAACCCCTCAATTTCAACCACAAATGCAACCACAAGTTCAAGCACAAGCATATCAAATGAAAGAGTTTGAATTTATTTTTCCCTTTCGAACAAATATTTTTTTTTTGAATAATTTATTAATAATAATAATAATAAAAAGTGATACTGACATTCAACTTTTGAAATCAAAAATTGAACATTTAACAAAAGAAAATCAAATTTTGAAAGTAATTACTTTTGTTTATTTTTTTAAAAAACAAATGAACAATATAATTTTTTATTTAATTATAGGATGAAATATCTACTATTAACAAGAAAAATCAAGACATTTCTCTTACTCATGAAAATCAACTTCGTGAATCAGAAAATGCTCGTACTATCTTACAAAATGATCTCAAAAAAGCTAATGAGAAGGTTGGAATTTTTTTATTTTTATTTTTCACCTTTCTTTTTTCTTTGTCAAAAATTCATAAAATTTAATTTTCCTTTTCACAGATTTCCCAACTTGAGAAACAACAAAAAGAGGCAGAAGTTAAACTTGAAAATGCTGACAGAAAATTCACAAGTCAATCAATTAAACATCAAGAAGAGCTCAGAGAAAAAGAACAAATTATTCAATCCCTTAAATCATCTCAATCAGTACTTTCATTTTTCTAAAACTTTTCTTTTTTCATTTTCCTTTCTTTCCTTTTTTTTTTCATTATTTTTTTTTATAGACAGAAAATGGTCAAAAAGAGGATTCTTCGAAAGAAAATCAATCAGAAAAACCAAAGTATTTCTTCTTTTTCTTCTTTTTTTTTGGAAATTAATAAATAAATTAAAAATAAGGATCCCCATGAAGCCACCAGTTGAAAAGAAACCTGTACTTTTTTTTTTCATTGCCATTAATTTTAATTTTTTTTTTTTTTTTTAAAAAAAAAAAAATGAATATGACAGGATGTATCAGGGCTCAATCGTCCCACTAGACCAAGACCAAAATCTGAAATTTTTCAAAAATTTGAAAATTCTGGAATGATTATGGGAATAGGACCATACAAAAAACCAAGTATGTTTTGACCAAACTTAAGAAAAACAAACATTTTTTTTTTTTCTTTTTTATTCAAAAAAAAAAATCTAATTTAAGGTGCAAAAGAAAGTGAGCCAACTGAAGATACACAAGATTCAGCTCCTCAATCAATTATTTCTCGTAAAGTGAAAGGACCTGAGAGAAAACCTCCTTCAATGATTGGATCTCAAAGTTTTAAAGGACAAGAAGCTTTACTTTCATGGTGCAGGACAAAAATTCAAAGTATTCCAAGTGGAGTTGAAGAAAATAATCCAGATCTTAAAGAACTTTTACAAAATATTCAATCTATTAATAATTATACAACTGCATGGAGTAATGGATTTGCTTTAAGGTAAATATATTTACTTTAAGTTTGAATTAAAATTGAAAAATAAAAATAAAAATAAAAATAAAATAGTGCTTTAATGTATTCATTAAAACCTGATATGGTCCCAATTCAAGAACTTTCAACTAACACAAAGGAAAAGAACTTTGAAATTGCCATAAAAGTAGGAGATACGCTAGATGCTGAAGATATCATAACACTTGTATTGATTTTCCTTATCTTTTTTTTTTTTTTCAAAAAAAATTTTTTTTTCTAACTGGGTCACTTTTCTTCTCTTTTTTTAAAAAGGATGATGTTATGGATTTGGATTCAGAAGATAACAAACAAATTATGTTTTCATATTTATTTGCAATTTATACAAATATAAATGGGGAAAAATAAAAATAAAACATTTATTCCTTATTTCACAAATAAAAATAAAAATAATAACAATAAAAATAACAAGTTTTTTCTTCTTCTTTACTTAAATGGAGAAACTTTTCTCATTTTTCCAGTCATTGAAACAATGGTTACACCCCCAAATGTTGAAGAAGTAATAAAATCCATTAATGAGTTCCTCCAAAATAAATTATCATCTTCAGTTTCAAAACTTTCTTCAGAACTTTTATAAAAGTTTCCCCATCTTAAGATTGGAGATATTATTCCAGGTGAATTAGTTTCAATCCATCCAATTAAATTTGATGTATTTCTAGATTGAACTTGAATCACTTTTCTTCTTGATAATAAAATTTCTAAATCATCTCTCTTAAAGTAAAAACTATCAGCTTCCTCTGAAGTTGAACTCTTTTCTTTTGATTCTGAATCACTATTTTGAATAGAAGGGGAAACATTTAATTTATCTTTTCTAAGTTCATAACCTTTTTGTTTTTCATTTTTAGGTTGTTCTTTTTCTTGATCTCTACGATTTTCTACTTCTTCAATCTCCCTTTCTCTTTCTCTTTCTTTTCCTTTTCCTTTTTTATTTCCATTTCCTTTCGATGTTGATTTCCCTTTGAGTTTCTCTTTCTCCTTTTCTTTGACATTTTCCTCAATTATTTCCTTTTCAATTTCTTCTTGATTTAAATTCTCATTAATTTGATTTTGGAGGGAAATAAGTTTTGAAGTTAAGACATTTAAATGAGAACGAAGGAGAGACTCAAGCTTCAATGAGATTTCAATGATATCATGAACATTTAAAGATAAGATGTAAGGAATTTTCATTTTTCGAATTTGAAGTGCAACATTACGATCATAAGGTGTCTCAATTAAACGAAGATTAGGAGCAAATTTACGAATTGAAGTTAATGCTTTTTTCCAGAAAGTTAAAGAGGGATTGACTTTTGGAAGTGATATTTGAACTAGACGAGATGATAAGCTCTGAATTTCAAAATTGTCTAACAGGGATTTCGATTCAAAATTTCCCATTAATTCCAAAATTTGAAGATTTGGACAGTTGTTTAAGATAACTGAATGGGTTAATGAAATACAAAACTTTATCGTTCCAAGACTTTGAGATGAAATATTGAATGAATCTAATCTAAGTCTTCCAATCTTATATAAATATAAATAATTTAAGTGTGTACATTGAGAAATTAACTTTTCAATCTCGGTATTATCAAAATCTGGAAATTCTTGAAGAGTTAAAGAGGTAACTTTATCAAGTAAGGATTCTGGAAATTTCAAGTTTTCTAAACCAGAAATTTTTCGAAGTGAGATCTTTGCGAGTTCTGGGAAACATTGTAAGAAATAGAAGAAGTTATCTGAAGTAATAGGAACTTGTCCAAAAACAAGTGAAGTTGCAGGACAAGTAAAGTTCCGAAGATTAAGTACAATTTCTTCATTTAGAGAAAGGAGTGAGAGATCTTTTAGACATTTGGAATTATTAAAAATAAACTCTGAGAAAAATTTGGGAGATCCTTTTGTTTGATCAAGTTCTAAAAATTGAAGGTTTGGGAAATGAGCGACTTGAAGGAAACGGTCTGGAAGGAGTTGAATAATGAGGGAAAGTTTTTTTAATTTTGTACATTGGGTCAATGATATTAAACAATCAGGAGGAAGTTCTCCACAGGTATCAATTCGAAGTTCAGTTAAATTTAAAAGAGATTGTCCATTGAATGGTAATATTGGGTGAGGAACAGAAAAATCAATATATTGGAGGCGAAGGGATTGAAGTTCTGTTGTAAAGACTAAAGGTGTTGAAATCTCAAATCCTAAAAGTCGAAGTTCATTAAGTTTTGGAAATTTGTTTAGGGTGGAAGGGGTGAAGCCTTGTGACATCACTGAATACCTAGAGAGTGAGAGCTTACAAACTAAAGCTGAGAGGGCTTCAGTTGATTGTAATTGAATTAAAGAGATGTGTTCTGGGAAATTAATTTCTTTAAGTTGAGGGAGTCTAGCTGAGAGGGTTTGAAAACCTTGAAGTGTAAATTGACAATTCTTTGCATCAATTTGAAAGAGCCTTGGACAAGATGTTGATATTCGATCTATAACTTCATCTGTATGAAATTCCTCTAATGTTAGCCTTTTAAGAGTTGAGAAGTAGAACATTGAAACTGAATGAAATTTTTTACAAACTCTTCCAATTCTTGAAACTTCACGTAATTTTAAATGAGAAAATATATACAATATCACTTCGAAAGGAAGAGAAAAAATTCCCACTTTTAATTTTTCATGAAATTCTAAATCTAATTCAGTTTCTGTTTCATTTTCAGAATCGGAATCTTTTGAATTTGTTATTTTTGATTTCTCTTTAATTTCTTTCTCAAGTCTTGCTCTTTTTCTTGTTAAAACTGGCATTTTTTTTGAAAGAAAAAAAAGGTTTGTCTTTGTTTAAGAGTTGAGAAGTGAAATCAATTGGATTGATTGTTTTTGAAGATTTAAATTTCCTTCTATAAAACTATAAATTTTCTTCCTCCAATATATATTTGATGTTAATGTTAGTAATTGAGCTCAAGTACTTCAAATGCAGTTAAATTGTAAATCACAAAACAAAACTTGATTATTTAAAAAAAAATCCTTTCTAATAATCTTTAAAAACTAAACTCTCAAGTAACAAAGCACTACAAGTAAACCTAATAAAACCTATTTTAAAGAAAGGAAATAAAAGATTAAAGTCAATCACAGAATCAAGAAATCAGAACAAATAATGCAATGGTTTTTCAAATCAATACATCAACAATTAATATGAATAATGCATAACAAAATAATTACCAACAAGAATAATAAGAATAATAGGATATCTTCGAATTTGAAAGACCTTTTGAACTCAAACGTTTGTATTCTTCAAACTAAGATTCTACAACTTGTAATTATTTGAAACAAGCTCCTACAGAGATATCTAGGATATAAGTTCCTTTCTACATATACAATTTTATAAAATTTAAATAAAATAAGAAGAGTAATGAAATTCTTACCTGAGATGAACTGAATGAATTGAATCTTATGAATAGAGTGATTGAAGTAATGTATTGAAGAGTCTATTAGAGAAATAAAAGAAGGTATTAGTTTTATAATGGGGGAGATGACGGAAAGGTATTTGTTTTACTAATAGATTTACTTCAACTTCAACTTTATTGAACTTATTCAACTTAATAAATACAATGAGAATCAATCAATGAATCAATCAATATAATTCATTCAACACATAATTGTCGTTCTTTAAATGTATTGTATTGTATTCGATTCAATTGATTCGAATCATTGCTTTCATTGATTTATTTATTGGAATTGATACCTCTCCATTTGATTCAACTTTCATGTCTGAATAATAATAATAACTTAATGAATCAATGAATTAATTCATTTTATTGTATTGAATGGATAGATGCATTGTAGTACTTGATTAATGTAATTCATTGAATTGGAATTGGAATAAGAATTGGAATCAATCATTGATTGATTGATTGATTGAACCATCTGATTGAAGAAATTATTGAAGAGTTTTGAATTTTGAAAAACTCTTGAATTATTTGCAAATTGAATTAATTTGAATTAATTTGAATGAATTTGAGTTCATGTTTAGCTTATTGTTGTTGCATTGATTACTAGTAGAGGGAGGAACAAGCAATTGCATCTTTATCATTTGGCTGATTGATTGCTTGGAGAGAAGATCACGACCGATATTTTTTTTTTTCTAATTGAAGATCTATCTATCTTGTAAAAGAAATTGAATCCATCACAAACTTTACAAAATTATTCAAAAAATCATATTGAGAATACATCAAAAGTTAAGTTAGATATTATACTATTTATTTCTACACATTCTTTATTTATGTATTTTTTATTCAAAGATTGCATAACCCCAAGTTTCAACTTGATTGAGAATACATTTGTTTTGATCTAAAGCATTAATTGAAGTCATATCTTGGTTAGATAGAGTGAAATCAAAGACGTTGATGTTTTCTGCTAATCTTTGAGGGTTGGAACTTTTTGGAACAACAGTGATATCGTTTTGAACAATCCATCTTAATATTATTTGAGCTGGAGTTTTCTTATAATCTTGAGCAAGTTTGATGATAAGTGGATCTTGAAGTGGTCCTACTTTTCCAGATCCTAAAGGAGAGTAAGCTGTTATCTACATTATTATTTATTGATTTAATTTAATTATTTGTTAAGAAGTGAAGATTTTAACAAACAAAATCAAATAAAATGAATAGAAAAAGAAAAAGAAAAAACCTGAATTCCAAATCTTTTACACTCTTTAATTAAAAAGTCTCTGGTATAATATGGATGTACTTCAATTTGATTAATTGCTGGAATAACTTTAGCATATTTTAATAAATCTAATAAATTAATCAATTTGAAATTTGAAACTCCAATTGCTTTCACTTTCTTGCTTTCATATAATTTTTCAAGGTCTTTCCAAACTTGTTCAATAGTTGTTTTTCCAAATTTAATGTTTCCATTTTCACCTTTTGGAACTGCATGTTCATGTGGAACTGTTATTTTTATAAATTAACTTATGATTCAAAAAGAATAAATAAAATATCATAAAATAAAATCATATAAAACTTACTCCCTTGAAATTCAAAAGCTACGGGCCAATGAAGTAAATATAAGTCAAGGTAATCAAGTTGAAGATCTTTAAGAGTTTGTTGATATGCTTCTTCTACATGGTCATGATTTGTGTTCCAAAGTTTACTTACAATAAACTATTTATTAAACAACTAACAATTAAAATCTATACTTTTTTTTTTTATCAAATAAGAAATATACCAATTCTTCTCTTTTAACTTTTCCTGCTTCCATAGCATTTTTTAATGCAATTCCAATTTCTTTTTCATTTCCATAAACTGCGGCACAATCTAAATAAAATTTGTACAAATTCAGATCCAAAATGTAAAGAACAAATAATAAAATCTAAGAATTCTTTATTGAATATGAATAAAAGAAATTACCAAAATGTCTATAACCTGCATCAATTGCATCTTCAATAGCTTTCATCACCTCACTTTGTCCACTTCCACTCCAAGCTTCCATGCCCTATCATTATTAATAACAAAATTAAAGAAAATTAAATTTGAAAATGAAAGAAAATTGAAATGAAAATTAAATTGAAAGAAACCTGCCAAGTTCCAAGACCAACAAGAGGCATTGAAGCACCAGTATTTAAAGTCAAATGGTTAGAAGGAGACATCTTCGAAGGATAGATAGGGGCAGGTCAGAGATCTACGGTTACAAATCTAATCAGTCAATAAAATAAAAAAAAAAGAATGAATCAGAAAAAAAAAAAAAGAATGCCCTTTTTATAACTGAACTTTGCTTACCATCACACTTTCACAAATGATTATCAAGGTAGCTGCTTCTTTGCTAAATGGATCTTATGTAACTCATTCATCTTGTAATCAATCATTAATAACATTCAATCATAAAACTACTTCGTATTTCAATTTTTATAACTATAGTTGCTTTTTTGTGATCAACTAAACTCGAAAAAAAAAATGATTTTGATCTAAACAAACAAATTTATAAAAGCTCAATTTTAATGTTTATAAAACAAAACTTTGATTATTGAAGAAAAAATCTATTGTTGGCAAAGAGAAATTCTATTGTTGAGTGTTGGTAACTTTTTCATAAAAGAGAAGATAAGCATCTGAGCAAGATATAGCATTCCGTTCATTCGATAATCCAACATGAGAATCACTAATATGAAACCATAATTCTTCCGCTGGAGATCCATTTTCACTTTGATTTAAAACTTTGATATATGCTGTGTAATGTCCAGAATTTAAGGATCCTGAATGAACAACAACTGCATATAATTCATAGTCTGATTTTCCAAGTTGTAATGTTTTTTGATATTCAACAGAATGACTAATTTTCATCATACTTGTTCCTCTTTGTTCAAATCGCTTTAATTGAAGTGTCAAAATTTTTGGTTCTTGAAGTATTCCATATTGTGTAGTTGCATCACTATAAACTCCTTTTCCACCTGGTGAACAATTCTCACATAAAAATCTAATTCAAATATTTTAGAAAAAAAGAAAAAAGAAAGGAAAAAAAGAAGGAAAAAATACTTATTGTCTCCAGTTAAAACCTCTTTTGAGAAAAATGAAGCAAGACAAGAAGAAACAGAACATTCATTTTGTTTTGGGGTATAAGAAAAACCAACTTCAAAATTGTTAGTTTCCATTGGTTGACTTGAAGTATCTATGACGATGATGAATTTATTAAATTATTTATATCCAAGAAATTTAACGAAAAAATAATAATTAATTGAAACCTTCTTCTGAGTTTATATTTTCAATTATTGGCTCTTCAATTTGTTTTTCCTTTTCTTTGGTTTGGTTTTCTTCTATTTCTGAGTTTTCATTTGGAGTTGATTGATCAGTTAATATATTTTCTCCGTTTTCTTTTTCTTTTTCCATATCTTGTTTTTCTCCATTTTCTTTTTCTATTTCTGATTTTTCTTCACTTTTCACTTCTGGTTCTTTTTTTTCTTCCTCATTATCTGGAGTTGATTCATTCGAAGAGTTTTCTAATTTCGACATTTTTCTACGATCCTTTTTTGAAAGTCCTGTTTTTGGTGTCCGAATTAAACTTTCAATTTGTTGCTAATGATTTATTTATTGATTGAAGTTAAATTTAAATTTCGTTTTGTATTTTTTTTTTAAAAAAAAACTATACCTTTGAAGCAGTTGTTGGTTTACCTTTTGACCATGCACTATCTTTTGAAAGGGAATAATCTTTAGAAATTGGAAGACAAAGATCAAAAAAGTCTTCAATTGTATCAGAATTCTTTTTACAAGTATGACAAACAACACGTCTAATTAATTTTCCTCCAAAAATGTCATCAACGAAAGTTGTAGCTTTTTGAGATAAAGAAATTAATTTCTTTTTTTCTTCTGGGTTTTCTTCTGAATAAATTTGTTTCAAAATAAATTGGATAATCTATGATTTTTTATAAAAATTGATTTTTTAAAAAAGAACAAGAAAAAGAAAGAAACTTTAGTTTCTTCAGATTTCATTCCATCTAATACACATCTTAATAATTCTTGACTATCTTGTTGTCTACTTCCTTTAAAAGTTGATGACTTTTTTCGAACTTCACCTAATACTTGAGCAGGGTTTAAAGTTGTAGAACTCATCCACATTGACTTTAATAAATTGGAAAGTGCAATTGTTAATGGACCAGCAAAATGTTCAACAATTTTTTTATCCTTTAAATCTTGCATTGTTAATGAGGGATCTAACTTTAAAATGGTTTGTTGGATTGAAGGAATTGGATCATGAAACGTTTTTTGAAGTAAAGTTGTTCGACATAATGCTTGAAGTACTGAATTAAAATAACAAGTATTTCCAAGATTTGAAAGTCCACAAACTGATTTTGGTCTAATATGAGTTGAAAATTTTGAATTCATTAAATTGACATCTTTATGAGATTTCGTACTAGTGTTATTCTTTTTTAAGAGTCCTTCTTCAATATCTAAATCTTGATTTAACTTTTTATTTCTTTTCGTTCCTTCATGACTGACACTACCAGGATTTTTCTTTCTTACTTGTTTTAAAATAAAATCATCACAATTTTCAAGTGTTTCATAATCTTCTATTTCAAGAAATTCATCACAAGTATAACACCAACATTTTCTATTCTCAACTTGATATGCAATTGGATGTTGTGTTGATTTGAAATGTTCTAATCCATGTTGATTAGCATCACGGCTACAACCTTGTTTCCCACAAGTTAAACAAATCCAAAGTCCTTTTCCTTCTGTACATTCTGAACATTTTTGAAAATTTAAATGAGGTACAACATTTTTTATCGTTGAGAATCGAACATAATTTTTTATATGTTTACAAACATGATTTTCATTTTCAATTGAAAGTTCTGTATTTTCTTGATCTTGTTCTAAAGAAGTTTGTGAATTTAATTGAGGATCTTGATTTTCTATTTCATTATTTTGAGTATTTTCAGTGTTCCCTGATTCTGATTGTGATTTTAATTTTCCTTTTGCTCCTACAATTTTTTTTGTGAAAAAGAAAAACTAAGCAAAATTATAAATTTTACCCATCATAAAGAAATAAATATTAAAATTTCTTAATAATAATAAAAAAATGATAAAATGATATTGAAAATTGAAAATCGTTTATATAGCTAAAAATATGAAAATTTTGATGAGTTTCATAATTGAGATTGCAAAACTTTTTGAAGATGGATTTTATTGCAGAGAGTGCAAAATAAAAAGTGATTAAGTCCAACTCTTCAGAAAACAAATCTAACTTAGATTCTAATTATCAATCTAATAAACTTTATATTTCACAATTATATTTAGACCAATTTTTTTTTACAAAAAAGACAAAAAGAAAAAAAAAGTGAAATCGAAATCGAAAAAAAAAAAAAGTTCCCAAATTGATTCAAAATTTTTAAATAAGAGATTTTGATTCATTGAAGTAATTATCTTGAGAATAGAAAGTGAATCATAAAAATCAAATTACAATAAGGGTAACAAAATCATAATCAAAAGAAGAATTGCACAATAAGAAGCAAAATCACCAAACCTTTTTTCGCCATTTTCTTTCTTTTTTTTTGAATTTTCGCCATTTTTTTTTTCTTTTTTTCTTTCTCATGCCCACGTGGGCTGATCACACAAAAAAATGGCGAAAAAAGGTTTTTTTTTTTTTTTGAATTTTTTTTTCTTTCTCTGATTTCACAACAAACATCAAAAAGAAAAAGAGAAAAGAGAAAATCCAATGTAAAATAAGAGAGAAGCAATGAAACTATTGACTCTTTGAAAATTTGAAAGTCTTTCTTTTTGATTTTTGATTTTTTCATTTTGTCAAAAAATTGTCCATAAAAACGTAAAAGGGGTGGGTGTGATAATTTGACACGTCCAGAAACTTTGTCCTTTGAAATCATGTTTCCTTTTATGGTCTGATTTAGGGCACAAAAAAAGAGAAAAAAGATCTGGAATGATAAAGTTACTTCACCCAAAAGGATTGATATAAATACAGATTTATTATTTTATGCATAAAGAGATTTATAAATTATAATTAGAGGATTAGTTATAGAACGATTCGACCTGCACTTGATTCTGATTCTACTTATTAGATTCTTCAACTTGCTCATATTGATTCCATACTACTACTCTACTACAGCTCTCTATTAGTTGATTCCATCCTTGTTTAGTTTTGGGTATGATTCTTTTTTTCTTTTCTTTTTTGAAAAGTCCCATTTTTTTTTTTTTTTTTTTTTTTTTTTTTTTTTTTTTTTTTTTAAAATTTCCTTTTTTTTTTTTTTTTTTTTTTTTTGCACCTTATAATTGAACTTTAATTTCAACTTTGTAATAGACTGACTGCTGAGAGAAGTTCGACTTGATTCTGCTCTATTTCAATTAGTTAGTTAGTACAGAGTAATTGCTTTTCTTTTTCTGTT